>FWWL01002531.1_pt1 | contig 37410 bp, 26 predicted proteins | sample 2228331 | NCBI WGS metagenome assembly FWWL01 (sample SAMEA103939775, study PRJEB20133) | metagenome
GGACCCACTAATTTGGGAACAGTCACATTCGGCAGTCGGGACCGGATTGCCGAATCGCCCTTTTTACAAGATGGGCCCCAGGGCCAGGGACCACCGGCTCCGACGCTCCCCGGGCTGAGCGTCCAAGAGGTAAGCCCAGTCGAGACGGATCAGGCCGATGGGGCTATACAGCCGGAGGCCCACGCCGGCCGCCTCCCGGACGGCCGATAGACTCAGCCGGATGTCGGACGGCTTGGGGAATACATTCCCGACGTCCAGGAAGCCGGCGAGCCCGACGTACCGGTGGAGGCGTCGGGTCACCTCGAGGTTGACCAGGAGTAGGGCTTCGCCGCCGTCGGGCGCCCCCAGGATGTCCCGGGGGCCCAGGGCGTCGGTCGGCAGACCCCGGAAGGACGTCGGCCCGCCGGCAAAGAAGCGTTCCGTCGAGAGCAAGACCGGCTCCGTGAGGGGGTACGCCAGGCCCAGACGGAGGCCGCCTACGGCCGTCCAGGTCGGATAGTCCCACGACCAGTACCGCTGTCCCTGCAAGAAGAACTTCACGTAAGGTGTGTCGCTCTTCAGCCAGTCGGGAGCGTACTCGACGTCCATCAACAGGAAGTGCCCCCCGCCGGGGACGACGCGGGCATCCCGGGTGTCCCACTGCAGGCCGGCCGCCAACCGGCGCAGGTGGATCCGGAAGTCCAGGGGGACCTCCCGGATGTCTTTATCCTGGTACCGATATCGCAGGAGCCATCCGGGTCGGACCCGGACGACCTGCTCGACCGACCACGTCTGCTCGGTCGCCCGAGCCGTCCGATGGAGACCGGTCTCCAGGCCCGTCCGGGATTCCTCGACCCGGTCGTTTAGGTAGAACACGTTCGTCTGGACCGGCCACCCGAAGAGGTGACCCCACCCGAGGCCGAGCCGCCACTGACGTAGGGTCGTCTCGACCCGGGTCGGCTCACCCAAGAGCACGTCCACCTCCGTGCGGCCGGCCCGACCGAGACGCAGGCCGGCGAGGGCCTGAAGCCCCAGGCCCAGGGGGTCTCGGGCCTGACCGGTCAGGTCCCCCTGGAAGGGCGGCGACCCGCCCCGGTGACGGATGAAGGCGTACCGAAAACCTCCCCCGAGTTGGACCAGGGGTCGGGGCGTCCCCTCGATACGGACCCGCCGCCCGTCCGGCGGGCTGTCGGGGTCTTCGTAGACCCGGACCTGTTGAAAGACGCCCAGGTCCATGACCCGTCGGCGGGCCTGCTCGAGGTCGTCAGGCCGAATCCGCTGGCCCGGTCGGAGGCCGGCGACCCGTTCCAGCCACGGGGCCCGGACCGGCAGTCCCCGGGCCTCGACCGAACCGAGGCGATGGGCCGGCCCGGCCGTCACGCGGACCCGAAGGACGCCGTCCTCGGGCCGCCAGGTCCATCCCAGTTCGGCTTCGGCGTAACCCTGCCGGACGAGGCGCCGACGGGCCTCCTCGAGGAGGGGGCGGGCCTCCTCGTCCGTATAGAGCCGGTGCACCAGACCCTGCAGGAACGAACGGACGGGCGCCGCATCCGGCGGCAGGCCCTCGACCTCGACCCGTCGGATGACGGTCGGCCGCAGGACGACCCGGACGGTCCCCCGGTCGCCGGTCGCCTCGAAGGCGGACTGCATGTCCACGAGGGACCAGCCCCGGGCGGCGGCCCATTCCCGCCACGCCCGTTCACATACCCCTGGCCGGTGCTTCAGCCACCACCAGTAAGGCGCCCCGGCCGGAGCGGTGCGCCCCGGACAGGCCTGGGCCCAGGCCGTCGGGTCTTGAATCGACCGGACGACGTCTTCCGGCAGGCCTTCCCCGCCGACGACCTGCCACGCCCATCGAATGTCCGGAATCCGACGCTCGGAGACGCCCGTCCAGACGGTCTCGACGACGATGCGGTCGGCGGCCTCCCGGACTTGGACTCGGACGGGCGGGGCGTCCCAGCCCTCAAAGCGGCCCCATGCCGCCAGGGCCGCCTCCATGCAGGCCTGACCCCAGACGACGAGGGCATGGCCCTGCCAGCACGGATAGGCCCATCGGGCCGGCGGCGGGGGCGTCACGCCGGGCGGCCATCCCGTCCGGACCCACTCGAACCGGGACCCCCGCCGGACCCGCACGTGGAGCCGGTACGCCGACTCCGCCCCCGGCCGGGGCTCGAGAAACCACAGGACCTGGGCGCCCCAGTAGCCCATCTGCTGGAGGGCCGCCTCTAACGTCCGGACCCGTTCTTGAATGCGGCCGACGTCCAGGGACTGGCCGGTGTGAATCCCCAGGAGCTTTTCCGTCTGCGGACCTGACCACGGCCCGTCCCCGTCGACCCGGACCTCGGCGATGACAGCCCGGACCGGCTTGGACGGACCTCGCCCGCCCGCCCATCCCGATGCCGCCGCCCGGGGGTAGACGAACTGGGGCAGGACCCCGAGGACCCACGAGGCGTCATCGTTGCGGGCGACCCGAAGCTGGACCCAGGCCCACGGCTGGGCCGAGACGACCCACGTCTGCCGGCTCGTGTTCCGGGCATCGACGGAGAATAGCGTCGAGAGCCACGGGAGGAACGAACGCTGGACGGTGATCCGGGCCGTCGGGTCGACCTCCGTCCCGCCCGTCAGGGACTGGACGGACTCGACTTCGGCGACCGGCGCCCCGACGGTGATCGCCTCGACGCCCAGGAGCCGCGTGACGGGCCGCAGGAGCCCGACGGCGGCCTGCCCGCCCAGGGACATCACCATCGCCTGGCCCACGGCCCGGACGGACGTGGACGTGTCTTCCTCCCCGGCCAGGACCTTCTCTCGCGGCGCCGGCACGGCTCCGCCGCCCGTGACGAGGGCCAGGACCTCCGCCTCCGGGAGCGGCGGGTCCGAGGTCAATCGGACCGTCGGTTCGGTCAGATACCCCGTGATGCCGACCTGGACCCGGTAGGGCTCCCGCGCCGTCTCCGACGAGGGGACCGTCGTCTCCATTTGGAACTCTACCTGGGGCTCCCAGGGCGCCGCCTGCACCCATCGGAGGCGGGCCTGCGTGAGGCGATACGTCCTCTGCTGAAACGTGACGATACCGCCCGGCTGGGCGACCCACTCGCCGTCCACGACAGGCGCCGTGACGGGACCCTGCACGGTCCACTGCCCGGTAGACCGCACGACGGCTAGGTTGTTCTGGATGTCCCATCGGTCGACCCGCAGGCGCACGTCCAGGTGAAGCGGGACGACGGCCGGGCGGGTCGGCGTCTCCGGGGCCGGTCCCCCACGGGCCAGGAGCACCGGAAACCGGATGGGGACCGTGAACACGCCCTCGGGGATCCGAACCTCCCCCCGCAGGACCCACGGCGTCGAGCCCGTGTCCAGGTCCAGCCGGCCGCTCAACGAGAGGGACCAGCCGCCCGCCCCGAGGAGAAGCAGGTCCTCGGCCGTCCATCGGGCGACCGGCCACACCCATCGCCGCCGGTCGGACTGCCATCGGCCCTGCCACTCCAGGCGCCATCGGCCCCGAAGGCCGGCCGCCTCCAGGGTGCCCTGGACGTCTTCCAAACCCTGGACCCGGACCTTCAAGCGGACCGGATAGAAACGGAGACCCCCCTCGGGCAGGTACCACTCCCCGTCGTCCATCTGGACCTCGCCGACCACGCGGGGATGCGCCAGGGGACCCGAGACCCGAAGGCTCCCCCGGAGCGTCCCGGCGACCGGCCATCCAAACCAGGGCCGTAGGAAAGCCAGGTCCAGGGGCCCTTCCCACGTCGCCTGCACTGTCCAGTCCCGGCCGGTCTGAGGTCGAAGCCACGCCGCCGGACTCTTCTTGCCCACCGGGGCGACCTCGACCCGTAGACGGACGGCCTGCCCGTTGACCGTTAGGGGCGTCAGGTCCGTCGCCAGCCGGTCCGGCACCCACTCGACCCGCAGGGGCGCCGACAGGCTGAGGACCGTCGCCGCATAGGTCAACTCCAGGGCCCGGACTTCAAGACTCCAGCGGGGTCCGGGCCGATGGGTGTAGACCCACGTCAGGTCCAGCCGCCCCGGCGCCAGTAACTCTTCGGGTCGCCACCACGTCAGCCACGTGCCGGGCTCGCCGTTCTGCAACCGCAGGCGGACCTGCCGGCCGTCGGCCTCGAGCTCCCAGACCTCATCGCCGCGGACCAGCCGGCACGGGCCCCCCTCAGGGACGGCGGTCCATCGGCCCCGGAGCGTGCACGTGTCCATCCCATAGCCGTGGGGGCCTCGGAGGGCCGTGACGGCCAGCGTCCATTCCGACGGGCCGGACCGCCATCGTTTGGGCAGACGGACCGAGCCGGCGACTTCGCCCGTCCAGCCGGCGACCCGGGGTAGCAGGACCGCCAAGTCCCCAAGACGGACCCGATGCGTGACGGTCACGCCATCCGGCCCCTCCTCGACGTACCCGCTCCCCAGCCGACCCGACCAGGTGCCCGCCTCGACGCGTCGGACCCGGTCGGGGTCGAGGACGAGGCCGACCGGACGGGTCAGCGTCAGGAGCGGCGTCCCCTCCGACTGCCACTCGAAGCGGTCGAGCCGGACCTCGACGGCTTCCACGGCTCGGCCCGGCCGGAACGGCCAGACGCCGTTGGCATGGAGCCGGGCGTCGTAAGCCCACCGATGGGGTCCGTAAGAGACGCCGTCCTGTCGGAGTCCGACCGTCAGGTCCCACCGGGCGGGTCCGACCGGCGGGCCCTGCCAGCGGGCCTCGACCCGGAGGCCCAGGGCCCGGCCTTCCACCCGCAGGCGGTAGTCCGAGGCCTTGGGCGTCTCGATGCGGAGGGCCAGGTCGCCCAGGGCTTGGCCGTCCCAGCGGACGTCGCGCCAGAGGACTTCTCCAGAGACGAGGGGGGCATCCGGCCGTCCCGCTCCCTGGAGCCTCCAGTCCAGCCCCCCGTCTCGAAGTCGGGCGTCGGCCCCCCAGGCCCGAGCGGCCGTCCGGCCCGTACTGGCCCATTCCAGGGTCCCCTGCCGCTCGTCCCACTGGCCGACCCCCTCCGCCGCGACGAGGCCGTCCCGGACGTGGACGTGGAACCGCCAGACGGGTGCCAAAGCCCGTTCGATGCGGGCCTCCAGGACGCCGACCGTCCACCCTGGCCCCGGTGCAGGTCCCCGATACCGAAGCGGGGTCGTCCGGACGTTCGCCTGACCGGGGCCCCACCGGGCACCGACGCCCTGCAGGTCTAACGTGGCCTCGGCGATAGACCCCTCGAGGACCGGCGCCGTCTCGGGCGAGCGTGGGGGCCAAAGGATGGGCCAATCCCGGAGACGCCCCCGCAGGGTCCATCGGAACGGCGCCCCGGAAACGCCCGTGAGGGCCAGTTCCAGCATGCCCTGGTACGAGCCGGCATCCGTCCCGGTCTCCACGTGGACCCGGCCCACGGTGCGGGGGCCGATCCGCCGGAGGGTGCCCTCGTGACGGACGTCGACGTCTGGAAGCCACGGCCGGTAAGCCAGGGTCATCCCAGCCGACCATCGGGCCTGCCAGCGTCGGCCGTCCGTCCTGCCCTCCGCTTCGATACGCCACGGCCGGGGCCGCCAAGCCAGCCCGGTCGGAAGCCGATAGGGATGGAACCAGTCCAGGAGCTCCCGGACGGCCGACTCGTCCCAGTCTCGGCCCGTCGCCCGAGACCGCCACGTCGCTGTCCGCACGTCGACCGACGCCTCGGCCCGAAGGAGTTCGGCCGGCCGCCCGGTCCCGGAAGCGTCCGAACGGTCCAGGCCCAGCCGAAGGACCCACCGGTCCGGCGTCAAGAGGGTCAGCTCCCCGGAATGCCGCCACAGGGCCGCCGCCGTCGGCCAGGCGACCGTCCAACGGGCGTGGCCACCGGTCGGGAGGGGCGTCCCGACCGTGCCTTCGAGGGTCAGCTCGCCCGACAGCCGGGGCGGCCGCCGCCAGCCCTCGGGCCATCGGGCGCCGACCCCGGGCCACGGGGCATCCCATCGGGCCGAAAGCCGCCACCGACGGTCGGCCCCACTCCGGACCGAGGCCTCGGCCTGCACGGGGATTCCCGTCGGAGACTCCAGGCGGGCCTGACATCGGGATTCCACGGCCTGGACCCGACAGTCCGTCCGGACTCGCCAGGTCGCCCCGTCTGGCCCGAGGCTGGCTTGGACCGAAACCAGCGGTCCACCGGTGGCGTCTACCCGAAAGGCCCATCGACGGGCCCAGAGGTCCCGAAGGACGACGCCCGTGTAAGCCTCCCAGAGGGCCCACCGCTCCGCTTCCCCCGGCGACGGCAGAAAGACATGGCCATCGGCTTGGGCCTGCCAGACGCCCGTGACGAGGTGGTATCGGCCGGACCCGTGGACGGCCCAACCGCGGCCGTCCGGGGCGTCGTACCGGAGGTCCGTCTCGAAGGCGGCGTCCATCCGGGGGTCGACCCGCACGTCGGCCGTCAGGACCAGGGGCGTCCATGTCGTCGCCTGCCACCGGAGGGTCCCCTCGAGCCGGGCCTGGAGCCGATAGCCCACGCCGCCGGGCATGGGCACGGTGTCGCCGTCCACCCGGACGGACCGGAGCTCGGCCGTCCACGTCCGCCAGGGGTCCCGGCCGGCGAATCGGCCGGCATGGACGACGAGAGTCGGGAACGGCATAACCCAGGCGCCCCCGCCCTTCAGGGGCGGCACGTTCCACCGGTCTGGCGCCGTACGGACGACCCGGAGGGTCGGCGAGAAGACCTCGATGCGGGTCAGGGGTTGCCGGAGCCGCCACCACCGAAAGACGAGGTCCAGGCGTTCGACGGCCAGAAAGGGCGGCGCGTCGGGGCCCACCCCGACGACGAGACCTTCTAACGTGACTCGGGTCCAGAAAGGGCTGGCCCGGAGGTCCCGCCACGTGACGAACCAGCCCCAGGACTGCTGAAGCGACCGCTGGACGATGAGGCGGACCCACCGGGCCAAGAGGGGCGCGTGAGAAAACCCGAGCAGGACGAGGAAGACGCCGATAGCCAGGAGCGTGATACGACCGATCCGACGCATGGAAGCGTCTGCCGTGGCGGAATGACGACGTAACGGGATTGCCCCTGACCTTCGGCTTCAGACGGTTGCCGGCACCCCGTCCCTTTACTTCACGCTGGCCAGGGCCGTGTTGACGTACCTCTTGAACTCTTCGAAGGGCCTGGCCCCCGTGACGACCACCCCGTTGATGATGAAGGTCGGCGTCGAACTCACGCCCAGGGCCCTGGCTTCGTTCATGTCGGCCTCGACCTCGGGCCGAGTTTCTTCTTTATCGAAGCAGGCCATGAGCCGGTTCGTGTCCAGGTTCAGCTCTCGGGTGATCGCCTGGAACCGGTCTCGCAGGTTTTCGAGCTGGATCTCGTTCTGACCCTGGAACAGGCGGCTGTGTAAGTCCCAGTAAGCCTTGGGGTGGTACTTGTACACGCATAAGGCGGCGATGGAGGCCTTGAAGGCCCAAGCATGCATGGGGAGCGGGAACTGCTTGTAGATGAACTTTACCTTGTCCCCATACTGTTGGAGCAGTTGAGACTCGATCTGCTCGAAGGCCTGTCGGCAAAAGGGACACTGGTAGTCCGAGTACTCGACGATGACGACCTTGGCGTTGGGATTCCCCTTAAAGGGGCGGCCGTCGAGCTTGATCTTACTCATCCGCTCCTCGGCCCCCTTAGCGACCTTGGCCCACAAGGCCTTCAGGGGATCCATCCGGAGGTCGTAGATGCAGTCATCGCACAGGATTAAGGAACTCCCGTCCCGGCTGACAAACACCGTCCCCTCTTGTTGGAGCCGATTCCGGGCCGTATAGGTCAGGATGACGCGATAGAAGGGTACACCCTTTTCCTCGGTCCAGGACTTCACCTGCAGGTCCTGGAGGCTAGGATCCAGCGTCTTGATGTAGGTCAGGACCTGATTCTGCAGGGCGTCGGGATTCGGAGCCGGCTTTTGCTGAGCACTGATCAGCGAAGCCGTCAGCAGGAAGAGAGCGACCCCACCGACCGCCTCGCCGGTCCACCGAAGCCGTCGAAACATCTGTGCCTCCTAAGAAGGTTTCCTTGGAGTCCATCATACCCCAAGGCTTGCTTCCCAGGCAAATGGGTCTGACCCGGACCTGAGGGGTGTGGAAAATGAGAAAGAGAGCATGCAAAATGGGTATGGAGTGTTAGGTGCTGGGTGTCGGGGTGGCGGCTTATTCCCGACACCCCTGACCCATCGTCTATCCACCCGTCCGCGGGGGCTGGATGCCGGTCGACCGTCGTCAGACAGTCACCGCCGGAACGTTCCGGGACCGGTGGGCCATCATCACGGGGGCGTCGAGCCCCGTCGGACTGGCCGTGGCGGCGCATCTGGTGAGCGTCCACGGGATGCGGGCCGTTCTCCACTGCCGGGCCCACCGCCGTCCCCTCGTCCAGCTGGTCGAGCGTCTCCGTCGGGAGGGGCTCGACATCCCTGTCCTGGTCACGCAGGCCGACCTGGCCGATCCCCGGGCCCTGGACCGTTGGATCGGCCGAGTCCGCCGAGGGGTCGACCGCGTGGGGGTCCTCTTCTTCAACGCCGCCGTCTTTTACAAGACCCCCTGGGCCCAGATGAAGTGGCGGGACTTCCTCCGCATGATGGTCCTCCACGGGTGGGCTCCCATCCGGATCGTCCAAAAATTCTATGAAAAGATGGAGCCGCCGGCCCGGGTCATCTTCATGGCGGACGCCGGGATCGAGCAGGGCTACCCGGCGTACGCGGCCTACACGGCCTCGAAGGCCGTCATGACCCACTGGACCCGCCTGTTGGCCCGGGTCTTATCGCCGTGGGTCACCGTCCACGCCATTGCCCCGTACTGGATCCGCCGGGAGGACGAGTCCTCCGAGCCGGTCCTCTCGCGCATCGCCCGGGGCGAACCGACCTCCCTGACGGCCCTCCTGCGGGCCGTCGACCTCATCCTCGAGGGCGGCGGGGCCATGACGGGGCAGGTCCTGTGGATGGACAGCGGCCGCTGGCTGGGGTGAGTCCAGCCTATCGGCCCATCGGCCCGCTTGCCCCGACATCCCTGCCGCAGGCCGGACACCGGGTCCGCCTCTGGGCCGCCGGCCATCCGGCTCCGCAATGGGGACACTCGACCCGCACGGGGGCTCCGCACGCAAAGCAGAAGCGGGCCCCATACGGGAGGCTCTCCCCGCAGGCCGGACACACGGGGGCGTATCCAGATTCCTCGGCGGGCCGCATCCGTCCTTCTCTGCCCCCGACCCCCAGCACCGGGCGCCCTATGGACGGCCCGTCATCTCCGTGCGCTGATCAAAGAGGGCCTGAATCCGCTGGAGGGCCTCCGTGAGGTCTCGCAGGTAAAGGCCGGGGTCGGCCGCCGACGCCATCTGGCCCATCAGGCGTTCCAGTTCCTGCAAGGCTTGGATGAGGGCCGTATCCAACTCATACAGACGGGCCGTCTGCTCGACGGTCAGGGGCCCCCGACTAAAGAAGTCGGCGTAAGTATAGTTGGCCGTCCGGAGCCGGTCGGCCAACTGCGTCATCCGATGGACGAGGAACTCGACGTCATCGAGCAGGTCCGTCCGACCCCTCCGGAGGAGGAGGTGCCGGAACGTCTCCAGTCGGTCCCGGTACCCGTCCAGCTCGTCGGCCAGGTACGTCCGCAGGCGGTGGTCTGTCTGGATGGCCGCCCCGGCCTCTCGGTAGCCCGGGATACCGGGCAGGCGGGCGCCGACGGCTTTCAGGAAGCGTCGCTCGTACTGCTTTAGGCTGGGCCGCGTCAATGGGCCCCTCCCCGGAAGGACGGTTCCCCCTAGGCGGTCTCCCGGAGGAGGCAACACTTCTTGTACTTCTTGCCGCTCCCGCACGGGCAGGGGTCGTTGCGACCGACCTTCGGCTGGGTCCGCCGGAAGGTCTTCGGGCCGCCCGCCGCGGCGGCCTCGGCCGTCTCGTCGTCGGCGACGGCCGTCGCCGTAGCGGTCCGGGCCGGCCCGGCCCGCTGGACCTCCGGCCGGGACATCTGGTACCGCCGGGGCGTACGCCGCCGGACGACGGCCGTCTCGGGGACCTCGACCTGGACCCAGTAGACGTACCGGAGGACCGTCTCCTCGATGCGGTCGAGCATCTCTTCAAACAGATGGAAGCTCTCCCGCTTGAACTCGACGAGGGGGTCCCGCTGGCCGAAGCCCCGCAGGCCGACCGTGTCCCGTAAGAGGTCGAGGGCGTACAGGTGCTCCTTCCAGTGGGTGTCGATGACGTAGAGGACGACGTCCCGCAGGAAGGCGTTCCAGCGGTCGGCGTCCGGGACGAGGGCCGCCTTCGCCCGGAGGCGCTCCCGGAGCCGTTCGACGAGCCAGTCCTGGAGCGCCGAGGGGCTCATGACGTGGGCGTCCGTCGCCGCCCGGTAGAGTTCGTCCGGGGCGACGTTCCACTGAAAGACCTCGTGGATGCCCTGGGCCAGGCTGGCCCAGTCCCAGTCCGGCGGGTCCCGCCGCTCGGGACAGGCGTCGGCGACGAGGCGTCCGACGACATTCTCCAAGGCGTTGTCCAGGAAGTTCGAGACGTGGGCCCCGCCGGCCATGACCCGGTGGCGCAGGCCATAGACGAGTTCCCGCTGGCGGTTCATGACGTCGTCGTATTCGAGGAGGTGCTTCCGGATGTCGAAGTGCCACTGCTCGACCTTCTTCTGGGCGTTTTCGATGAGCCTCGTGATGGTCCGGTGCTCGATGGGCTCGTCGTCGGGCATCCCGAGGCGGTGCATCAGGCGCTTGAGACGGTCCCCGCCGAAGAGCCGCAGGAGCTCGTCCTCCAGGGACAGGAAGAACTGGGACGACCCGGGGTCGCCCTGCCGGCCGGCCCGGCCCCGGAGCTGATTGTCGATCCGACGGGCCTCGTGGCGCTCCGTCCCGATGACGTGGAGGCCGCCGAGCTGGACGACCTTCTCGTGGTCCCGGGCGCACTCCTCCCGGATGCGGACCATCTCGGGAATGACCGACAGGTCCAGGCCGTCGATCTCCTGGGCCATCTTCCGGGCCGTCTCCAGGTCGTCCCGCAGGACGGCCTTGATGAAGAGCTCGACCCGCCAGTCGTAGCGGCTGAAGCCCTGCCGTTCGAGGAGCTTGGCGCAGAGGGCCTCGGGGTTACCGCCGAGGATGATGTCCGTCCCCCGTCCGGCCATGTTCGTGGCGATCGTGACGGCCCCGCTCCGACCGGCCTGGGCGACGATCTCGGCCTCCTTCTCGTGGTACTTGGCGTTCAGGACGACGTGGGGGACGCCCTCCCGGCGGAGGAGGTGGCTCAGACGCTCGGACTTCTCGATGGACGTCGTCCCGACGAGGATGGGCCGGCCCATCTCGTGGAGCTCCTTGATCGCCCGGACGACGGCCCGGAACTTGGCGGCCTCCGTCTTGTAGATGACGTCGGAGTACTCGGTCCGCCGGAGGGGCTTGTTCGTCGGGATGACGACGACGTCGAGGTTGTAGATCTTCTCGAACTCGGCCGCCGGAGGGGCTTGTTCGTCGGGATGACGACGACGTCGAGGTTGTAGATCTTCTCGAACTCGGCCGCCTCCGTCGCCGCCGTCCCCGTCATCCCGGCCAGCTTCTTGTACATCCGGAAGTAGTTCTGGATCGTGACCGTCGCCAGGGTCTGGTTCTCCGTCTCGATGCGAACGCCCTCCTTGGCCTCGAGGGCCTGATGGAGGCCGTCGCTGTACCGGCGGCCCGGCATGAGACGGCCCGTGAACTCGTCGACGAGGATGACCTTCCCGTCCTTGACGATGTAGTCGACCTCGTTCTTGAACAGGTGGTGGGCCCGGATGGCCTGGATGACGCCCTGGAGGTCGTCCAGGTGCCGGGGGTCGTAGAGGTTGTCGATGCGGAGGAGCTCCTCGACGCGGTGGACGCCCGTCTCGGTCAGGGTGACCGTCTTGCGCTTCTCGTCCAGCTCGAAGTCCTCGCCGGGGCGCAGACGTCGGGCGACCCGGTCGTAGACGTAGTACCGGGACGTATCCTCCTCGACGGGACCCGAGATGATCAGGGGCGTCCGGGCCTCGTCGATGAGGATGCTGTCGACCTCGTCGACGATGGCATAGTAGTGGCCCCGCTGGACCATGTCCTCGAGGCGGACCTTCATGTTGTCCCGCAGGTAGTCGAAGCCGAACTCGTTGTTCGTCCCGTACGTGACGTCGCAGGCGTAGGCCCGACGGCGTTCCTCGTCGTTCATGTCGTGCTGGATGACGCCGACGGTCAGGCCGAGGGACTCATAGACGGGGCCCATCCAGTAGCGGTCCCGCTTGGCCAGGTAGTCGTTGACCGTGACGATGTGGACGCCCTGGCCCGTCAGGGCGTTGAGGTACGCCGGGAGCGTGGCGACCAGCGTCTTCCCCTCGCCGGTCGCCATCTCGGCGATCTTGCCCTCATGCAGGACGATGCCGCCCATGAGCTGGACGTCGAAGTGGCGCATGTTGAGGACCCGCCGGGCCGTCTCCCGGACGACGGCGAAGGCCTCGACGAGGAGGTCGTCCAGCGTCTCGCCGGCGGCCAGACGGCGCCGGAACTCGTCGGTCTTGGCCCGGAGCTCGGCGTCCGAGAGCCTCTGCATGTCGGGCTCCAGGGCGTTGATGCGGTCGACGACCCGCCGGAGCCGCCGGATCTCCCGTTCGTTCTTGGTCCCGAAGATTTTGCCGAGGACAGTCGTGACCAGTGACATGGCCGTACTTCGGTGTGCGGGATTCGGCGTGGGGCGTTCGGGATCCCCCGGACCCGACACCGAAATCGATCATCGCTCCGGGACGGCCGAAAAGCAACCGACCCTCGTCCGGCATCCGCCCCAAGGCCTCCGGGAGGCCTCGTCCCGGGCCGGTCGGAAATCGGACCGACGGAGCCAGCGTCCTACGGTGTGGCGACCCGAAAGTGGACGGTCCGGCCCTCCCGGCGGACGTCCCACCGGACGGGGAGGGCCCGGGCGACCTGGGCCCGGCGCTCCATCGCCCGCCGGACGGCCTGCTCGAATTCCTGAGCGTCCGTCTCCGATTGCCATCGGGTCACGGCCTGCCACTCCCAGGCCTGGGGTCCCGTCTGGACTAAGACGCTCATGTCGCCGTCCCATCCGTCGGCGGCCCGTGCGGCCGTCGGACGGTCCGTGAAGTGTTCCAGCCATACGAGCCAGCTCAGCTCCCCGACCCGGTCCCGGTCGAAGACCTTTCCGCCGTCCGGCACCGGCGGGGGCACAGGACGGCCGGGTCGGTCCTGAAAGTAGCGTTCGGGGTGGAGGAGCTGGCTCGTGTCGGCCGGGGGCCGTCGGTAGAGACCGTCGACGCCGGCCCAGCCGCTCTGCCGAAAGGCCGCCAGGACCAGGCGGAGGCCGTCGACGTAGGGGGCGACAAACAGCCGGACGAGCCAGGGCGGGTAGCGGTCGTCCCCGAAGGGGAGGTCGGCGAAGGCCTCCAGGAGCTGGTCGACGGCCGACGAGTCGCCGTCCAGGAGGTCGGCGAGGGACGTCGTGTCCAGACCCATCGCCTCCATCTGGTACTGGAGCATCACGAGAGTCGCGTCCCCCTCGGCGACGGCCTGACGGACCATGCGGGCCTCTCCATCCCGTTGGACCTCCCGGTCGTACAGGTACGACGCCAGGTTAAAATTCTGGTCGACCAGGGCATGGGAGAGCTCGTGGACGATGGTCAGTCGTTCGGTCAGGCCCAGGGTCCCCTGGCGCCAAAAGAGGGTCCGGCTCCGGGGGTCGTAGACCCCGACGACCTGCTCTCGATAGAGGCTTTCCAGGAGGGGCCACAGACTCTGCCGGGGCGTCAGCAGGCCCAGGAGCTGAAGGATCTTTTCGCTGGCCTGAAACCGTCGGGCCTGTTCCCTTCGGTCCGACTCCAGGAGTCGCCGGAGTGCGCCGTCGGTCAGGGGTTTCGTGGCCACGGGACGGCGGAACCGGAGCTGACGGATACGCTCGACGGCGCCCATCAGGTCCTGAAGCGGCGTCGCCTCCGGCCCGAGGCCGACGGGCGGCGGTAGGCCCGCGAACGAGGCCCGACCCTCCGGCCCGGGGCCCGACCCGGCGACGAGGGCGAGGCCGACGACGAGGAGGCCGACCCATCGGAACCGGGGCATGGGGACGCCCTCTCCCTGATGGAGATTCGGGCAGGGAGTAGCATACAGGATGCAGGGTGCAGGATACAGGATGCAGGATAGGATTCGGTGTTGGGTGTCGGGTGCAGGGTAAGGAGGGTTTCGGGGTCAGGCTTCTTCCAGACCCCCGACCCTCCCTCTCCCGGGTCTTGGACCCTCCATGGGCGGGTGTTCAGGCGCCCGCTTGGGTCCTGCATCCTGCATCTTGCATCGTAATGGAGGCCACCATGCAGGTCCTGACCTTAGCGGCCGGGTACGGCATGCGGCTCCGGCCCCTGACGTTGGTCTATCCCAAAGCCTTGGTCCCCGTCCTGAACGTGCCCCTTCTGGCGCTTCAGCTGGACCGTCTCGGGGGAGACCCGCGCATCCAAGAAGTTTACGTCAACCGCCATTACATGGCCGACCGGTTCCCCCCGCCGACGGCCTGGGGCACCGGGGTCCCCGTCCGGTACCTCGACGAGGCCGATGTTCCCTACGGCACGGGCGGGGCGGTCCGGAACCTCTGGAACGTGACGGGACGGTCCGACGACGTCTTGGTCCTCAATGGGGACTCCCTGGCGCTTGTCGATACGACGGCCTTCTTGGACTTTGCCCTGGGGACGGATGCCGACGCCGTCTTATATGTCCGGGGAGCGAATGCCGCATCTTCGGACTACACCCGTTTCTTCTGGGACCCGGCGACGGCCCGGCTATATCCCTCGGAAGCGCCTGGCCGGGAGGCCGTCCTCTACGCCGGGATGGCCCTCCTGCGGGTGTCGGCCCTCCGGGACCTGCCGACCGAGTTTCCGTCCGACTGGTTCCGGGACGCCGTCGCCCTGGCCTGGCAAGCGGGGCGTCTGCGCCTCGTCGGCTACCGGGACGACGCCCCCTGGTGGGACTTCGGGCATGCGGACCGCCTGTGGGCGACCTACGGAGACCTCGTACAGACTTGGCAGGCGACGCCGGAAGCCTTCGGCCCCCTCCGGAAACGCTTGGAGACGGCCGGGACCTGGCGACGCACCGGTCTGTGGGTCCATCCGACGGCGCATGTAGCGGACGACGTCGCCGTCGAAGACTGGGCCGTCGTGGGCGCCGGGTCTTCCGTCGAGGGGACGGTCCTCCGGACGAGCGTCTTGGACCGGTCGGTGCGGGTCCGACGGGCCCGTCTGAGCAACGTCTTCGTCGGGCCGGAGGCCGTCCTCGAGGGTTTTGACGTCGAGGACGCCGTCGTGGCGGCCGATGTCTCGGGGAGCCTTCAGACGTGGGCTTGGTAGACGGCACACCCAGCACCCGACGCCGAAAGATTCGACTGTTCTGTCGTTCGGCCCGTCGCGGTTGCGCTCGCCCCGAGAAGACGGTAAACTGGGGTTCACCCGGAGGAGTGCGGGAGGTGGAGATTCGGGGGACCCTGAAAACGATGTCCCTACCGGACCTGCTCCGGTGGCTCAGCGAGAGCCAGCAGACGGGGGCCCTCGTCTTTCAGGTCGGCCCCGTCCGGAAGAAACTGTTTTTCCAGAACGGGTCCCTCGTGTCGGCTTCTTCGTCGGACCCCCGGGAGTTTCTGGGCCAGTTCCTCCTCCGGAAGGGCTGGATCTCGGAGGCCCAGCTCATCAAGGCCGTCGAGGAACAGCTCCAGACGGGCCGGGTCCTGGGCCGCCTGCTCGTCGAGAAGGCCTGGCTGACCGAGGAGCAACTCAAGAGCGCCTTGCAGGAAAAGGCCTGTGACACGGTCTACTCGTTGTTTTTAAGCCCCGAGGCGACCTTCGAGTTCCACGCCGGCGAGGCCCCGCCCTACGAGATCGTGCCCCTCGGCCTGCCCGTCGAGGCCATCATCATGGAGGGCGTCTACCGCAAGGACGAGTGGGAACGCGTCCGGCAGGTCCTGCCCGCCCTGGAGCGGACGATCCTCCAAAAATCGCCGGACGCCGGCCTCCCGCCGGAACTCCGGTCGGACCCCCGGGCCGAGCGGGTCTTCCGCCTCGTCAACGGGCGTCGGTCCTTACGGGAGATCGCCCTCCTCCTCTATGAGACGGACTTTGAGGTCGTCCGCATCGCCGCCCAGCTCTACGAGAAGCGGGTCGTGACCGTCGTCCGCGTGGCTCCCGTCGAGCAGGATACGGAGCGGCCCCAGATCCCCCTCGGGATGCTGGTCGAGGCCTGTCAAGTCAAGGTCCGGGAGGGCAAGTTCGATGAGGCCCTCCGGATGGTCGAGTACATCGAGGGCCACTACGCCGACCTCCCCAGGGAAGTCCAGGCCCTGCAGGACCTCGTCTACGGGAAGGTCATCCAGCAGTTCCGAGACCAGGTCCCCCTGACGGCCGTCCCCGTCCTGCGCATCAGCCTGGACGACCTCGTGCGGTACCGCCTGGACCCCATGCAGGGCTTCATGGTCACCCGTATCAACGGCCTCTACGACCTCAAGACCCTCCGGAACCTGGTCCCCGTCTCGGAGGAACGGTTCTACATCCTCCTGAAGAAGCTCGTCGACATGGGCATCGTCGAGTTCCGGCCGGGAAAGTGACGGGGCCGGGGTCGATGGGTTGGTAGCGTTCGGGGATTCCGCCTAAATTTGGATCGAAACCCGGAGGGACCGACGGATGGCGAAGGTCGCTTTGACGTTGGCCGACGTCCTGGATGCGGCGACGCGACCGGGTGTACTCTACGAGCGCCTGGAGAACCACCGCGTCCGTTGCTACGCCTGCGGCCACCGGTGCGTCATCTTCGACGGCCAACGGGGCGTCTGCAAGGTCCGCTTCAACCGGGGCGGCGTCCTGTACGTCCCCTGGGGCTACGTGGCCGCCCTCCAGGTCGACCCCATCGAGAAGAAGCCCTTCTTCCACGCCTGGCCCGGCGCCCGGGCCCTGAGCTTCGGCATGCTCGGTTGCGACCTCCATTGCTCGTATTGCCAAAACTGGGTGACGTCCCAGGCCCTCCGGGACCCCGTCGCCGGCGTCCCCCCCGAGGCGGTCACGCCCGAGACGATGGTCCGGCTGGCCGAACGGTACGACTGCCAGGCCGTCGTCAGTACGTACAACGAGCCCCTCATCACCAGCGAGTGGGCCGTCGACATCTTCCGAGTCGCTAAGCAACGGGGCCTCCGGACGGGTTACGTCAGCAACGGCAATGCCACCCGGGAGGTCCTGGAATTCCTCCGACCCTGGACCGACCTTTACAAGGTCGACCTCAAGTCGTTTCGGGACCGGAACTACCGCAAGCTGGGCGGGCGCCTCGACGCGGTCCTCGACACGATTCGGATGGTCTTCGAGATGGGCTTCTGGGTCGAGGTCGTGACGCTGGTCGTGCCCGGCTTCAACGACTCGGACGAGGAGCTTCGGGACATCGCCCGCTTCCTCGTGTCGGTCTCGCCGGACATCCCCTGGCACGTGACGGCCTTCCACAAGGACTACAAGATGACGGACCCCGACGACACGCCGCCCGAGACCCTCATCCGGGCGGCCCGCATCGGTTACGAGGAGGGCCTCCGCTACGTGTACGCCGGGAACCTCCCGGGGATGGTCGACGGATACGAGGATACGTACTGCCCGACGTGCCACCGGGCCGTCATCCGGCGGTACGGCTTCCGGGTCCTGGAGTATCGGCTCGTCGGCGGCCGTTGCCCCGACTGCCAGACCCCTATCCCGGGGCGGTGGGACTGAGGAGAACCGGTGTTCGGTGCCGGGGGTCGGGTCTTAGGATTTTCCTTGGGGTCGCCCCTCTGAGCCAAAGGGTCGGGTCGAAACCCCATGCCCAGCACCCGGCACCGAACACCACCCTCGGGACAGGGAGCATCGACCGATGAAGAAGGGCATCCATCCGGAGTATGTCATCGCCCGGGTCATCTGCGCGTGCGGTAACACATTCGTGACCCGCTCGACGAAGCCCGAGATCCGGGTCGAGATCTGTTCGAAGTGCCATCCCTTCTTTACGGGCCAGCAGAAGTACGTCGACACGGAGGGCCGCATCGACCGCTTCAAGCGGAAGTACGGCCAGTACATCCCGACGTCCGCCTCTTCGGAGTGAGGCCTCTTCCATCCGGCCTGCCTCATCCCTTCGGAGACGGGGACCCTTCCCTGGGACCTGACACCCGATACCTGGGACCGAGGCCCAGTCCCCATGCCCCTCATCGTCGGCTGGGACGTCGGCGGCGTACACACGAAGGCGGCGGCCCTGGGGTATGAGACCGGGGTCCTCCGGGACGTCCGGGTCGCCGTCCGTCCCCTGGAGATTTGGCGAGCCCCGGACCGTCTGCCGGACCTCTTACGAGAAGTCCTCGCCGAGCTGACGGACCGACCGCCCCGGGCGATGGCCCTGACGATGACGGCCGAGCTGTCGGACGTATTCCGGACCAAGCGGGAAGGCGTCCGGTTCGTCTTGGACAGCGTAGCGGCCGCCTTTCCGGAGACTCCCGTCTACGTCCTGAGCCTGGCCGGCGAGTGGGTCCCCCGGGCCGAGGCTTACGACCGGCCCCTGGACTTTGCGGCCGACAACTGGCTGGCGACGGCCCTCTACGTGGCCGACGTCTGGCGGGACGCCCTCATCCTCGACGTCGGGAGTACGACGACGGACGTCATCCCCGTCCGGGACGGGCGGGTGGCCGCCCTCGGACGCACGGACCTGGACCGCCTCCTGAACGGAGAGCTCGTCTACACGGGCGTCCTGCGCACGCCCCTGGCGGCCGTCGTCCGGTCCGTTCCCCTCCGGGGCCGCTTCTGTCCCGTCTCGGCCGAGTACTTCGCCGTCACGGGTGACGTCTACCTCGTCCTGGGGCGCATCCGGCCGGAGGACTACACGTGCCCGACGCCCGACGGCCGCCCCCCGACGGTCGAGTTCGCCCGAGAGCGGCTGGCCCGCCTCGTTTGCGCCGACCTCGAACAGGTGACGTCGGCGGAGGTCGATGCGATAGCGGCCTACGTTTACGAGTGTCAGGTCCGGCAGGTCGAGGCCGCCGTCCGACAAGTCCGGTCCCGTCTGGGGGACCGAAGCGACCTGCCTGTCCTGCCCTTGGGGGCCGGAGCCTTTCTGGCCGTCGAGGTCGCCCGACGGATGGGCTTACGGATTCTGGAGCCCTCGCCCGCCTGGGACGCCGCCGGAGCGAGGGTCGCCCCCTGCGTGGCGGCGGCCTACCTGCTTCATAAGGCCCTTTCGTCCCTATTTTCAGACACCTTCTGAGCCGTCTCGGAGGGGGCCGGTGGACCTCACGGTCCTGAAGGTCGGCGGCAGTCTGGGCGAGCGGGGCGGCCTCGAGCCGGCGTGCCGGGCGATCGGGCGGCTGGGGCGGCGGTGGCCCCTCGTCGTCGTGCCCGGCGGCGGGGCCTTCGCCGAGACGGTCCGTCAGCAGGCGACCCGCCTTCCCCTCCGGGAGGCGACGGCCCACTGGATGGCCATCTGGGCCGTCGATCAGTACGGCTACCTCCTGAGCGACTTCATCCCCGGCGCCGTCCCCGTGTGGACCCTGCGGGACGTTCGCCGTCTCGTCGGGACGGACCGGACGCCGGTCCTGCTCCCGGGGCATCTCCTGCGACGGACCGACCCCCTGCCCCATACCTGGTCCGTCACGTCGGATTCGATCGCCGCCTGGGTCGCCCTCCGATTGAAGGCCCGACGACTGGTCCTCCTCAAGGACGTGGACGGTCTCTTGGACGGCGACCCGGCCCGGGACCCGGGAGCCCCCGTGATCGAGGAGATGGCGGTCTCCGAGCTGGCCGAACGCCGTCGGACGGGTCGGCTCGGGGGCGTCGACGACTATCTCCCCCGGGTCCTGGCTCAAGCCCGGTTTGAAACCTGGGTCGTCAATGGCCGGGTGCCGGAGCGGCTGGCCGAGCTGTTGGAGACGGGCCGGACGCGGGGGACCCGGGTCCGGCCCGGCCGGGGGCCGGGACCGTTGCGGGGTCGGGGATAGAGGGTTATCATTAATCGGTAGTGTTCCGGGTCCTTCGAGAACCCGACACCGAACACCCGACCCACCTGTACTTCGACTGCCCTCGCCGGGACCGATCGAGAGGACTGAGACGTGCCTACCCCTGAAAGTCACGGCGTCCTGTCGCTGGAAGACGTCCCTGTCCTGCTGGTCGATGACCAGCCGGCCAGCCTGCGGGTTTTGGAGTCGGCCCTCCGGGACCTGAACGTCCGTCTGGTGAAGGCCCGCTCCGGAGCTGAGGCCATCCGGCAGATTCAAGCGACCGAATTTGCCGTCGTCGTCCTGGACGTCCAGCTTCCCGACATCGACGGCTTCAAGGTCGCTACACTCCTCCGCCAGCGGGAGCCGTCCCGTCGGACGCCCATCCTCTTCCTGACGGCGACCCACCCCCGCCGGAAGTCCCGGCTTCGGGGCTACGAGGCCGGGGCCGTCGACTACCTGGTGAAGCCCGTCGTCCCGGAGGTCCTGCGTTCGAAGGTCGCCGTCTTCGTCGAACTCTTCCGGGCCCGTCGGGAGCTCGAGCGCTTGAATGAAGCCCTGCGTCAGCGGTTGACCTGGCAGGAAGACATCCTCCGAGAGCAGGAGGCGAGCTTCCGTCTGCTGTTCGATAACAGTCCCCTCCCGATGTGGGTCTTTGACCGGGAGACCCTGGCGTTCTTAGAGGTCAACGAGGCGGCCGTCGCCCATTACGGTTACAGCCGGGACGAATTCCTGCGGATGCGGATCACGGACATCCGGCCTCCCGAGGACATCCCCCGTCTGATGGCGTACCTGGCCCAGGAGCGGCTGCCCTTGCGGCAGGCCGGCGAGTGGCGGCACGTCCGGAAGGACGGCTCGACCATCTACGTCGAGGTCACGAGCCACGACTTGGTCTTTCAGGGCCGGCGGGCGGCGCTGACCGTCATTCACGACGTCACCGACCGGAAGCGGGTCGAGATGGCGCTCCGGGAGTCGGAGGCCAAGTTCCGGAGCCTGACCGAGCAGGCCCTCGTCGGGGTCTACCTGATTCAGGACGGCGTGTTCCGGTACGTGAACCCTCGGATGGCCGAGATTTTCGGTTACACCGTCGATGAGCTCATCGACCGCCGGGGGCCCCGGGACCTGACCCATCCGGAGGACTGGCCCGTCGTGGAGGAGAATCTCCGGAAGCGGCTGGCCGGCGAGGTCCCGTCCATCCACTACGAGTTCCGGGGCGTCACCCGGGACGGGCGGGTCCTCGACGTCGAGGTCTACGGGACCCGGACCCTGTTTCAGGGCCGACCGGCCGTCATCGGGACCCTCCTGGACGTCACGGGGCGGAAGCGGGCGGAAGCGGAAATCCGGCGGCTCAACGAGGAGCTGGAACAGCGGGTCCGGGAGCGGACGGCCCAGCTCGAGGCCGCCAACCGGGAACTCGAGGCCTTTTCCTACTCGGTCTCCCATGACCTGCGGGCGCCCCTCCGGGCCATCGATGGGTTCTCTCGCGTGCTCCTGGAGGACTACGCCGACCGCCTGGACGAAGAGGGCCGTCGGATTCTCGGGGTCATCCGGGACAGCACCCGCCGGATGGGTCAACTCATCGACGACCTCCTGGCCTTCTCCCGCCTGGCCCGGGCCCCGATCGCCGTGTCCGACGTCCCCATGGACGACTTGGTCCGAAGCGTGTGGGCCGAGGTCGCCGCCGAGTCGGACCGGAACGTCGAATTCCGGGTCCAGCCGCTTCCTCCCGCCCGGGCTGACCGGGCGATGGTCCGACAGGTCTGGCTGAATCTCCTGTCGAACGCCCTCAAGTTTACCCGTCCCCGACCCGTGGCGGTCATCGAGGTCGGGGGACGGGTCGAAGGCGAGGAGGCCGTCTACTACGTGCGGGACAACGGCGTCGGCTTCGACATGCGGTACGCCGACAAGCTGTTCGGGGTCTTCCAGCGGCTCCACCGGGCGGACGAATTCGAGGGGACGGGCGTCGGCCTGGCCATCGTCCAGCGGGTCGTCCGGCGCCACGGCGGACGGGTCTGGGCGGAAGGGAAGGTCGACGGGGGCGCTACGTTCTACTTCACGCTCCCCCGAGCGGGGAATTAGGGACGGGGCAGATAGGCAGGTAGGCAGATGGGCCGTGGCCGTAGGGGCGCTACGGGACGCCCTCGCAGGGCTCGATGCCTGCATCGTCTCTCACCCGTCTGTCTATGCCTACTTGCCCGATTGCCCGACTGCCTGACCGCCTCTCCGGAGGGGAACCATGACGGACCTTCGGGACGTGGACATCCTCCTTGTGGAGGACGACCCCCACGACGTCGAGCTGACGCTCCGGGCGCTTCGGAAGCATAACCTGGCCAATAAGGTCTGCGTCGTCCGGGACGGGGCCGAGGCCCTGGACTTCATCTTCGGGACCGGCGCTTACACCGAGCGGCGGGTCACCGACCGACCGAAAGTCATCTTTCTGGACCTGAAGCTCCCCAAGGTCGACGGCCTGGAGGTCCTCCGGGCGATTCGGTCGGACGAGCGGACGAAGACGGTCCCGGTCGTCGTCGTGACGTCCTCCCGGGAGGAGCAGGACATCGTCGAGAGCTACCGCCTGGGTGTCAACAGCTACGTCGTCAAGCCCGTCGATTTCGAGAAGTTCGTCCAGGCCGTCGCCGAGCTGGGTCTGTACTGGCTCCTCCTGAACGAGCCGCCCCCTCAGTAGGGTTTCGGTGTTGGGTGAGGCGTGAGGAAAGGCATGGACCGACTCCTGCGGATCCTCATCCTCGAAGACGTCCTGACGGACGCCGAGCTCGCCGAGTGGGAACTCCGCCGGGCCGGCATCCCATTCACCAGCCGCCGGGTCGACACGGAGGCCGACTTTCAAGCGGCCCTGGACGAATTTCAGCCGGACGTGATCTTGGCCGACTACAGCCTCCCTCAATTCAACGCCATGGAGGCCCTCCGCATCCTCCGGGACCGGGCGTCCGACGTGCCCTTGATCCTCGTCACGGGGTCCCAGGGCGAGGAGGTCGCCGTCGAGTGTATCAAGGCCGGCGCCGCCGACTACATCCTGAAGTCCAGCCTGACCCGTCTGCCGACGGCCGTCCAGAACGCCCTGGAACGCCGGGAGCTCGAACGGGCCCGACGGCGGGCCGAGGAGGAGCTCCGGTACCAGTTCACCCGGATGCACCTCCTGAATCGGATCGTCCGGGCCATCGCCGAACGGCAGGACGTGCGGAGCATCCTGGAAGTCACGCTCCAGTACTTGGAAGACCATCTGCCCGTCGATTATGCGGGCATCACCGGCTATGATGCGGCGACCCAAACGTTCCAGGTCCTCTACCGAGGCGTCCGAAGCCGGGCCCTCGCTGAGGCCCTGGGGACCGACCCGGGGGCGGCCGTCTTGGCCGACCCGGCAGTCTTCCGGCGTATCCTGGAGGAAAAGGTCCTCTCCATGCCCGACATCTCTCCGGACACGCCCCTTCAGCAAAAACTGGTCCAGGCTGGGATTCACTCGGGGGTCTTCGTCCTCTTGACCGTCGCCGACCGTCCCTTTGGGGTCCTGGCCGTATACCGCCAAGCCGCCTATGGCTTTAGCCCGGCCGACCTGAGCTTTCTGCAGGCCCTGGGCGAGCACGTTTCCCTGGCGATCCAGCACGCTCGGATTTTGGAGGACCTCCGGCGGGCCTACGAGGACCTGCGGCAGACCCAGCGGGCCGTCATGCAACAGGAGCGCCTCCGGGCCCTCGGCCAGATGGCCAGCGGGATCGTCCACGACGTCAACAACGCCCTGTCCCCCATCCTGGGCTACGTCGAGCTCCTGCTCGAGACGGAGCCCGACCTGAACGAGCGGGTCCGGCGCCAGCTCGAGATCGTCAAGACGGCCGCCGCCGACATCGCTCAAATCGTGGCCCGCATCCGGGAGTTCTACCGTTCCCGGGGTGCCGACGAGCCGTTGTTCCCGGTCGACCTGAACCGGGTCGCCGAGCAGGCCGTCGACCTGACCCGGCCCTATTGGCGGGACGTCCCCCAAGAACGGGGCGTCGTCGTCGAGGTCCGCATGGAGCTCGAGCCGGGCCTGCCGACGGTCCTCGGCCTGGAGGGCGAGATCCGGGAGGCCGTCGTCAACCTCGTCCTGAACGCCGTCGATGCGATGCCCCAGGGGGGCGTCCTCACGATTCGCACCTACAAGCGGGCTGACCGGGTCGTCCTGGAGGTCCAGGACACGGGGGTCGGCATGGACGAGGAGACCCGCCGGCGGTGTCTGGAGCCGTTCTTCACGACTAAGGAAAGGGCCGGGACGGGCCTCGGCCTGGCGGTCGTCTACGGCGTCATGCAACGTCACGAGGGTGACATTCAGGTCGAGAGCGAGCTGGGTCAGGGGACGACCGTGCGCCTGATCTTTCCCTTACCGACGGGGGCCGTGCCGGCCCGTCCCCGACCGGAAGAGAGCACCCCCCTGGACCGGTCCCTGCACGTCCTCGTCATCGACGACGAGCCCCTCCTACGGGAGCTCATGAAGGAGCTCCTTCAGAGCGACGGTCATCGGGTCGAGGTCGCCGACGGCGGCCAGGCCGGCCTGGAAGCCTTCCGGGCGGCCCGGGCCCGGGGGACGCCCTTTGACGTCGTCATCACCGACCTCGGGATGCCTTACGTGGACGGGCGGGCCGTCGTCCAGGCCGTCAAACAGGAGTCGCCGGCGACGCCCGTCATCCTGATGACCGGCTGGGGGACCCCCCTGAGGGCCGAGGTCCCGGTCCCGACGGCCGTCGACTACGTCCTGGAGAAGCCGCCGAAGGTCCATGAAGTCCGCCGGGCCCTCCGCCGGGTCCTCCGCCCTGGGGGACGGGACGGCGGGGCGACGTAAAGGGGCAGGTCGGCAGATAAGGAGGGGGATGAGCCATCGGTCCGGATGCCGGCGTCCCCCCGAGGGGCCCGTTGTCCCGGTTTTCGTCCCGACCCCGGGCGGAGCGTATTGATACGGGGGATTCGTCTATGGGATAATGGGGCCTCCGACCGGCGAGTATTCCCTGGTGGATGGGAGTGCGATGCGTCAGCAAACGTTGGCCATCCTCAAGCCCGACGCCGTCCGGCGGGGCCTCGTCGGGGCCATCCTCCACCGCCTGGAGGCAGAGGGCTTCCGCATCCGGGCCCTCAAGATGGTCCACCTGACGAAGGCCCAGGCCGAGGCCTTCTACGTCGTCCACCGGGAGCGGCCCTTCTACGACAGCCTGGCGACCTACATGAGCTCCGGTCCCATCGTCGTCCTGGTCCTCGAGCGCGACGACGCCATCGACCACCTCCGGCGGGTCATGGGGGCGACGGATCCGGTCCAGGCGGCCCCCGGTACGATCCGGCGCCTCTACGGGACGAACATCGAGCGGAACGCTATCCACGGGTCCGACTCGCCCGAGTCGGCGGCCGTCGAGATTCCCTTCTTCTTCTCCCGATGGGAAATCTTCGAGGCGACGGGGGCGCCATGACGGTCGTCGTCCGACGTGTCGCCGTCCTGGGCGCCGGGGTCATGGGGCGGCAACTCGCCGCCCTCCTCGCCAACGCCGGTCTGTCCGTGGACCTGCTCGACGTCGTCCCGCCGGACGCCCCGCCGAACCGGCGTTCCGTCCTGGCCGAGGAGGCCGTCCGCCAGCTCTCTAAGATGGAGCCCTCGCCCGTCGTGACCGACGACGTCCTCGAGCGCATCCGCCCCGGCAACGTCGAGGACGACTGGGACCGCCTCTGGGAGGCCGACTGGGTCCTCGAGGCCGTCGTCGAGCGCCTGGACGTCAAGCGGGCCCTCTTCGAACGGCTGGACGCCCCCCGCCTTGCGGCCCGGTGGGTCACGACGAACACGTCGGGCCTCTCCGTCCATGCGATGGTCGAGGGCCGAAGCGACCGCTTCCAGGCCCGCTTCTTCGGGACCCATTTCTTCAACCCGCCCCGGTACTTGCCCCTCGTCGAGGTCGTCCCCCAGGCCGGCGCCGAACGGGACCGGATGGAGGAACTCGCCCGGTGGCTCCGTCAGCGGCTCGGCAAGCGAGTCGTCTGGGCCAAGGACACGCCGAACTTCATCGCCAACCGCCTCGGCGTCTTCCAGGTCCTGGCGACCCTCCGGCTAATGGAGTCCTACGGCCTGTCCGTCGAAGAGGTCGACGCCCTGACGGGTCCCCTCCTCGGCCGTCCCCGGACGGCGACGTTCCGGACGCTCGACCTCGTCGGCCTGGACGTCTGGGCCGCCGTCGTCCGGACCCTGCAAGAGCGGGCCGTCCGGGACGAGTTCTACGAATGGTTTCAGGTCCCGGCCTGGGTCCAGGCCCTCATCGAGGCCGGGGCCCTCGGCCGGAAGACCCGCAAGGGCATCTACTGGCGGCGGGACTCGGAACGCCTCGTCTGGGACCCCCGGCTGGGCGACTACCGGTCCGAGAGGGCCCCGGCCTGGCCCTGGCTCGAGCGGGTCCAGGAGGCGCCCGAACTCCGAGACCGCCTGGCCCTTCTCCGGCGTTTGGCCCCGCCCCTGGCCGAGTTCGCCGGACGGCTCGTCGCCTACGGGTGCATCTATGCGGCCCGGCGCGTCCCCGAAATTGCGGATTCCATCGTGGACGTCGACGGCGCCGTCCGGTGGGGCTTCCAACATGCCCGGGGCCCCTTCCAGACGTGGGACGACCTGGGCGACGACTTCATCCTGGGGTATGTCCCGGAGCTCCCGTCGGCCCCGATGCCCCCCCTGGAGCTCCGGCAGAAGCTCGGCGAGACCCGGTTCTATGCGGTCCATGACCGGGACGTCTTCCACCTCGACCTGGCCGCCGGGCGCTACCAGAAAATGGCGCCGGAAGACTACGAGCCCGTCGCCCCGTGGGTCCGGCGGACGACGCCCCGCGTCCTGGGCAACCCCGGGGCCAGCCTCCACGACGTCGGCGACGGTGTGTTCGCCCTCCTGTGGCATCCGGCCCGTCACGCCGTCGGGGGCGACGTCCTCGAGATGGTCCAGCGGTCCCTCGAGTACGTCGAGCGGAACGGCCTCGGCCTGGTCATCCTGGGCGCCGGGGAGCACTTCTCCTACGGGGCGAACCTGGCCCTCCTGCTTACGGCCCTGCAGAATCGGGACGTCGCCCAAATCGACTGGATGGTCCGGACCTTCCAGCACATGACCCGCTCGGTCCGGCGGGCCCCCTTCCCGGTCGTCGTCTGTACCCACGGGATGACCCTGGGCGGGGGCTGTGAGTTCATGCTCTACGCCGACCGGGTCGTGGCGGCCGCCGAATCGTACATCGGCCTCGTCGAGCTGGGGGCGGGCCTCGTCCCGGCCGGCGGGGGCTGTTGTGAGGTCATCCGGCGGGCCCAGGCAGGTCTCGACCTTTCGGACCGGACGTTCCCGTGGGTCCACTACCTGGACCGCCTGCGGGGCTTCTTCCAGGTCATCGCCCAGGCGAAGGTCAGCCGGAGTGCGCAGGAAGCCCGCCAGTGGGGTTATCTCCGGGACGGGGATGTCATCGTCTGGGACGTTGACGCCCGTCTGACCGTCGCCAAGCAGGTCGTCCGGGACTTGGCGCCGACGTACACGCCGCCCGAGGAGACGCCCCTGTGGGTCCTCGGGTCCGACGGCCTGGCCTACTTGCAGATGGCCGTCCACCTCATGCATCGGGGGGGTTACATCACGGATTACGAGCGACACCTGGGGGAGCGCTTGGCCTACGTCCTGGCCGGCGGCGACCTGCCCCATCCGACGCAGGTCTCCGTCGATTACGTCCTGGACCTGGAGCGGGAGACCTTTCTGGCCCTGTGCAAACAGCCCAAGACCTATGAGCGGGTCGCCCACGTCCTGGCATATGGGCGGCCGGTCCGGAATTGAGGACCCCAGACCTGCCTGAGCTCTCGGCTGTCCCCGTCTCCAGGCGGGGACGGCCGGACGACCGAGATAGGCCTGGGGTCTGTACCTCTCCTTCAGGGAAGTCATGAACGACGCGCCGATGCGTATCTTAACCCGCCCCCTGAGCTGGCAGGGGGTCGGCATCCATACGGGCCAGCCGGCGACGCTGACGCTTCGGCCCCTGTCGCCGGACCAGCGGGCCATCCTTTACCGGGAGGCCGGGTCCCTCTGGCTCCTGCGGCGCCGGACGTCGTGCCGGTCCTACGAATGGCCCATCTCGACCCGGTTTGTCGTCCGGACGGCCCAGGCGACGTCGATCGGGGAGAGTCGGGTCCACGTCGCCACCGTCGAGCACGTCTTGGCGGCCCTGATGGGCCTGCGGGTCGGGGGCGTCGTCCTCGAGGTCGACGGCCCGGAGATTCCGATCCTGGACGGGAGTGCCGGGCCCTTCGTCGAGGTCTTGCTGGAAAATCTGACCGAGGCGGCCGAGCCGTGGCCGTCGGTCCGTCTACCGGAATCCATCAGCGTAGCCTCCGGGCCGGCGTGGATTCGGGCCGAGCCGGCCGAGGGGCTGACGGTCGAGTACACCGTCGAGTTCGACCATCCGGCCATCGGGCGGCAGACCTGGACGGGCACCTGGCCGGACGTCGACTTCGGACGGGACCTCGCCCCGGCCCGGACGTTCGGTTTCCTCCGGCAGGCCGATGAGCTCCGCGCCCGGGGCCTCGCCCGGGGGGCCTCGCCGGAGAACACCGTCCTCTTGGACGAGACGGCCGTCATGAATCCGCCCCTACGGTTTCCCGACGAGTTCGTCCGTCACAAGGTCCTGGACCTGCTGGGTGACCTGGCCCTCCTGGGCGGCGGCTGGCCCCGGGCCCGGATTCAGGTCTACCGGGGCGGCCATCGGCTCCACATCGAGCTGGTCCGCCGGTGGGTCACCGTCCAAGAGATGGCCGGGTAGGGGACGGGATGAGGGATTGCGAATTGCGGAGGGGGGATTGAGGAAGTAAGATGGCCGGTCGGTCGATCCCGCCACCCGGGACCCCATTCCGGATGGCGGATGGGGATTGGGAAAAGGCGGGCGTCCGGCTATAATAGGCCGAGTTACGACTTAAGGGGCTTTCCCTATTCTTCCAGAAAGACGGCGGGACGGGTCACTGCCTCGGGTAGACCGGAGCCTAACGATGGGTTTAGCCCGATTCCCTTGGCGGGTCCGGAAGACGCTCCTCCAGGCCGCCTGGCATTACCTGCGGGGCCATGAGGTCCTGCCCTATCTCCCGATCCGTCTGTGGGTCGAACCGACGAGCTACTGCAACCTGCGCTGTGTCATGTGCCCCCAGAGCTTCCCCCGGGCGCACGCCAAGGGGTACATGGATTGGGACCTCTTCCGGAAGGTCATCGACGAGGCGGCAGAGTTCGTCTACGACGTCAACCTCCACCACACGGGAGAGTCGACCCTCCACAAGCGCCTGCCGGACATGATCGCCTATGCCCATCAGGCCGGCATCTACACCCGTCTCCACTCGAACGGGACCCTCCTCCGGGAAGACCTGGCCCACGCCCTCATCGACGCCGGCTTGGACCTGCTGTCGTTCTCCTTCGACGGTTTCGACAAGGAGACGTATGAATCGATTCGGGTCAACGCCCGCTTTGAGAAGACCCTGGCCAACATCATCCGGTTCCTGGAGGTCAAGAAGGCCCGGAACTCCAAGAAGCCGTATACGATCCTGGAGGTCATCCACCTCAACGAGAAGTTGTCGCCGACCTCTCCCCAGCGGTATGAGTTCGAGCGTCGATTTGAGGGCCTGCCCCTCGACGAATTCATCGTCAAGGAGCCCCACAACTGGGCCGGCAGTTATGACCGTTCGGGCTACGCCGTCGGCCACGTCTTCACGCCCTGCACGTTCCCCTGGTATGCCCTCGTCATCCACTGGGACGGGCGGGTCGCCCCCTGTCCCCAGGACTTCTACTGTGACCTTCAGGTCGGCCACGTCCGGGAGCAGACGCTTCGGGCCATCTGGAATGGGGAACCGATGCAGAAGCTTCGGCGGGCGATGCGCCTGCGGGACTGCTCGAAGGTCGTCCCGTGCCGGGACTGCGACATGATCCGGCGGAAGGCCGTCCTGGGCGTGCCGACGCCGTATCTGAAGGTGTTCCTCAAGGAGACGGTCCTGGGCTATTCGGGTCAGTAGGCGGGTCGGCGGATAGGCCGGGAGCTCGGGAGTTCGGCAGTCCGGCGATAGGGCCCGCACCCCCCAGTTCCCGGACTCCCGAATCGTCAGACACTCTCTTACGTTGGCGCATTTTGCCCCAAGGTCATGCCGGGGAAGATCGTCCGCATCCGTCGTCGGGCCGTCATCGTGACCCTCCAGAACCCGAAGGAGAAGATCTGGGGCGTCTTGTTAGCCGTCACGCCCGAGGGCATCTGGGCCCACGGGATCGAGTTAAGCTCCTTCGACGAGTGGTCCCGGGAGGTCGCCCGCCAGGAGGAGAGCCCCATCGGGATGAGTACGATGTTTTTCCCCATGCATCGGGTCGAGCGCATCGTCATCGACGAGCCGGCCGGGACGGCGCTGTCGCTGGCCGAACAGTTTCGGCTCCGGGTCGGTAAGGACCTCTTCGAGTGGGTCGATTGGGAGGCCATCGAGTCGTATTTAGAGTGGGGATGACCGATGCCGTATCTCCAGCCCTTCGCCGCCTGGTACTACGACCCCGCCGTCGTGCGTCCGGCGGCTTGTCTGGCGCCCCCGTACGACCAGGTCGACGCCGGGGCCTACCACCGTCTGATGGCCCAGGGTCCCTGGAACGTCGTCTTGGCGGACCTACCTTACGGCCGGCCGGACGCGGGCGCGACGGACCCCTATCGACAGGCGGCCGACCATCTCCGGCGGTGGATTCGGGGGGGCGTCTTGCGGCGGGCCCCGGCGGCGGCCTTTTACTGGTACCTCCATACTTTCCGGACGCCCGACGGGGGGGTCTTCCAACGGCACGGCTTGGTCGCCCTCGTGCGTGCCGAACCCCCGGGGTCGCCGGCCATCCGCCCCCATGAGATGACCTACGAAGAACCCGTGTATGACCGCATCCAGCACCTGATGGCGACCGGCCTACAGGCCTCGCCGGTCTTCTTTGTATACCGCCCGACGGAGGAGACGGCGGCCCTGGAGGGGGACCTTCGGGCTTGGGCCCGGACGCATCCGTCGCTGACCCGGGTCGAGACGGCCGACGGCGAGGTCCACGAAGTCTGGTCCATCGAAGACCCCGACGGGGTGGCCCGTATCCGGGCCGGCTTTGTGGAAGTCCCCCTCCTGATCGCCGACGGCCACCATCGATATGAGGCCCTCCGCCGACTGGCGGCCCTCCGGCCCGATGAACCGGCCTGGGGCTATGTCCTCGGCTACCTGGCCTCGGCGGAACAGCCCGGCCTGCTTCAGACGGGCTATCACCGGGTCCTGACCCTCCACAGGCCCGTAGACGAATCGGCCCTCCGGGCCGGATTCGGCCGGTTCTTTGACCTGGAAGCCGAGGACCGGCTGAGGGAGCCTGCGGACATTCGGCGGTGGGTCGAGCGGGGCGGGGCGGGCCCCCGTATCCTGATGTTGGCGGCCAGTCCCCTCCGGGTCTATCTCTGGCGCATGAAGCCGGAACTCTATGGGGTCCTGACCGACCCTTATGAGGTGTTGGACGTCTTCATCCTCCAGCGGTTCGTCTTCGAAGAAGTCTTGCAGGGCCATCTCGGATGGACGCCTCAGGATTACACCGTCCATCATGTGCCCTGGATTCCGGCCATCGTCGAGGCCCTCCAGACGGGACAGGGCCACCTGGCCTTTCTGGTCGACTCCATCCCCGTGGCGACGCTCTTCCACTTGGCCGGACGGGGCCTGCGGGTCCCCCCCAAGTCCACGTACTTCTATCCGAAAGTCCCGGCGGGCCTTTTGATGCACGTCGTCGAGGGGCCGGTGTATAATGAGACGTGATGCGGGATGGGAGATGCGGGATACCAGACGGGGGCCGGGAAATGCCTGACCCCGGACCCCCAGGGTCTCACCACCGATTCCTGACGGAGCGCGTATGACCCGCAAGATGAAGGCCCTCATCAAGGCCCGACCGGCGCCGGGTCTGGTCCTCGACGAGGTCGACGTCCCCACGCCGGGCCCCGACGAGGTCCTGATTCAGGTCCTGGCGACGACCATCTGTGGTTCCGACGTCCACATCTATCGATGGGACGATTGGGCCCAGCGGAACGTCCGGCCCCCCCGGGTCATCGGTCACGAAGTGGCCGGCCGGGTCGTCGCCGTCGGCCGGCAGGTCGAGTCCTGGAAGGAGGGGGACTACGTCTCGGTCGAGACCCACATCGTCTGCGGACGGTGCCGGGCCTGCCGGACGGGGAACATGCACGTGTGCTACCGGCTTCAGATCCTGGGCATTCACCGACCCGGCAGTTACGCCGAGTACGTCTGCGTGCCGGCGATGAACCTGGTCCGCAACGACCCCCGGTGGCATCCGGCCGTGGCGTCCATCCAGGAGCCCTTCGGGAATGCCGTCGACACGGTCCTCTGCGAGCCGGTCGCCGGCGCCCGGGTCCTGGTGACCGGCTGTGGACCCATCGGCCTGATGGCCATCGGCGTCGCCCGGGCCGCCGGGGCCGACTGGGTCGGGGCGACGGACCCGAACGCCTTCCGGCGGGCGTTGGCCCTCCAGATGGGGGCCGACCGGGTGTGGGACCCCACGCGGGAGCCCGTCCTGGACCTCATCCTGGAAGCCACCCAGGGCGAGGGCGTGGACGTCGTCCTCGAGATGTCCGGCCATCCGGCGGCCCTGGACTTGGGACTGAAGGCCCTGGCCATGGCCGGCCGGGTCGCCCTCCTCGGCCTCTTGCCGACGCCGGTGTCCGTCGACCTCACGGACGGCCTCATCTTCAAGGGCGCCCGTATGTACGGCATCACGGGCCGTCGCATGTTCCAGACGTGGTATCAGGTCCAGGCCTTCCTCCGGGACGGGAAGGTCCCCGTCGAGCGGCTGATCACCCACGAGTACCCCCTGGAGGCCTTTGAGGCGGCGTTCCGCCAGATGGAGGCCGGGGACTGTGCGAAGGTCGCCCTGTACCCCAACCTCGAGCTGGTCCGGCCCCTGCACGGACTGGCTTCGGCCGGAATGGCTCAGGGGTCATAGCTCATGGCGCATCGGTCATGGACCCACGAGCCGCTCCGTTCCGGTGTCCCGTCTTTACGACGTCTGATGGAGGCCGACGATGGGCGTGCTGGACTTCATCGATACGGAACTCCAGGAACTCCAGGCCCAGGGCCTGTACATCTACATCCGGACGGTCGAAAGCCCGCAGGGCGCCTGGATCACCGTCGAGGGCCGGCGGGTCCTGAACCTGTGCTCCAACAACTACCTGGGCTTTGCGAATCACCCGGCCCTCCGGCGGGCCGCCCAGGAGGCCATCGAGCGGTTCGGCGTCGGCCCGGCCGCCGTCCGGACCATCGCCGGGACGATGAGCCTCCACCGGGAGCTGGAGCGGAAGCTCGCCGAGTTCAAGCACGTCGAGGCGACGCTGTCCCTCCAGTCCGGCTTCATGGCCAACCTGGCGACGGTCCCGGCCCTCGTCGGGCCGGAAGACGTCATCTTCTCCGACGAACTCAACCACGCCAGCATCATCGACGGATGTCGCCTCAGCCGGGCCCAGATCGTCCGCTATCCCCACTGTGACGTGCAGGCCCTCGAAGACCTCCTGCGGCGGGAGGCCCCGAAGTACCGACGCCGGCTCCTCGTGACGGACGGCGTGTTCAGCATGGACGGCGACATCGCCCCCCTGCCGGAATTGGCCCGATTGGCCCGGCAGTACGAGTGCATCCTGATGGTCGACGACGCCCACGGCGAGGGCGTCCTCGGCCACGGCGGCCGCGGTATCGTCGACCATTTCGGCCTCCACGGCCAGGTCGACGTCGAGATCGGCACGCTGTCGAAGGCCTTCGGCGTCGTCGGGGGCTACGTCGCCGGGTCGGCTCGGCTGGTCGAGTACCTCCGGCAGAAGGCCCGACCGTTTCTATTTTCCAGCGCCGTCACGCCGCCCGACGTGGCGGCCTGTATCGCCGCCGTCGACATCCTGACGGAGAGTACGGAGCTCGTCGAACGCCTCTGGGCGAACGCCCGCTACTTCCAGGAGGGGATGCGCCAGCTGGGCTTCGATACGGGCCGGAGCCAGACGCCCATCACGCCCGTCATGCTGGGCGACGCCCGTCTGGCGACCGAGTTCTCGAAGCGCTTGTTGGAACACAACATCTTTGCGCAAGCCATCGGCTACCCGACCGTGCCCCGGGGCCAGGCCCGGATCCGGGTCATGATCTCGGCCGTCCACGCTAAGGAGGACCTGGACTTTGCCCTCGAGGTCTTCCGACGGGTCGGCCGGGAACTCGGCGTCGTGCGCTGAACGAGGGGTCGAGGGAGATTGCGAATGGGGAGTCGTGGCCGGGGATATCCTGGAGGCCCCCGTCTCCACCCCTCGGTTTTCCATGCGCAATCTTCCCGTCCCGACACCTGGGACCCTCGACGGGGAGACGTGGATGCGAGTCTGTCCCTCGTGTGGCTCCGACTATTCCGACGAACGGGACACGTGCCCCCTGTGCGACGCGCCCTTACGCGATCAGGATAAGACTCAAATCATCACCGTCCCCCAACGGCTTCCCTCCGAGTTTCACCGACTCTGCCCGCACTGCGGTCAGAAGGTCCTGATCGGTCTGGACCGCTGTCCCTGGTGTCGCCGTCCCTTGGAAGAAGAGCCGGCCCCGGGACCTCAAGAAGGGGAGCCTCCTCCTGCCTCGACGCCGCCGGCGCCCGCCCCGGCCGAAGAGCCGACGGTCTACATCGACCCGCGGCTGATGAGCTTCGAGACGATGGACACCGAAGAGACCCGCATCATCGAGCGCCGCAGTCTTCAGGTCCTGGCGGAAGAGGCGACGGCCCCGCCCGGTCCCTCGGAGACGCCGCCCCCCGAATCCGCCGAGCCCCGGACCCCGACTCCCCGTCCGTCCGCCGCCCCCACGGCCGCCCGCATCGGCCTGGTCGTCATCGGCCTCGGGGCCGCGTTCGCCATCGGCTTCTCCGGATACTGGCTCGTCCGCCGACTGATGCGCCCGGAGCGTCCGTCGCCGCCGGCCCCGGCGTCGCGGCCGGTCGCCCCGCCCCCGAAGGCTGAGGTGCCGTCCCCCGCCGTCTCGACCCCGCCGGCGACGGGACGCCTGGTCCTGAAACTCTCGCATCCGGCCCAGATTTACATCGACGACGCCCTGGTCGCTACGGCTCCCGTGGACGAGATTCCCGTCCCGGCGGGGTCTCATCGGGTCCGTATCGTGTGGCTGTCGCCCGATCGGAGTCCCCCGCCGGCCCCCCAGGAGTTCGCGGTCGAGGTCCCCCCCGGTCAGGCCGTGACCCTTGCGGTGACGCCGCCGACGCCGGCCAAACTTTACGTGAATAGCTGGCCCTGGAGCGAGGTCTGGGTCGACGGCCGTCGCTACGGGGAGACCCCAGGGGTCTTGACCCTTCCGGCCGGCCCCCATGACCTGGAGTTCCGCCGGCCCGACGGTCAGAGCTACCGGGTCTCGGTCGAACTCCCCCCGGGCGGGACCCTGCGGGTCGGCTACGACTTCACGTCCGGTCGGCTCTGGCAAAATCCCCCGCCGTCAGCTGTCCCGGGTCCAGGGGTTGACAGGGGTCGGGGTCCGGAATAGAATTAAAGCCTACACCTCCCACGAGCGTCGTTCCATGGCTGTTTCCTACGGCCCCCACGAGCCAGTGCCGCTGACCCTGACCCACCGGCACAGGCCTGCCTAACCGTTCCCCCTCGGGGATTTCCTCCGGCCCTGAGGTCCCGGCGGTCGTAGGAATTTTCCTTCCTGAAATTCCGACCCGCTGTGCTCGCGTGGACTACGTATCGGGCCGGTCCCACCTTTCTCATCCCGTGAAAAGCCCCGGAGATGGAGTCCCATGCGATCCCTCCAGGTCGGTGTCCTCGGCGGGTCCGGATTCACGGGCCTCGAACTCCTCCGGTGTCTCCGACGGCATCCCGCCGTGCGGGTCGCCTTTGCGACGACCCGTCAGCCGGACGCCGCCGCCACGCCCTGGTTTCCCGGGCCGTGGTCGACCCCCGAAGAGGCCCGGTCATATCCCGTCGATTGGGTGTTCTCATGTCTGCCCCACGGCGAATCCGCCCGGTGGGTCGTCGAGTGGGTCGACCGGGGCGCCCGGGTCCTCGACCTGAGCGGGGACTTTCGGTTTCCGACGCCCGAGCTCTACACGGCCTGGTACGGGCAGGCCCACCCGTGTCCGGAGCGTCTGGCCGAGGCCGCTTTGGTCCTCCCGGAATGGAATGCCGCGGCGGCCCGGGACCGGCGGGTCATCGCCAACCCCGGGTGCTATCCGACGGCCGTCTGGCTGGCCGTCCTGCCGGCGGTCCGGGCGGGCCTGGTCGAGGCCCGGCCGGTCATCGTCGACGCCAAGTCCGGCGTGACGGGCGCCGGCCGGACGCCGACGGAGCGGACTCACTTTGTGAACGTCCAGGAAAACTTCACGGTCTACTCGGCCGGACGTCGGCACCGGCACGTGGGCGAGATCGAGCACTACCTGGAGGCCTGGACGGGGCGTCCGACCCGCGTCTTGTTCACGGCGGGCCTCCTGCCCGTCCGGCGGGGCCTCATGGTGACGGTCTATGCGGCCCTGCGGGGCGGGGCCACGGCGCGAACGGTTTGGTCCTGTCTGGCGGAGTCCTATGCGGGCCGGCCCTTCGTGCGGGTCCGACCCCTCGGTGAGGTCCCGGCACTCCGGGACGTCGTCGGGACGAACCGGTGCGACGTCGGGGTCGTCGAGGCCGACGAGACGGGGTGGGTCGGCCTCGTGGCGGTCCTCGACAACCTCTTGAAGGGCGCCAGCGGTCAGGCCGTACAGACGATGAACCTCTTGATGGGATGGGACGAGACGCTGGGCCTCCCGCTCGAAGGAGGCGACGGATGAAGGCGGTCGTCCTGAAGGTCGGGGGGCGTCTCTTGGACGGGGCGACCTGGCCCTCGGTCGTCGCCGGGGTGGCAGACTTGCGGGACCGGGGTCAGTCGGTCGTCGTCGTCCACGGCGGCGGTCCCGAGATCACCGAGATGAGTACTCGGCTGGGTTTAGAAACTCGCTTCGTCCACGGCCGGCGGGTCACGGACCCGGCGACCCTGGCCGTCGTCGAGATGGTCCTTTCGGGGGTCATCAACCGACGCCTGGTCGGCGGGCTTCAGGGGCGGGGCATTCCGGCCCTCGGCCTCTCGGGTCGGGACTTGGACCTGGTCGTCGCCCGGCGGCGACCCGGGCTGGGCGAGGTCGGGGAGCCGGTGCACGTCCGACGGGAGGCCCTTTGGGCATTGCTCCAAAACGGGTGGGTCGTCGTCCTGGCGCCCGTCTGTTCGGACGGTCATGGACAGGCCCTGAACGTGAATGCCGACGAGGTGGCGGCGGCCGTAGCGGGCGCCCTCGAGGCGGAGTGTCTGGTCCTGCTGACGGACCCGCCGGGCGTGCTGGACGCTGACGGCCGACTCCTGCGACGGTTGACGCCGGAGGCCTTCGACCGCCTGGTCCGGGCCGGCGTCATCCGGGACGGGATGGTCCCGAAGGCGGCCGCCGCCGTCGAGGCCCTGGCC
>FWWL01002532.1_pt1 | contig 37398 bp, 30 predicted proteins | sample 2228331 | NCBI WGS metagenome assembly FWWL01 (sample SAMEA103939775, study PRJEB20133) | metagenome
GGCCGCTGTCGAGCGCGGCCAGCAGCCCTTCCACCGCCGGAGCACCGGCGGCGGTCAAGCCGTACGCGGCCGTTCGCGAAGCGGGCCGCGAGCCGTGCAGCAGCGTGCGATGCAGCGCTGCTAAGCCCGCGCCGCCGAGGCGCGCGAGCCCGTAGGCCGCGTTCAGAGCCGCAGGCTCGAACGCGGACTCGAGCGTGAGCGCGAGGGCGGCCACGGCGTCGTCGTAATGAGACGACGACTCCTCGTTCCACTTCCAGACGGCGAGTCTGTCCGCCGCCTTTGTCCGCACACGTACATCCTCACTTCGCAGCTGCTTGATAAGCTCACCTACACTAGCGTCCATTGCACCTACTTGCTCTACACTTGCTTGCTCTGTATCTGCACCCTTTTCACCTACTTGCTCTACACATGCTCGCTCTGCATCTGCACCCTCTGCACCTGCTTGCTCTGCATTTTCTCGAACTGCAATTGCACCCATTGCACCTGCTTGCTCTACATCTGCGTTCTCAGCAGCATCTTCCGCACCTATACCCTCTGCAGAGCTCGCTTGAGAGGTCGCTGCGATTTGCCCCATCGCACTCCCATCAGTTAATTGCTGCGATCGACCAGACAGCCAATTCCAAGTGTCCTGCCAGATCACTTCGTGCGAATAAAGGGCCGGGTTAAGCAGGGCTGGTGTTGACCATTCCGCTTCACAATTATCCCAGCTTGGCTGAGTAGGCGCTTGTGTCCGCATAAACTCGAACTTGAGCATAAACCGTTCCGTCCCAAGCTGATTAGCGGTTGAACGATGCCAGATGTCATAGTGGATCAAAGCAAAAGTTCCTGCTTTTCCGGCTGCGGTTGCCTCATCTGCGCTATCATCTGCAGAAAATATACGAGTCTCATACAAATGCGTACCTGGAAATACACCCGTCGGTCCAAGCTCAAGCGGCGTGTCCTGCGGAAAATACATTATCATCGCCCACCAAGGTCTGTGATTCCTCAAGCGGGAATAGCCCCAGTAGCTATCCTTGTGCCACCCGCCGGGCTTCGGAGAGTTATTATAATGTCCATGGCGATGCGCATGCAGCATATAGCCGGAGCCCAATACGCTAGTGAGCGCCCCGTCGATAACCGGATGGTCAAAAACAGTCTGCACCTCTCGAATGCGCGGCAAAAGGTTGTTGCCCGGATTCCCTTCCTTACTGTATACCTCGCTCAGGCTGCCAAGCAGTCGATCATGGAACTCACTGGAGAAATCTGTCTTAAGAATAAGAAACCCGTTAGTAATAAATTGCTTCATTTGCTCATCTGTCAAAAGCTTTATCGGTTTCGTCATCCTTGGTTCCCTCCGCCACCTGTATTCAAGACCCTCAAGGATCTTTATATCCACAGTGTAAAAGAGTCGAGCGTAAAGCAGAATAGAAAATGCTTACATCTATTTGCACAAAACTAACGCATTCTAGACAAAAAGCGACTGCTCGGCTCCATACGAAAATGAATACGGAGACGCAATCGCTTGTTCAGGTCGTTTTAATCAGTTATGCTTGAAGAAATAGTTGTCTATAATCCGTAGGTGATAACCCTGTATGCTTCTTAAACAGCCTGGAAAAATAATAAAGCTCCATGCCAACAGCACTTGCGACATCCGAGACTGATAGCTGCATATCCGCCAATAGCAGCTGCATAGCCTTTTCAATCTTCAGGTGATTGATATATTGAATCGGGGACATCCCTACGAGCTCATGAAAGTGTCGAATGAAATAATTCGGGTGAAAATGGACCAACTCTGCCAACTCGTTCACGCTGATTGTCTCGCCCAAATGATTCTCGATGTAATGAAGCACCGTCTGAAGATGCTGCATCCGCTGCGTCCCCGCTCCATTCCGGTTCCCGCTATTCTTACCCCAAGCATGTTCCAGAAAATAAGCTATGATCTCCAGCAAAATGGACTTTTGCCGCATTACCGCAGTAAAATGTTCGCTCTCGTACTGAATCGTTAATTGCTCGAACAAACGGGTTACATAATCCGCGTCCTCGACCTCAATGGAAACTGGAAGATTCAGCAGGCCGAATAAATCGCGATCCCCAATCTTGGCAGTGAAATGGCACCAGTGCTTGCCGAATGTATGTTCCTCACTCATCGTGTAGTACGATTGCTTCACATCGGCAGGCATGACGAATAGCTGCCCTGGCTTTGGATAGTAGGTGACTCCATCAATTTCAAGACCGCCCTCGCCTTCTTTTATATAATAAAATCGGCAAAAATCCGGAACGAAATCCATCTGCCTCCATTTGGAGTTCACCTTCGTATACGCAGCCAGAGAGAGTGAAACATGAATGTTGGCAATAACATTTCGCAGCTGGGACCAGTTCGCGATCGGCTTACTCATGGGAGCTCCCCCTCATTATCCCCGAATCGACAGGTTATAGGCTTCATCCATCAGCTTTAGCTTTTTGGCCAAATATTCTTTGTAGGACTGATTGTAGATAGCAGGATCCTTCGGATTCGGGAATCGTTCGATTTTCCGATGCTCATTGCCGTCCGGATCAAGCTCTTGCGGGAACAAAATTTTGCTCACAGCTCCGCAGCCGATCCCTACAATGGTCTGACGCTCTTCCATCATGACGATGTTATATAAGCTCTCACGTCCTTCAAGCGAATATCCCACGTTCTCGAGATTGCCCAATATGTTCTTCTGCCTATACAGATAATAAGGTACATACTTGTTATCTTGCATGAACTGCATGGCCATATCCATCATCTCGCCAACTTCATCACGCTCCGCCACTTCATACTGGTCGCGATTCTGGGTCATCTTAGAGGCTCTCTTGAAAGATAGCGTATGCACCGTCAGCGATTCAGGCAGCAGCTTGGCCGTCTCATCCAGAGTGTGCTGGAATTCGGCGACACCCTCATTCGGCAATCCGATAATGAGATCCATGTTGATGTTGTCCATCCCCATTTCACGTGACAAAACAAACTTCTCGACGGTCTCTTCCACCGTATGATGACGTCCAATCTTATCAAGTGTGAGCTGTGTGAAGCTCTGTGGATTAATGCTGATCCGATCCACCTTCCACTTAAGCATAACCTGCAGTTTATCCGGCGTAATCGTATCCGGCCTTCCCGCCTCAACTGTGAGCTCTCGAACCCGATCCATCGCAGGGAATGATTCATGCAAAGTCACGAACAGGGCATCCATCTCTTCCGCTGTAATACTAGTAGGCGTTCCACCGCCCCAATAAATTGTTGTAATGCCCAACCCTGCTTGCGTAAGCCATCTGCCGGTTTCGCGAATTTCATGGTGCAACCCGTCAAGAAAGCTGTTAACGGACCCTTTATTGCTCCTGATATCGTAAGCAGGGAACGTACAATAAGCACATTTGGTCGGGCAGAATGGAATTCCGATGTAAATACTGACCTCTCGATCCATGTCGAACAGGTCCGGAATGACCTTGAGCTGCCTCTCGGCCACATCGGCAATAAGCGTAGCCTTCTCTTCCGTGAGCAGGTATTCCTCCTGCAGCCAATTCACACTATACTCTCGGCCGTGCTTCATCAGCAAGTTGTGCATCAGCTTGGTTGGGCGAACACCCGTTAAGACGCCCCAAGGCATATCTAGGCCAGTCGCCTCTTCAAGCACTTTCAGCATCGTTTTGCAGATGAGCCGTTTTACTTCACGTCTTTGCGTGTCAGCGGTCGTACTGCGGAGCTCCTGCGAACGATCATTCACCCATGCAACCGGCTCTTGATCTGGATGGAATTGCTCTAATAGAACATGCGCTTTGGCGGTCCCCAGCTCACTAGAATCCGCATTCTCTTCAAGCTGGATCGTCATCCTCCAATGTTCAGAGCTAACCGCCTGGTCAGTGGCCGAACTCGTTAACGATTCTGATTCTTCCCCCGGATTATCCCCTTGATAGGTTAGCTCAACCTCTTCAAAAAACAGCTTCCATGTATGATAAATGTCAAACCGGTAATCCTGAAACCCGACTTGAACAATTTCGACCTTCACATTCATTCGCCTCTCTTCTCTAACATAGGCCGTCCTAAGTCGGACGACGGTGCAGCCATTACTTGTACCAGTTTACCACAGCCTAAGCCTTTATGAAAAACACTAACCGGTCCCTCCGAGCTAACAATAAGGACGTATTTTCTACACGTGTAGAAAATACGTCCTTATTTATCCTTAATACCTTACACTACCCACACATATAGAACAAGAGAGGGCGGAAAGGTGGAGCGGAAAAGCGTCAGCGGTCGCCTTTGTACTTGAATCCTAACCATAAAAATATAATCAAAAGGAATCAAGTACAACAGCGATTGTAGCCCACCTTTTTGCCCTCCCTTGCACTTTCTGCCCTCCCTTGCACTAATCAGCCCTTCAAAGCCCCGGCCTGCAGCCCGCTTATGAAATATCTCTGCAAGAACAAAAACATGATGATGACCGGTGCCAACACAAGGATAAACCCGCCGAAAAGCAAGCTGAGATCGGTCTGCCCAAGATCAGAGAAAAACTTGTAAAGGCTTAAAGTGACCGTCGGATATTTATTCGAAGTCAGAAGCACGAGCGGCAGCAGCAGGTCGTCCCATATATGCACGAAATGAAAGATGAATAACGTCGCGCTGATCGGCTTCAACAGCGGGAAAATGATTTGGATGAACAGCCGAAGCGTCGAACAGCCTTCTATCTTGGCGGCCTCCTCCAGCTCAATCGAGATGCCCCGGATAAACCCGACAAACATGAAAATACTGAAAGAGGCCATTACCCCAATATATACAAACGAGATTCCAAACAAGTTATTGTACAGATTTAGCTTCTTGAGGACAAAGATGAGCGGGATGAAAGCTGCTTGAATCGGCATCATGATGAGTGAAACATAGAACCAATAGATCGCTCGGAAGAACCAGTGATTGATTCTGGCGATCGCGTATGCAGCCATGGATGAGAAAAACAGGACATAGGCTATGCTCATCATCGCAATGGAAAAAGTAACGGCATAAGCTTTGAGAATGTCCATCGCATGGAAAGCCCGCACAAAATTATCAATGCCCACGCTGAAATCTGGAAATGCTAACGGTCGCTGCAAAATCTGCTCATTGGATTTTAACGAATTGACGGCAATCAGATACAGAGGGACACTGTAAAGAAGCGCAAGCAGAAGGATGGATCCTTCGAACAGTTTTCTTTTCATTCGTGGATTCATTCGTAAGCCCTCCCTTCATACCGTTTCGTCATCACAACGAACAGAACCGTAATCACTAGTACGAACACAACTAATATGAAAGCGGCTGCCATTCCATAAGCCAGATCAAGCGATTGGAATGCATTTCTGTAAATCCGGATCGCAAGCGTCTCGCTCGCTCTTGCTGGGCCACCTCCGGTTAAGGCGAACGGCAGATCGAATAGTTTGAGTCCAGCCGCCAGTCCAATGAGCGTATTAACCGTAATCCCTGGAGCAATCATCGGTAGAATAATGCTGAAAAATTTCCTAACGGGCGAAGCTCCGTCAACAATGGCCGCTTCCTTGATTTCATTGGGAACGAATTGCAGCGATGCCAAGTATACGATCATGATGGGTCCTGTCAGCTGCCATACTGCCACCATAATAATTGTGTAGACGACATAGTCGGGGGAATCAACCCACAGCACTTTGATCGGTTTGCCTAGCAGATCGCTAAGCAATTTATTCATTAATCCGTTGTTCGTGTCGAGAATAAACCCCCAAACGTACGCGCCTAATACGATAGGGAGCAGTTTAGGAAAATAAAACAATGTCCGGATCAGATTTTTCGTCCTAAACGCCTGGTTGACGGCGAGGGCGAGCAGCAAGCCCAGAACATTCGTCAGCAAAGCGATAGTGAGTCCCATCCACAGTGTGCGGTACATGGTCTTGACGAAGGACACGTCCGAGAATATTCGCTCGTAATTTTTCAAGCCGATAAACCGATAGTCTCCCAGCCCGTCCCAATCCGTTAAGCTGTAATACATCGTTTGAAAAACAGGGATGAGCATGAAAGTGAAGATCATGAAGGAAATCGGAAGCAGGAACAGGATCCCTGTCCAGAACGTTTTGCTTTTCAGCGTACCTTTGCTTTTCATGCGGGTCCTCCGTACTTAGGAGTAGGTTATGAAATAGGAAGGAGAGAAGCATAAAGCCTGCCCTCCCCCATTTTGGGTCACTTATTTTTTAATTTTATCGTTGTATTCCTTAATGAACTCATTCGCTAATTTGTTCACATCATCGCCGAATGTAGCGGCCTGCGCTGTCTCGCTCAGCTTGATGAAAACTGGGTTTGTCATCGGCCCCAAGTTAGCGAACGTAGTGACTCTGCCTGATTTAAGCCAATTCTCCGTTTCGGCGAATACTGGAATGATTTCACCAACGCCAGGCATCGCTGACATGTTCTTCTTGGCCTTAATGATCTTGGCGAAATTATCTTTACTAAAGAACCAGTTCATGAACGTTTTGGTTTCTTCCAAATGCTTGGATTTGGCATTAATGGCCATCCCGTCCTCAATCGTATAGACGTAGCTATTATCCTTATCCGGGGCATAAGGCAAATTCATGAAACCCCATTTGAAACTCGGGTTCTGCTGATCGATATTAGGCGATGCCCATGTACCTCCAAGCACCATAGCTGCCTGACCTTTGGCAAACGCCTGGTAGCCTTGTTCAATGGAATACGTGAAGCTTCCTGTCAGCACATATTTATTCAGCTTGTTGAAGCGATCATAGCCTTCCAGCAGGACATCCTTGTATTTCGTCCAATCCACTTTATTCGTCAAATAAGCGGTCTGGAAATCCTTATCCTTGAGCCCTTTGTTCCCGAACGTCCAGTGGAACACGTTGCCGATTGCTGTTGCCCACTTGCCTGCATACACCATGAGCGGAATGTTTTTCGCTTTCAGCTTTTCCCCCGCATCCATTAACTCCTCCCATGTTTGAGGCGGCTTCGAGTAGCCGATGGATTCGAAAAGGGGAATGTTGTACGCTAACCCTACGAAACCGAGTCCGGTTGGAAATGTCGCCATTTTCCCATCTACCGTAACGCCTTTGCGAATATCCTCCGAGAAGTTTTTGGCAGCTTCCAGCTGGCTTAGATCGTATAGATTCCCGGCTTTATTCGATAGTGCGGTCAGCTCGTGCAGTGCATTAAGCTGATAAATGTCGGGCATTTCAGCGGTCGTGATCATCGTTTGCAGCTTTGCATTTCTTTGATCGGCAGGAAGCGTCTCCAATTCCACTTTGATTTCCGGATGCACTTTGTTGAATTCTGCAATCATGCCTAATACGGTGTCTCTGTTGACAATCAGACCTTCTGCGATCTGCATCCGGAGCGTGACCGGATCCTTCTTCGCTGTCGCTGTGCTTTGCGGCTTGTCCGTGGCTCCTTGGTTCGGCTCATTGCTTGAACAGCCCACCATGATAACTAGCAATAATGAACAGATGACACCCCATGTAATCGATTTACGGAACAATTGAGCTACCTCCTTTTCTTCACTAGTTTCATTATAAAGCGCTATCATAAATCGTTCTATCACACGAAGTTTGCATCTAGTCGCACAAAATTTGCTTCATGATCACTCGGGTGCCCGCTTCTGGAGCGCTTTGTATATATATGACCGCATACTCGGTTTGGAGCAGGAACCGCTGGGCTGTCACATACAAGCCAGTGCCCCAATTCTTCAACTCGTCCACGTTCTCGCGGGTTAATTCCAGCTCTACCGGTGAGGAGAAGCCTTTGCCGTTATCAGCAATTTCAAAACAAATCCAGCCCTCTTCGAAGTAAGCTCGAATAAGCAATTCAAAGGGTCCTTTATTCACCTCAAAGCCATGAATGAACACATTCTCAATCACAGGCTGCAAGATTAGCTTATGTACTTTACAGGTCATGACCCCCTCCCCTATCTCGAGACGGACATTCACTTTCCTACCTAATAACTGCTGCTGCAGAAAAATATAATCGTTTAACCATTTGATTTCCTCTTCGAACATGACCTTCTCTCCAGGCCGGGTTGTCGTATACCGCATAATAACAGATAGCGATACGATCAGCTCCGAAGCTTCATCCGGCTTGGCATCGAACACGCGGCTCTGGATGAGATCGAGCATATTATAAATGAAATGGGGGTTGATTTGGGTCTCCAGCGCCTTCATCTGAAAATGGAGCTTCTCCTGATACTCTGTTTTCTGGTTATCAAATAGCCGCTGAATCTCCGAAGTCATGTCATTGAAAACTTCGCTTAACATACCTAGTTCATCGCTCGAATATTTTCCGATTTTCACATAGAAATGGCCTTCTTTGGCTTTCTTCATTTTGTCAGCCAGTATGTATAAAGGTTTGAGCTGACGGGTCATGAACCCGATGATAGCAGCGAGCATTATAATATTCCCGATAACGAACAGTCCGTTGTTCTGGATCATTGGTACGATGTAGCTTTGAGAGAGCTGCTCGTTGGACAAGTAAGCCTTGATTTCCCAGTTGTACGGCTTCATCGTATTTTTGTAGATGTGGGAGGAATCACTCGATATAGGCTCGCTCGGATCGTTAGTAAACATCAGATTGCCATGCTGGTCGGTAACGATCGTCTTGATCCATTTTTGATCGGAAGGTGATTTGAGCAGCTTTTCGAACACAGAAGCATTAACCGTTAGCAAGCTGACGCCTACTGGCTGCAAATCGACCGGACTCCGGATTACCTGACCGAAGGAGAAATAAATCGACTCATAATCCGCCTGAAACAAAGATCGATGAGCCGACAAAACGGTATTGACCGGTCCGTTCTCATCTATTTGCTGGAACCATGTTTCCTCGTCATACTGTGACAAAAAACTAAGAAAATGAACTTTTCCCGCACGGTTGGAGCGTTGATAGATCAAGTCCCCCCCTATGGTCAAATAGCTGAAGATCATTTCTTCATTGTTTTGACCGAAAAACTGATTGCTAAGCTGTGAAAAGACCGCATTCAAGTAAGGATCATTTCGCAGGGAGGAACCGTCCGAGTACGCTTTCAACTTGTCATAGAACACCGTATCCTGCTGGTAATCGCGATAGATGTAATCGTTCATCTTTTCCATCGTTGTAATATTGTACTGCAGCTCCTGCGTTGAATCATTCAAAATCGTCTCATATTGATGTACGACAATATCACGGGTTGTCCCAAGCCAGGAGCGAAACAAGACGAATTCGAAAAAAAGGAGGGGTATGCTCACAAAAACGATAAAACCAATTACCATTTTTCTGCGCAGGGAGGATTTAATGGGGTATAGGGTGTTTCTCATCCCGATCTCTCTTTCGTATCCATCGAGTGCTGTTTGTATTCCGAGGCGGACAGGCCTGTATGCTTTTTGAAGAGCCTGCCGAAATAGTTAATGTTGTAGAAACCAGTCATTTTGGCAATATCGCCAATTCGCAATTCCGGATAACACATAAGAATTTTCGCGAGTTCGATCCGAAAGGTGTTTAGAAATTGGATCAAATTCATTTCCGCCTTTTTGGAAAAAACACGACAGAGGTGACTCTCATTCACATGAAGTCTCTCGGCCAGATTATTCAGAGTAATCGGGTGCATGTATTCCGCTTGGATGATGTGAATGACTTTCAACACCAGTTCATCTTTTATTTTCTTGTCCTGTACCCAATCGTTCAGGTGTTTCGAGACATGTTGGTCAAGGGCATAATCGATTGAACCCGCATTATTAACTTTACGCGGCTCCAGGCTCCGTACAACTCTGTCCATCACCTGTTCCAGCATACCCGTAGATACCGGTTTCAATAAATAATCAAATGCGCCGCTGCGAATAGATGCCTGTGTATAAGGAAAATCGGAGTAGGCGGTCAGGACGATGCATTTGGTCCGATGGTTCCCGTCCTTATTTAATTGCTCCATCACTTGAAGTCCATCCATGAAAGGCATTCGAATATCAATAAAGGCTGCATCGGGCTCGGTTGCTTGAATCATCTTGAGGCCATCCAGACCGTTATATGCCTTTCCGACGATCTCATAGTTATCATGAAGCTGAGAGATCCGTTTGGCTAATACGTTGCAAAGTTCCTGTTGATCTTCCACTACCACAACCCGCATCTTCAACATCCTTCCGCTAATTAATCACCTTATGCGACCCTCAGTAGATGGTTTTCTCATTAAAAGTAAGCGCAATCAATATGTCCTGTCAATGCTTCAGTATGGCCTTTTTGGACATGAAAAAAAGGGTTGAGTTCAGTTTTGCGCGTGGGAGGGCAGAAAGATGGGCTACAATCGCTCTTGAACTTCGGTTCATTTGATCCATTTTTTATCGGTTTGAACCCAAGATTCAAATGCGACCGCTGACGCTTTTCCGCTCCACCTTCCTGCCCTCTTCTGTTCCACTTTGGGTGGGAGGCTGTATTTAATAACGGAGCTAGGTCCAGAGCAGATCAGTTAGCCAGTGCTAGTATAGGTTATATGGGCGGAAAAGACGGCTTTTTCTAGGATAGCAAGCTTTACTACTGGTAATTGGCCGGGTTTTGAGGAAAATGGGGTAACAATGAGGAAATAAGGGATAGTCTAATTGGCTAATTAGTCCCTGAGGGATGTAATGCCCCAAATAGCCAATAGTAAGATGGCTTATCTGTAAGCGGCGTGCCATTAATGAAAAAATCCCCTCCGATAACGAAGGGGATTCATGAATGGCTGCCGATTTCATCTTATAGGTCTTCGCGGGGATTGCCTGACTGACATCGTTCCAACCGCCCACTCCTGGGCACTCTCTATTGCGAACGAAGCGGCTTCCATGCCTAACGATTGTTGCATATCATTATGCAATAGACGGTTAGCCGCCTGCTGCACAACCATTTCTTTACTGGATTGACGCATGACGGTATACTCCTTGGGATCATATGGAATAGATCAATCATCGTCTAGTTTGTCCTATAAAGAGCATGATTATGCTTATTTACTATCGATCACAAGTGTAACGGGACCCCAGTTCACCAATTCGACATCCATCATTGCACCGAATTTGCCAGTCTGTACATCCAGTCCCTGCTCTCTCAGCAAATCATTGAAGCGCTCATACAGTGGCTCGGCTTGCTCAGGTCGAGCAGCTGCCATGAAATTAGGCCGTTTTCCTTTGCGGACATCGCCATATAGAGTGAACTGGGACACGGACAGGATTTGCCCTCCTGTCTCGAGCACAGATAAATTCATCTTTCCTTGCTCGTCTTCAAAAATACGCAGCCCTGCCAGCTTTTCCGCCAAGTATTGGGCATCCTTCTCCGTATCTTCATGGGTTATGCCAACCAGCAGAACGAGTCCTTGTCTGATTTGTCCCACTGTTATACCTTCGATTACTACCTGGGCTTCCTTACTTCTCTGAACGACTATTCTCATCCCTTCCCCCCTTCGAATGGCGAGAAAAATAATCAGCGGACAATTGCGTAGTGAGGGAAGTGGCGGCGAGATGACTTTTGTACCCAAGTTTCAACCTATGTGTGATTCGATCAAAGAAACTTGGGTACAACGGAATCCGTGTCACTTCCCTTGCGAAGCTGCTTTGTCCGCCCTTCTGCTTTTCTCGACATTCTCACCCCTGCATAATACGTTGAACCGAATAGACGTCCTTCACCCGCTTGATCTTCTCAACAACGGATTGAAGGTGATCAATGTGTTTGATCAGAATCGTCATATGCACGATGGCCATTTTATTCTTATCGGAACGACCGGATACGGCGGATATAACCGTTTTACTCTCCGAAACAGCTTGCAGCACCTCGTTCAGGAAACCGCGGCGATCATGTCCCGTTATCTCGATCTCAACGTGATAGTTCGATTCCACAGAAACTTCCCACTCTACATCGATCATCCGGTTGAGATCATCCTCTTCTCCCGTTGGGATGTTCGTGCAGTTGCTGCGATGAACGGATACTCCGCGACCACGGGTAATATAACCGATAATATCGTCCCCGGGCACAGGGTTACAGCAGCGGGCGAAGCGAACAAGTACATTGTCCACGCCTTTCACTCTTACGCCATGTGTAGGACGCGATTTGCGCTCCCCGGATGGGGCCTTTACTTCTCTCACTTCCGAAGTAAGCTCCAGCGAATGCTGCTGCTGCTCCTCAGCCTCTCGGCGTATCTTCTCAGTCAGCTTCGTGCAGATTTGCGCGGCCGTAATCCCGCCGAAGCCCACAGCAGACATCATATCTTCTATATCATTGAAGTTAAACTTCTTACAAGCTTCTTGAAGATTCTCCTCCGTCATCAGCTTCGGTGGCTCTATTCCCAGGCGCTTTAACTCACGCTCAATCAGCTCTTTACCTTTTTGCTCGTTCTCCTCGCGCTTTTCTTTCTTGAACCACTGCTTGATTTTACTGCGTGCATGCGAAGATTGAGCTATCTTGATCCAGTCTTGACTCGGACCGTATGAATGCTTGGAGGTAAGAATCTCTACAATGTCACCCGTGTTCAGCTTATAATCAAGCGGCACAATACGACCGTTTACTTTGGAGCCTACAGTGCGATTCCCAATCTCCGTATGAATCCGATAAGCGAAATCCAACGGGACCGAGCCTGAAGGAAGCTCGATTACTTCTCCTTTTGGCGTAAAAACAAACACTAGATCAGAGAAAAAGTCCATCTTGAGCGATTCCATGAATTCGGAAGCATTGCTCGTCTCCTGCTGGAGCTCGAGAATCTCTCTGAACCAGCTCATTTTATCCTCAAAGCTGCCGACAGGTACGAGGGTTCCTTCTTTGTATGCCCAGTGCGCAGCGATCCCGAACTCCGACGTCCGATGCATGTCCCATGTACGAATCTGCACCTCAAGCGGCTCCCCGCTTGGACCGACAACTGTCGTATGCAGCGACTGGTACATATTCGCCTTCGGCATAGCGATATAATCCTTGAACCTTCCCGGCATAGGCTTCCATAACGTATGAATAATGCCGAGTGTGGCGTAGCAATCTTTTATGTTATCTACAATAACCCGAATGGCAAGCAGGTCCAAAATTTCGTTGAACTGTTTGTTTCGGGTTGTCATTTTTTTATAGATGCTATAAATGTGCTTCGGTCTGCCCGAAATATCGCCCTCGATTCCCATCTCGCTCAGCTTGTGGGTGATGTTCTCGATAATATCGGCGATATACTGCTCACGTTCGGTGCGCTTCTTCTGCATCAAATTGACGATCCGGTAATACTGCTGAGGATTCAAGAAGCGAAGCGCGATGTCTTCCATCTCCCATTTTATAGCCGATATCCCGAGTCTGTGAGCAATGGGACAAAAAATTTCGAGCGTCTCATGCGCGATGCGGCGCTGACTTTCCTCCGATTGAAACTTCAAGGTTCGCATATTATGCAGACGATCGGCAAGTTTAATAAGAATGACACGAATATCCTGCGCCATCGCAACGAACATTTTACGATAATTCTCGTTTTGCTGCTCTTCCTTGGACTTAAACTGAATTTTCTCCAGCTTCGTTAAGCCGTCGACTAGCATCGCGCAAGTTTTGCCGAAATGCTGTTCAACCGCCTCCAAGGATACCGTTGTATCTTCTACTACATCATGCAGCAAAGAAGCTATAATAGAGGTGACATCCATCTGCATATTAACCAGGATGTCAGCTACTGCCAACGGATGAAGAATATAGGGCTCCCCCGATTTGCGCACCTGCCCATGATGAGCCTTATCTGCGAATTCGTAAGCAACTTCAATTCGTTTGAGGTCGCTCTCCTTGAGGTATGCGGCGGCCCGTTCAAGTAACTGCTCAATGCCCATCGTTAAACCCTTTCCATTACTAGAATTGCTGCCCATAGTCACGCATCGTTTCTATTATTATGCCTGTCTGCAAGCATCGCGTCAACTATCGGACCTATCGGCAATAAATGGGGAGAGAATTCAACATCCTCTGTATAAGGATTACCAGTCTTCACTCTATTAGACACACAAAAGAGCCCCTGGAGGCTCGATTGTATGTTAATCATTTTTACTTGTCATTCATAAGAGCAAGCTTAATCTTTATGTTCCTTCTGCTTATCCATTACAACCACGGCATATGTGCTGTTAGTAACATGATCGATGCTAATGATCGTCAATTCATTGTCCTTATTGAATTGAACCGGGACAAAGTCGATAGCACCTGTTTCCTGATCATATTCAATGGCTTTGTTGTGTTTCGAATAGATGTTTGGCGATGTGAATGAAATCCTAAAATCCTTTTTACTTTTCTTACCGAAATCAAGCTCCACAGTTTTGTCGCCAGCTATGGCAGATACCTGTACACTGTATGCGTCACCGATCATTGAGCCGCCTTTTGCTTCAACAGCCGCTTGGATCGCTTCCGCTTCTGTACCGGTCTTCTTCTCGAGTGTGACCGCTAATTGAACGTTTGCTGCTTGTGCACCTAATTCCTTGGAAATATCATCCAAATCAATCGAATCAGTCGGCATCTGATAAGTAGCAGCCCCTGTTTTCACTGTCAGTAAAGCACCTTTTACTACTTTCCTTACATCGTCCAATGCTTGGGCTGAAATAGTGACTTTAGCCACCTGCACTTCATCCTTCACATCAACGATCAGTTCCGATGCTTTCTTCCCTAACGAATCCAGCATCTCTGCTGCTCTCCCTAGCATCTCCGCATCGATTATGATTTCAACGGCGGTTTTACCGTCGATAACAGATGTTTTCACTTCCGTTGGTGGCATAAGGACACCGTTTAGGGTCGGCGTCGGGGAGAGTACACTGACAGTTACGTTACTCGTTTGCTTTTTCCCCATATAATCTACACTAATCGTTGTCTGCCCAGCTTTGATTGCACGGATAAGTCCATTTGCCGCAACAGATGCTACGGTCGGATTGCTGCTTGTATAGACCGCTTCACTAGTAATGTCAATCTTGCTCGAATCCTCATATAAGGCTTCAACTTTTAGTTGTGAAGTTTCCCCTACTGCCAATTGCCCATTAGAACCGCTGACAACCAAATCCTGCAATACCGGTGGATTATATGTCATCTGAATGGATTTCTGATTCGTCTTCATCCCATCCACATAAACGGCGATTGTAATCGTATTTAACCCTGACTGGAGGCTCACTTTGCCAGTAAAATCACCATTCGCGCTAACCGCAGCCGCTGAACCATTCAAGCTAACGCCAACTGTCGAACCTGCTCCCATCACCTTCACGTTGCCAGAGAGGTCAGGATTGGCATTGGTTACCGTTTGTCCGTCATAGGCCATATAACCGGTAAGCGCTGCCGCTCTAATGTTATCCCCAACATCGTACGTATTGGCAAGCAGTTGACGATTCGTTCTAATCCCACTCTGATCAATCGCCGATACAACCATGCCTCCTGAAGGAATTGAACTGTTGTTATCCTGAGGAACAGTCCAGTTCCAAGTAGACGCTTGTGTCTTGTTAACGACCGCGGTTACTTTTCCAGTTGCATCTGTAACTACTTCCACACCGAATTTGTTCGTTCCGGTTGAAGTGCCAAATTCTTCGTTATATACGTTAATATCATTGGTGTTGCGGCTTACATTATAATAACTGCCCTCAATGAATGAGTTCGGGTCGTTCGGATCACTGACTCCGATTTGATAATCCTTCACGTAATCCTGGTTGTTCAGGGAGGCTTTCACAATCGGCCAGTTCGCCAGTGATGCATCGAATAACATTAAGCCGTTAGAGCTGCCGAGTGCATTTTGGAAAATTTCCTTCTGAAGAGCCGGCGATTGCAAATCTGTCAAAGCCATTCCTGCATAGATCGGCACCTCGCCATTGGTCACAATCGTATCAATCGTGAGATACTTCTGAATTTCCTGTGTCGTACTGTAGTAAGTACCTACCATCAGGAAGTCCAAATAACTGATATACCCGGTTTGGTAATATTCAGGTGTATAAATAGAGCTTGTTGGAAAGCCTAGACGGCTGTCATAACGGAAATCTTTGCTCCCCCAATGTACGCCATTCAAGTAGTACGATTCGAACCAAGCGCCTACATAAGCCGAGGTCTGGATTGTTCTGTTCTTGGAGGCTTCATACTCGGCTACGAGATCATGCGTCTCTTTTACAAAGCTTTCGATCGTGCCGGAGCGGAATTCCCACCAGTCCTGGATGAGCGGACCATCTGTCCTCTTACCGTTAACATATCTGAAAATGTCATCCGGCCAGTTATTCAGCTGTTTGCCTCTTTGTTGCAAAAACGTGATGAATTTGGCCTTGGTTACATCACTGAAATCAGCGGTTTCGTTATCGTATCGTCCGCGGTCGAGAATGATCCCATCCACATCATAGTTCTTCAATACTTCCTCGAACGTCTTCAACTGATAATCGCGCACCTGATCATTGGCAGGATTCACGAACAGCACGAGTGCCCCGTTGGCATTGCCGGCAAGTCCTCTTTTGCCATACTCGCTCTCGCGAAGACGTTTGATCTGTCCGTTATCATCAGAGCGATACACTTGCTCCTCCCAGTCCAGATGCTGATCGATCACAGCGAAATCTTTTACAGCAATGGACCCCTCCGCAAACACGTTAAAGGCTGCATGAACCTTCAAATTGAGCGTGCGGCTGTGGGTAATCACCTCTTCGAGCAAATCGAGGTCCGGATTAGATCCGCTACGCTCCGGCGCCGTCATTTCACTAACGTAAGGACGGTTAGTCAAGTCGTTCTTTTTGTAGGAAACGAACCCTTCCACTCCCTTAACGTCAAAGGCAATATCTGTAACACCGGCATCCTTCGCTTTACGCAGGAAATCGAGTACGCTTGCGCTAGTCTGTAATTTCCTTGCATTGGATGCTTGGTCAACCCATAATATCACTTGCTTTTCTGATGGCAGATCCGGCTTACTGTAGACGACAACACTCTTTTTATCATGCTGCACATTATTTTTGGTCAACACGACATCCATGTAGTTCGGGCCAACAGTAAGCTGCTTCAAGTAGTTGAATGTACCGTCCGGCTGTACCGTAACGGGAACATTATCAACCGTAACAGAAGCACCATCCGGATTCGTCACTTTACCTGTGATAGTCGTTGTCGTTTCCTTGATCGTGTAGAGCGGCAGGTTATCCAGCACAAGCCGCGGAATTTGACCCTGGCCGGTCATGAGCTCGGTTACGGGTACGACATTCCCATTTTTACGAAGCTTGGCGATATCCCCTACTTTGAATTTTGTTGCCAAGTATCTTTTGATGTAATTGTTTGCATAGCTGTTATCCTGGGCCATGACCACATATCCGCCCTGTGGAATTTCCAGGTCCGTAGGCGTTACCGTCCAGCTAGGAGTACCTCCATTGACGGAGGGATTGACCATCCTCGTTACATGCCCTGTAGCGTCTACTTGGATGGCTACACTTACCGTAGGGATTTGAATGGAGGGACCAAATTCCGTAGTGTACAGAGCAAAAATATTGCTTATTCCTGTTACATCCTTATCGATGTAATCGATCTTCTTCTTCGGTCCTTCCACAATGATCGTTATATCATCTGGCGGTGCTTCGATCTCGATCAGATCACCAGCCTGCGGTTGGTAAGCCAGAGTAATCATTTGCTCTTGAAGGAGCGTTTCGTTTTTGAATAGCTTGACATAAATATTATTAGCGCCTTCGACCAGTGATACCGACTGACTGAATGAACCGTTCGCTAGAAGAGCAGCACTCGACTCCCCGACTTTTACGACAAGTCCAAGATCAGGAGCATACTGCGCGATACGGCCTTCTACCGTATAGGTAGCTGTCGTAACTGTGGTTCCGGACAGTGTTGTGAGCTTTAGAGACGGCACCAGCAGTTCAGATGGCGCCACCGTCAGCCCGCCTCGTTCGAGATGAATGGGGCTGCCCTGCATATCGAAGAGCGAAGCTCTGTACTTGGGTGCCGTGTTCCACGAGCTGTCGCTCGCTATTAATACGAATCCATCCTGAGGGATATCCATGTACTGATCGGCTTCCCACTGGGTAGTTCCTGAGACAGGCAATGACAAGGGACCGATTACATCCAGAATTGCGCCATGGCTATCCACTTGAATGGCCACATTAAACTTTTTTACAAGTACTTTATTCGTATAGGTAGTATTGTTTACAATCTCTGTTCCGCTTGTGTACAACGCAACATAATTACTTTTTTGCTCACCAGGTTTGTTGACATTGAAGTTGATATAATCGATCTTAATCTTCTTGCTTCCGTCTTGCGATGCCGCATAGACAGTGTCCGTTACTGTCCCTCCTTGTGGTCCGTCTGCCAAAGCGGCGGTATGTCCAAAAGACGGTAAAAGCGAAAACAGCAAACAGGCGATTAGCAACCTATTAAGCATATACATTCTACTCCTCAAAACGTCACCTTCCTCCAATGATATAATGGTCGTCCTTGCCATTATAGTTGGGAGCGGTTTCATAATTAAGGGATTATGATGACCTGTTATTGGATAATGATGACTATTTTGTATTGTATAGGTAATAAGTCCTAGTTCGCGTGACGCTTTCCCACTCCATCTTCCTGCCCTTTCCAGTTAAAGAAAAGAGCCCTGGGAAAGGGCTCTCCTACTATTAATATTGCACCATGGACAAGACTTCGATCCCGCCAAGCTTTTCACGTCCGTTCAAATAGGACAACTCAATTAAAAATGCAGCACCCACTACCTCGCCGCCCAGCTGTTGGACCAAATTGATCGAGGTGTGAATCGTGCCGCCAGTGGCGAGCAGATCATCTGCAATGAGCACACGTTGACCTGGTTTGATCGCGTCCTTGTGCATGGCCAGCTTATCCTTGCCGTATTCCAGATCGTAGCCAGCTTCAATGGTTTCGCCTGGCAGCTTGCCGCTCTTCCGAATCGGCACGAAGCCTACTCCTAATGCATAGGCTAGCGGTGCTCCAACTACGAAGCCGCGTGCTTCAGGACCCGCAATGAGATCGATTTCCTGCGATTTGTAATGCTCTGCCAAATAATCGATAACCTGACGATAGGCCATACCATTACTTAGTAAAGTTGTAATGTCCTTGAAGCGAATACCCGGTTGTGGAAAATCAGGAATAACCCGAATGTACTCTTTAATATTCATACTGAAACCTCCATAGCGTACGTTTCCTGTCTTTTCAATAATAACCATTGTGTTAATTCTTGAGCTGACGAATAGATCATGGACTGCTCCATCCCTATTCTATGCAACCGCCTCTTATAGGCGTCAGCAGATTCTAGTTCAGTCTTGCCTGGCGACACTACCGTACGCTGTATCGAGCCTATGCTTTCAACCAAGGAAAGCTCTTCAAACACTAACAGTATAAACCGAATGATGGCAGGTGACAAACCTGTTTCCCGAGCAAATTGCTCAAGTGCATGCTGGTCATCCTTCGGCCAACTCGCCGTATGTAGAAGCTTCGTATACACTTTCTTGAATGCCTCTCGTCCAGGCAGCTTGAAGTCATCGGTATTCCAATCCGCAAATACGGGATAGATCCGTTCCGCTGCTCGCGCTGTCGCAAGCAACCGATACAAGGATGCTTCTGTATCCGGTAATGAGTACAGCATCAAGTCCGTGACATCAACAATGGGAACATGGGCTGCCGCATCATTCAATGGCACTGCCCCTTCCAACTCATCCCAGCCATACAAGAGCCAATCTGTCGCCTCAAGGAGCATGCGATCTCGTTCCCAGTGCAGTACTCGCTCCACAATAATCGCGCGCTGCGGTTCACTCCTTTTGCTCATGAACCTATTTGCGCTTGCTCTTGCGCTATCCAACTCCCCCAACTTATGCTGGAGCCGGTTCACACCGCGCCAATCAAACACCTGCAGCTCGGCAACACGCATGTCCTGGATTATGATCTGCGGCTTACGAACACCGTTCCATTCATTGACCGACAGTTCACCGATCACTTCAAGCTTCGAGGTTGGAGAGATGAATTCGGTCAGCCCTCCCCGACCGAACCCCATAGCTTCAACCGAGCAAGCTATCTCTTGTATACTCTGACCAAGCTGCAGCTTCAAATGCTGCTTCTCCCTGCCAAGTGTGCGCATCTCTTGCACGTCTAATTGGGACAGATGGAACCGCGGTGACGGATTCCCCATTCCAAAAGGAGCCATTGCTTCAATCTGGTTAATACTGTCCAAGGAAACATCACTCAAAGCATATTCCGCATCTATGCGCATATACGGAATGAAGTCATCCTCCGTAAGCCACTCGTCCGCATACATGTTCAAACGATCCCGGAAAAGGTCGATCCATTCTTGCTTCAACGTCATGCCTGCTGCTGCTTGATGACCGCCATAGTGTTCAAGCAATTCCTGACATTCCGTCAGCGCTTTATAAATATCATAGCCTCTGATCGATCTAGCCGAGCCCTTCGCCTTACCAGTCTCGCCATCAATCGTCAATATAATGACAGGTCGATAGTATTTCTCCAGCAGCTTGGCTGCTACGATACCAATAACACCAGCATTCCAGCCTTCTTTTGCAATCACAATTACTTTGTGAGCATGTTCCTGCTGAGCTGTATGAAACAGGGATAGCGCTTCTTCCGTCATCTCATCTACGATACGCTGACGTTCTTTGTTCAGTTTGTCTAACTCTGCAGCCAATAGGTCTGCTTCATCGGCATCTTCTGTCGTAAGCAGCCGCAGCGCTTCTTTGGCATGCTGCAGCCGCCCGCTAGCATTTATTCTAGGTGCCAGGCCGAATCCAAGATGCGAAGCGCTCACTTCTTTACTAGTAACACCGCAAACTTTATATAAAGCCAGTATACCTGGATACTTGCTTCTGGCTAATTGCTCCAGACCTAACTTTACTAGACAACGATTCTCTCCTGTCAGAGGCATCAGATCGGCAACCGTTCCTATCGCCGCGAATTCAGCCAATGATTCTGGAGCATCGCCTAGCAACGCATGCGCTAACTTCCAGGCAACTCCTACTCCAGCCAACTGCTTATTCGGATAAGAACATCCTGGTTTCTTCGGATTGAGAATAACCAAGGCATCAGGCAATAGCTCGGGCGGCTCATGATGGTCTGTCACAATTACATCGATTCCAAGTTGATTCGCATAAGCGATCTGCTTTACTGCACTTATTCCGGTATCGACCGTTATAAGCAGGGTTACTCCGCATTCCTGCGCATGATCTAATGCTTGATTATTAAGACCGTAGCCTTCCAGAGTTCGATGGGGAATGTATGTATCGAACTCGGCTCCGAGTTGTCTGAGCAAATGCGTCATAAGGGCAGTGCTGCTCACGCCGTCTGCGTCATAATCTCCATAAACTCGAATTTTCTCTTTCTGATGAAGTGCTTTTCTTATTCGATCCACTGCAAACTGCATGCCATCCAACAGAAAAGGATCATATAAATGATCCTTTCCACCATTCAAGAATTGATCTGCTTGTTCCACGGTTGTTATTCCTCTTGCCACTAATAGCTTGGCAACAGCCGGGTGCAGCTTCAATTCGTGTATTAATTGTTGTTCGGCTATCTGATCACTTGCCGCTGTTTCCCATCTTGCTTTCGAATGAAGCATACATACCTCCCTCGTCAATGCAGCAGGTTCGGATGCTCCGTTTGATCCGAATCGACATTATTTTTATAAGGATAGCCTGGATCGTATGGATTGACATGAATCATCACATCCGAGACATGACTGAACCTGCGCAGCAGCTGCTGCTTTACAACCTTGCCGATTTCATGACCTTCCGTAACGGTGATCTTGGGGTTGACGCTTATTTTGATATCGACTACAACATAATGCCCGTGTTCTCTAGCTCGCAAATCATTTACAGCAATGACCCCTTTGATCCTTAATGCCGTATCCAACATATCCTCAGTTTCTTCCTTGTGCAGGACATGATCAATGGAGGTGTGAATCGACTCTTTTACTAAGGTATACCCTACACGGAGAACTAGAACTGCAACGAACAATCCCGCCGCTGGATCGGCATAATACAACCATGTATGTCCATAGCGTTCACCCAGTACCGCTCCGCCAACACCCAGAAACACAGCTACTGAGGATAGCACATCCGTTCGATGGTCCCAAGCGCTCGCAATGAGGGCCTGACTCGAAATCCGGCGACCCACGCGGATGTTGTATTGGAACAATATTTCTTTCACAACAATCGCAACCCCGACTGCTATAAGGGCGAACCATCCTGGAGCGCTCTCGACTCCATTGATAATCGTTTTGATCGAAGAAAGACCGATCTCCAGTCCTACTAACAATAACAACACGGAGACAATAATAGCAGTGACGGACTCTGCTTTCCCGTGACCATACGGATGATCCTCATCCGGCGGTTTGTTCGCAGCCTTAAGTCCAATCAATACAGCGATAGATCCTGCTACATCTGAAGCCGAATTTGCCGCATCAGCCATCAGTGCCTTACTGCCTGACAACCATCCCACAATGCCTTTTAGTGCTGCCAGAAGGATATTGCCGATGATCCCTAACCAAGCAGCAAAGCGAGCTTGTTCGAAACGCTGCTCTGACATGTTGCCACCCCTTGAACCATTGTAGTCAACTCACGCAAGCCCCTATCCGTTATTAAGATTGCTTCGCTACTGCTACTTTCTTAGATTTAAGTGTCTGACGTTTCAGTAAGAACCACATAGGCGTTGCCAGGCAGATCGAGGAGTAAACCCCGCTTGCTAATCCGATCATTTTGGCTAATGCAAACAATTTGATCGATTCGCTCCCGAAAATGTACAGACATCCAGCAGCAATGAGTACGGTGACTACCGTATTAATGGAACGCCCCATCGTCTGCCATATACTTTTATTAACCAGATCCGCTAATTCTTCATCTGTGCGAGTCTTGGAGAATCGGAGATTCTCACGAATCCGGTCGAGAATAACGATCTTATCATTAATGGAATACCCGATTGTAGTTAAGATCGCAGCCACAAACGGCAGATCTACCTCAAATCGGAAAATCGAGAATATTGCAATTACGAAGAAAGCATCGTACAGAATAGTAATAATTGCCGATAGAGCGAACCGCCACTCGAATCGAATCGTAACGTACAAGCTGATACCTATGCTGGCAATCGCTATAGCGATCAGCGCCTTCTTACCCAGCTCACGGGCCATGTCCGGAGTAACCATATTGACCTCGGATGATACTTGAGTACCGTACTTAGCTACGAAGGTATCCGTCACTTTTTTGACTTCATCGTCAGATAAAATTTCATCATAACGAACGGAGATGCGGTCCTTGTTTTCTCCTCCTATTGTGCGGATTACAGGCGGGTGGCCCGCATCTTGAAAGGTCTGATCCGCTTCTTCCTGAGTTACAGATTTGCCTACGGAAAGATCAATAGAGGTCCCTGACTTGAAATCAACCCCATAGTGCAAATTGAACAGGAATAACATAATGATCCCGATAACCGTTACGGCTGCTGACAGGCCGAAGTAGATGTTCCGGTGTTTTACGAAGTCATACCGTTTCTTATAGTCTTTAAAGTACACGGATCTCATCCTCCTTCACGCCGTAATAGCTCGGTTTCTTGAATAGATTGGAACGGATTAACAGCTGAATCAATACTCTTGAGAAAATGACATTCGTTAGAATACTGATCAGGATACTTACAATCATCGTTAGGGCAAAACCTCGAATAGCGCCGTTCCCGATGTAGTAAAGTACTATACCTGCAATAATGTTCGTGATGTTCGCATCCATAATGGTGCGGAATGAATGCTTGGACCCTGCTTTGAGCGAGGACAACAAGCTTTTCCCGCTGCGAATTTCTTCTTTGATCCGTTCGTACATAATAATGTTGGCATCGACGGCCATCCCGATCCCGAGTACAAGGGCAGCAATACCAGGGAGAGTAATAGTAGCATTCATGAAATAGAATACTAGCAGTACGGCCCAAGTATAAGTGACAAGAGTCACGGATGCGACGAGACCCGGAATGCGATAAAAGACAATCATAAAAATCAGAATAAGCACGGATCCGATAATAGCAGCCTTAACGGTTTGATCCAACGATTTTTGACCCAGTGTCGCACCAACGGATTGGGTGTATTTCTCCGTCAATTTCAATGGCAACGCACCTAAGTTAATCGTATCTTTAATTTTCTTTGCTTCTTCATAAGAGTAGTTTCCTGAAATTGTCGCACTACCATCCGTCAGCACCTGCTGAACGATCGGAGCAGACAACTCTTCCTCGTCTAAATAAATAGCGAGCGGTTTGCCTAACAGCTTCTCCGTTACTTTCTTGAACTTGTCCGCTTCTTTGATCTTGATATGAATCTCCGGCTGATTCGTCTGACTGAAGCCAATCTCAGCTCCGCCTGCTACGAAATCGCTACCAACTAATTCTTTCGTACCGTCAGGTCCGCGGAAAGATAGCTCTGCCGGCTTCTTCAGCAGCTTTCTAACTTCGTCCTGATTCTCTACTCCTGCTAGTCTTGCACGGATTCGGTTCGTTCCTTCCGTTGTTACTTCCGGCTCGGCAACACCGCTCTTATTCGCGCGGTCCTCCAAGGCCTTAGCCGTCTCAATTAACGAATCTCTGGAAATGGGTTGACCCGCTTCAATAGGCTCGGCTTCATACAAAATCTCAAATCCGCCTTTCAAGTCCAGTCCCAAGTTGATTTGCTTCAACAGGTATGGGCTTGTCCCTGCAATAACTCCGAGGGCAACTACTACAATTAGCAAGAATGTAACGAGCCTTTTCAAATCCATGTAAACGAACTCCCTTCAATACTCAATATTCCTATTATAGCGATACGCAAAATTCGAGTCAATTTGTACAATTTCCCCATAAATCGAGTCTCGTCATATCCAACCACAAACAAAAAGCCCATTCCTCAGAATTGGGCTCCTTTATAAACGCTCAGCGTCATCCAGTTCATTAGCGATGTTACTTTCAAGGATAAAATATCGTTGACCATCTTGTGCAGCAGCGGCTCACCTGTCTTGATATATTTATCGCAGACGCAGTTCCATACATCCTGCCCTGTAACCTGATCGTAGCCCAGCATTCGGAATTCCTCAGCCTTACTGACGCATAGCTCACGGATCGTGTGGCCCTTCTCGTCATCCAGATTGTATAGAACAACAAGCTCATTGTTACGATCCAACTTCACGAAGCATTCCCCCCTGACCTTACATCTTAATAGATATTCGAGAAGAAACTTGTATTTCCTGCCCCGGATTGTCCTTCCCTGGAAAAAACCTAGCATGAGCTTGGACACCTTTCGCATAGTCATAAGTAAATTAGCTACGGCCATGGAAGGAAGATACAGCCTTGAAGAAACAATCATTTATTAAAGGGACACTCATTCTGCTCGCAGCAGGTATCGTCAACCGTCTTCTTGGTTTTATTCCCCGAATCACGCTGCCGCGTATCATGGGCGCGGAAGGTGTCGGGCTGTACCAGCTTGGTTATCCGTTCATGATCGTAGTTCTTACTATTATTACTGGCGGGATTCCACTTGCAGTAGCCAAGCTGGTTGCAGAGGCCGAGTCCGAAGGAAATGTCAAACGTATTCGTAACATCATTAAGATATCCCTGACCATAACAGTCGGACTCAGCATCATTTTCACTGTGTTCTGTCTGGTCGCCGCTCCCTGGATCACAACACGTATATTAACCGATCCAAGAGTATATGACACCTTTATTAGTATGAGTCCGATCCTTCCCATCGTGGCGATCTCCGCTGTGCTTCGCGGCTATTTTCAAGGGCGGCAGAACATGATCCCTTCCGCTGTTTCCCAGATCGTTGAAACCTTAATGCGAATTGCAGCGATGCTGACTGGTGCATATCTTATGTTGCCTTATGGGATTGAAAAAGCCGCTGCAGGGGCAATGGCGGGAGTAGTGTTCGGAGAGTTATGCGGAATGGCTGTTCTGTTATACCATCATTTTCGGAATCCAATTCGCTTGCAGGTGAAGAAATTAATCATCACAGCAGGCGAGACCCGTGCCAGCTCGGAGTTGAAACGTATTCTTACGATCTCGATTCCGGTAACTGGAAGTCGGCTTGTAGGCTCGACTTCCTACTTGTTAGAGTCCATTCTAATCGCTCAGAGTCTCGCTGTGGCCGGAATCGCAACCGGAGTTGCAACGGCTCAATATGGGATTCTCCAAGGTATGGTCATCCCGATTCTTCTGCTCCCTGGAGCACTGACCTATTCTCTCGCAGTCTCGCTCGTGCCATCTTTGTCAGAAGCGGCAGCCAAAAACGACATTAAGACGATCCATAAGCGGCTGCATCAGTCCCTGCGGCTGTCCTTGGTTACAGGAGCGCCGTTCGCTGTTCTGATGTACATGCTGGCTGAGCCGATATGCTACTATATGTACGGGAATATTGAGGCCGCCCGAATGCTGAAGATGATGGCCCCCGTTGCCCTGTTTATATATTTCCAAGGGCCCTTGCAGGCTACATTGCAGGCATTGGACCGTCCGGGTACAGCTTTGTTCAATACCTTTATAGGAGCTGCAGTAAAGCTCTCGCTTATTGTCTGGTTAGCCTCCAAACCGCAATGGGGCATTCAGGGTGCCGTTGTGGCGATTAACGCTAATATTATTCTAGTTACACTCCTGCATTGGAACAGTGTCGTACGTCATGTCAAGTTCCGAATGGACAACATTCATTTTGTGAAAGCCGGGATTGGCATGATCGTCATGGCTGCCTGCTGCCACTTAGCCATGTATGTTCAGTGGACCGATCAAACTCTGCTGAAATTCATAACTTCCTGTGTGGCAGGAGGACTCGTTTATGGAGCCGCTATGATCATGTTCGGTATGGTGAAAAAGGAAGATATGAGCCGGGTGCCATGGCTGAACAAGATCTTCAGAAATCGTTAACCGCTCAACACACACACCTTAACGTCATCTCTTACGCTTTAAGTCGGTATACAATTTTCCTTTATGATCCACTGAGCAGTAGAACACCTCTTTAAAATCCATAATCCCTTTAGCTTGCAGCTGATTTTTCAACCAGAACCTTGTTTTGCCGAGCTTCTCCAGATTCTCATTCTGGACTTTGCCGTCCATAATTAAGGAAACGGGCAAGCCTTCATAGCTGAATTTCACTTCGCCTTGAGCAGCAGGGATGTTTCTCTGATCCTTAGGTTTCTCGAGCACACTTAGTTTCCCGGAAGTTTCCAGAATGGCGAATTCAACATCAGCCACATTGTTTACTTTATTTTCTCTAAGCTGCAATAACAAATCGTCCAACGAGTACCTTTGCTTGCTCATTTCTTCCCGATTCAGCTTTCCGTTCTGAATCATGAAGCTCGGCTGACCATCGAACCATCCGCGAACGGTTTGTGACTTCAAGGAAAGGTAGGCGATCAGAATCTGAATTATCACCAAAGTAAACATAGGAAGTAACCCATGTGCTAATGGGAGTGAGGTATCCTCAATAACAAACACCGCAATTTCTGCAATCATAATCGAGATCACCAGATCAAAGACAGACAGCTTGCCGATCTCACGTTTACCCATAATACGCAAAGTTATGAACACGACAAAGTAAATTAGCACTGTGCGCAAGAACAGAGTTGAAATATCCATGGATAGCAACCAAGATTCCCTCCGATCATTTGGATTCAATGGTATTCTGACCATGGTAAACGTTGCTCATACTTATTCGAGATGATCAATAATTGGCAGTTGCATCATGAATGGAAACCCGTTCCCTTGTACTATTTTGGTCAAGCCGCCCATACAATGGGGACATAAGACTAGTACGACTAATTTCGGAGGTGTTCATTAAGATGAATTCGTTCACTAAGGTGCCCCGCTTGCGTATTACTTCTCCTCTGCTGTCTGGACTTGTTAATGCTACGATCAGCTTATTCGTCGGTATGATTGTGTTATCCATGATTCTTGCTTGGACGGATCTGAAAGAGCAGTCCCTTTCGGCTTGGGTGTATATCATTCACGCCGTCGCTTCTGTTATAGGGGGCATGGCCAGCGGAAAACGTGCTGATAACAAGGGTTGGTATCACGGCGGAATGGCAGGCATTCTGTATGGGATTATTATCTTATTGGCTGGCTTTCTAGGGTTTGACGCTCATTTTGGCGCACAGACATTAGCTCTGTTGGCGTTATCCTTTGCGTGCGGTGCTCTCGGCGGAATGGTCGGTGTAAATAGGAAATAATACAGCTACAGTCATTTCACTTCTTATGCCCCTATGCTATAATAGTTGAGTTCAGCCGTTCTTATTTCCATTTTTAGGGGGAAGCATCATGTTTGTCTTACACTCGATGACCCAAGTTTCTATATACATTGCCATAACGGTCTATTTATTACTTGTCTTTTCATTAAAAGGAAGCCCGCTTTTACCTTTTCACGCAGCAGGTACGTTTGTCCAAGTATTGTTTACAAACCGTAAATATCTTTTTCATTTCCTAGCTGTCTTAACGGTATTGTTTTTCAACAAACTTGAGCTGTTTATAGAAAGTCAAATGCATAATTTGAATGACTTTACCCAAGAGATTCACAAACTTGAGGGCAATTTCGTCGAAGTGTTCCAGAGAGTTTTCGAGAACAGTGTACTGACTTTTTTCCTTAGTTATTTCTATGTGGTCGTTTTTACAGCACTCATGGTAACTTCTATTTTCCTTTATACCTACCAGAAGCAAATGAAGTTATTTAACGCTCTTTGTTATGCCATTATGCTGAACTATATGATTGCTATTCCGTTTTACCTGTTTTTTCCTGTGACCGAGGTTCATGCTTTTACACCAAGTGTCAAATTTCTAATGCTCGACGTGTTCCCTAGCTTTGAGGCAGAATATCGGCCATTGTCAGGATTGGATAATTGTTTTCCAAGTCTCCACACTTCCCTTTCTGTAACATTGGCCATGTTAGCAAGAAAGTCGAATAGCCGCTTCTGGAAAATATTCGTCCCTATAAGCGCAGCCATTATTATTTTCTCCATCTTCTATCTAGGCATTCACTGGTTAACCGATATGTGCGGAGGATTAGTTCTTGGTTTATTTGCTTCCAAGCTTGCTCTTCGTCTAAGCACAGGCCGCCAATTGTTGAACCAAGTCGGTGTACCCAACGGCTTGAAAATGAAGAAACAACAACGGGATGTTCAGTGAACTAATTTGGATCCTGTTCGACCAACATAGTCCGACGCAATAAACAAGCGTGCAGCCAGGCGGCTGCACGCTTGTTTATTTGTTCTATGTAAGGACTCAAGACCCGACACCCTTCTTACTCGGATACCGGACTTGATTGTACAACTGCATTAATCGCGGAACGATCAAAAGTCAGCTTCGTTACATCATTGACTCGAAGCACGATGATATCGTCGGTAATCTCAACAATCGTACCATGCATACCGCCAATTGTAGTGACCTTATCACCCTTCTTAAGCTGACTCAGCATACTGGTGCGAGTCTTGGATCTCTTTTGTTGAGGACGGATAAGCAAGAAATACAAGACGGCGAACATCAAAATAAACGGCAAAAATGTCGTTAGATAACTCGCAGCACCTGGGCTTTCAGCCGCTTCTGCTAAATACCACATGTTGTTCCCTCCTTTCTTCCATTAAAAACCTTTTGAATTGTCATTCATACCATAGCGCTCGAAGAAGTCATCGCGGAAATCCAATAGACGATCTTCCCGTATAGCTTGTCTAACTCCCCGCATCATTTCAAGCAAGAAGTGCAAGTTGTGATACGTTGTCAATCGAATTCCGAACGTCTCATCCGCCTTGATCAAGTGGCGCAAATAAGCTCTTGAATAGTTAGTGCACGTGTAGCAGCTGCAATTCGGATCGAGCGGTCCGTAATCCCGAGCATACTTCGCGTTGCGGATGACTAACCTTCCAGTACTGGTCATGCATGTTCCGTTACGGGCTATTCGAGTAGGGAGTACACAATCGAACATGTCGATCCCGCGAATGGACCCTTCAATTAATGCATCCGGAGAACCGACCCCCATAAGATAGCGGGGCTTCTGCTGCGGAAGCAATGGAACCGTACATTCCAGCATTTCGTACATGAGCGGCTTGGATTCACCAACACTCAGTCCACCAATAGCATACCCCGGGAAATCTATAGAAGTCAACTGTGCAGCGCTTTGCTTACGCAAATCGGCATACATCCCGCCTTGTATAATGGCGAATAAAGCCTGATCAAGCGGCCTAGCATGTGCTGCGAGACAGCGCTCAGCCCAACGTGAGGTACGTTCAAGCGACTGCTTCACGTAATCATACTCAGCTGGGTACGGAGGACATTCATCGAATGCCATCATAATATCGGCTCCGAGCGCATTCTGAATCTCAGTTGCTTTCTCAGGTGTCAAGAAGAGCTTGTCTCCGTTCAAATGATTGCGGAAATGTACACCCTCCTCCGTTATTTTGCGAAGCTCACTTAAGCTGAATACTTGAAATCCTCCGCTATCCGTTAAGATTGGGCGATCCCAATTCATGAATTTGTGCAATCCACCCGCTTCCTTAACTACCTCATGTCCCGGGCGGAGAAACAAGTGGTACGTATTACTCAAAATAATATGAGCATCCATCTGTTTGAGCTCTTCCGGACTCATCGTCTTGACGGTAGCTAAGGTGCCGACTGGCATAAAAGCTGGAGTATCGATTACTCCGTGCGGTGTGTGCACCTTTCCTAGTCTGGCGCCTGATTGCTTGCACGTTTTAATTGCCTCGTATGTTACTGCCATGCTTCCATTCCCTTTCATTCGTTAGTACCAACGTTATTCATAGATGAACATTGCATCCCCAAAGCTGAAGAAACGGTATTCTTGCTCTATGGCTTCATGATAAGCTCTCATAACCGCGTCTCTTCCTGCTAATGCGCTCACCAGCATCACCAATGTAGATTTAGGAAGGTGGAAGTTCGTAAGCAGCGCGTCCACAATCTTAAACTTGTAGCCAGGATATATAAAGATGTCTGACCATCCTTCACAAGGCTCAATAGGAGCATCACCTGCAAGCTGAGCTATCGTTTCCAGTGTTCTGGCCGAAGTCGTCCCGACCGCAATTACTCTGCTGCCTGTTATTCTGGCTTGATTCAATAGATCAGCTGCTTCAGCTTCAATCCTGTAATACTCGGCGTGCATGGCATGTTCTTCTACACGTTCAGCTGAGACCGGACGGAATGTGCCTAACCCTACATGCAACGTTAAATAAGCGATATGGACTCCTTTTGCGCTAATCTGCTGCAAATAGTCAGGAGTAAAATGCAGTCCAGCAGTCGGAGCAGCTGCAGATCCATCATGCTTGGCATAAACAGTCTGGTATCGTTCCTTATCCTCAAGCTGCTCTTTGATGTAGGGAGGCAAGGGCATTTGACCCAATCGATCCAGAATTTCCTGGAATATGCCAGCATATATGAACCGGATCGTCCGCATCCCCATCTCGCCCACCTCTTCCACTAAGGCAGACAATTCAACTCCAAAACTTATTTCAGTACCTGCGGGAATTCTTTTCCCTGGACGCACTAATGCCTGCCAACGGTCTCCTTCCAGCTGTTTCAGCAGCAGTACCTCTACCTTAGCCCCAGTATCCGATTTTACTCCGAACAGTCGCGCAGGAATAACCCTCGTATTGTTCAGTACAAGGGTGTCACCTTCCTGCAAGTAATCGATCAATTGTGCAAAGCCTTGATGGGCAATTTCTCCTGTCGCTTTGTTAAGCGTTAGCAGACGAGACGACGTTCTCTCGACTAAAGGAGTTTGAGCTATTAGTCGCTCGGGCAAATCAAAATCAAACCAATTAACATCCATATTCGTATATTCATTCCTTACTTATAGTTACTCCACTGTAATAGTATTGCAGGATATATCGGTAGTCATACACAGACTACGCAAGCCCTCTCGCTCCCCATTGGGACATCCCTAGTCCGTGACCGAACCCTTTACCAATAAGGCGATATTGTGGGTCCGCTGTTACTGGTCGAACCGCGCCAATATGATTAGTCACATAATAGGTGCCTTTAGAAGGTTGGATTGGCTTGGATGTAGAGGCGGACTCACCGGTCAATGCGTACACCGTGCCTTGTGTTCCGTTTAATTGACTCTGCTTTCCGTCTGCACCTAATACGGTTAATTTGGCCGTTTCTTCAATCTCGAACCTTGTGCTCGGAGCCCCGTTCAACGCCGTGCGATAGTTGTCAGGTCTAGTGAGCGGAATGGCCTTTCCATTGGCTGTTAATTCGGTAACCCTGCCGGACGGTCCTCTTTTGGATACTTCAAGCGATTGGAGGGGACCTGTGACAGGAGTTGGAATCGTATTGTTGATCGTCTCCAACAGCTTGCTGCCAGTAAACGGACCGCGAATCCAGGCGAACTCATTAGATTCCAGATCTTGACCGATGATCGTCATCCGATCTCCCTTGTTCACCTTCGTGATGGCTTCATTCTTCACATTATCTACATAAGGCGCAGGGCGTATTGCCACTCCGGACTCGTTGGCAACAGCGATTCTGAGACCTGCCGGAGATTTCATTCCGGTATCTGTCGCATAGTCAGAACGGATATACCCGATTGTACCGTCCGCCAGAACAACTCGGTACCAATCAAGCTCGTTGGCGGCAGCCCCTTCGTCTGGGCTCGGCACAGCTGCGATATAATCGACAACCTGTCCCCACACTTCAACGGCGTCTCCAGTCATACCTCCGCCATTGGAGTAATAAAAAGGAGAGATAGGCGCGCCCTTATGAAGAATTAATTCTCCAGCAGTCGCTTGGACGGCAGCAGCAGTAGCCTCCCCCTCAACACCAGTCCCATAATAAGCCTGATCAGTAGTTGAATCCGAGATATGAGCAATCTGATACTTCATCCCCTGCTTGATCGCAAACGTCCGCGCAGCCACGGCTTGTGCTTTTAATGCTTCGGCTGGCCATTTATTATTCATCTCTGTACCGACCACAGAAACGAGATATGCCTCGAATGGAACCTCATTTATTACCGCAAGGCTTCCATTGAACTCGCTTAATTCCATGCTCCCTCTGTACTTTCGCTTACTGCGTTCTTCAACGAGAATGGTACTGTCCTTTGTGGATACCCATACTTTCTGGCCGGAGTCACTGCCATTAAAGCTGTAATGATCGGCACCACGGGATGGGGTGATTCCAACCAGTCCAGGCGTGACTTCTTCACGTTTCAATAAATAGGGTTGAGTACGATCCACTTTCTGAAGTGGAATACCGAGCTTTGCTGCTTGCTGCATCGATACGTCTAACTGAGTGTCATCAGCAGCGTCACCGACCCATACCGCATATACAGGTACGCCGGCTTGCTCTTGCACCGTCAAGTTAGCCTCGAGTCCATTCTGGAGTAACGAGTCCAGAATAGGCTTGGCAAGAGCTTCGGTAGCGAATGTACCTGCACTCGCATAATACGAACCGGCTACGGAAGGAACGATCCCTTTCAACAAAACACCTGTAGAAGCACCGTTAGCAATCCGCTGTGCGGCATCTGACGCAAGCTGCATACTGTTATACATCCCTGCATAGACTCGGTACACGACCTTGCCTTGCTTCAAGGATTTGAACACGTACGGTTTATCCTGTGTTGTCTGCAGTGCCTTGGCAATTGTCTCGGCAAACGTATAGTCTGGCGTCTCTGCCAACATAACTTTATAACGATCCACGCTAGCCCTTACCGGAACACCTGCCGGAGCAGTTACCCATGGATTGATGCCGCCGGGGTGGCGCAAGCCCAATTCCAAACCTTTGTCCGATGATAAGGTTACAGTTGGTACAACTGCTTTATAACTTTTCCCGAAGTCAATGAATAAAGCAACACGAATCTGATCCAGCTTAGGAACAGCTGCGTAGCTGGTCGTTGGTATAGCAGGTATTGCTGCTGTAACAGTTAAGCTCAGACCGAGCAGGATCGCGATTGTGTGTCGTTTGTTATTGCGGAATATGCCCATCACTTTCACATCACCCTTCTGCATTTGCTGTCAAATGGCGCTTGAGCCATCTTCGTCAGCGGCTTTGCCATTGCCCGCAGGCATCGGCAGTCCGATGTGCCGATACGCTTGAGGTGTCACCATTCTGCCTCTAGGTGTTCGTTGCAGAAATCCGATCTGCAGTAAATACGGCTCGTACACATCTTCTATGGTCTGACTTTCTTCACCTATCGTGGCCGCAATCGTATCTAGTCCTACAGGGCCTCCGCGGAAGTTAGTCATGATCGCCTGAAGCATCTTATGATCAATCTCATCCAGGCCAAGATCATCGATTCGAATTAATTTAAGCGCAGTCTGCGCAATATCGAGCGTGATAATTCCGTCTCCTCTGACCTGCGCATAGTCCCTTACCCGTTTCAGTAATCGGTTTGCAATTCGAGGCGTCCCGCGCGATCGCTTACCGATTTCAGTAGCTGCTTCTCCGATAATTCCAACTTGGAGTATGTCGGAAGTTCGGCTGACAATATAGCTAAGCTCCTCTACCGTATAGTATTCAAGACGGCTAACTACTCCGAACCGATCCCTGAGAGGAGAGGATAGCAAGCCAGCGCGTGTTGTAGCGCCAATCAGTGTAAAGGGGGGCAAGTCTAATCTTACGGACCTTGCACTGGGACCTTTACCGATAATAATATCAAGCGCATAATCCTCCATAGCCGGGTATAATACTTCTTCCACTGTCCGATGGAGGCGATGAATCTCATCGATGAATAATACATCGCCTTCTTGCAGATTCGTTAATATAGCGGCTAAATCACCTGGACGTTCAATAGCAGGCCCCGAAGTGGTGCGAATACTTACGCCTAATTCGTTAGCAATAATATTAGACAGTGTCGTCTTCCCGAGCCCTGGAGGACCATACAACAGTACATGGTCGAGCGCTTCCTTGCGCATCTTGGCTGCTTCTATGTAAATTTTCAGGTTTTCCTTCGCTTGTGCTTGGCCGATATATTCCGCCAAATACCTCGGTCTCAAGCTTAGCTCCACGATATCGTCTTCCATCATCAGGTTAGCCGATATGATACGGTCGTCCATCACTTTCTTCCTCTCACACCCCGCTGTACAGTGCTTGCAGAGCGAGCTTCGTTAATACTTCTGACTTATCTCCGTCTTTCATCTTCTGTTTCACCTTGTTCCATGCACGATCAGCCTCTGCCTCGGAATATCCCAAAGCAATCAGGGCTTCTTTGGCTTCCGACCATGCCGCCCCGCCTTCACCGATATAAGCGGCTCCTGGGAGTTCATTGCCGAAGATTCCACCCGTCATCGAGATGGCTCCTGCTGGGACTGGGATGGCCCCCAGCTTATCCTTCAGATCAAGCACAATACGCTGCGCGGTCTTCTTCCCGATTCCAGGAAGTTTCATAAGAAATGCCAGGTTCTCCTGTTGAACGGCCGCCACTACAGCCTCTGGCCGGCCAGCAGAAAGAATGCCAAGCGCTACACGCGGACCAATACCATTGACGTCCAACAATTTGCGAAACAAAGCTTGTTCATCTCTTGTAAGAAAGCCGAATAACAGTATAGCATCCTCTCTTACATGATGGTGAATATACAGGGTTGTCTCTTCTTTGTCCGCCCCCGCTGCATAGGGATTCGGACAAAATACCCGATACCCTACACCGTGAACATCCAGAACGGCATATTCTGTTTCTCTATGTACTACTTTTCCTCTGAGGAAATCTATCATGGCTTCGAGGCTCCATTCAATTTGTTCTGTAATACGGCAGAGTGCGCATGACATATAGCAATGGCCAAGGCATCAGCAACATCGTCCGGTTTAGGAATGGCCGACAGCTTCAGGAATAGCTTGACCATCTCCTGAACTTGCCTTTTCTCAGCATTCCCATAACCAACAATGGCCTGTTTGACCTGCAGCGGGGTATATTCCGCTATACTAAGTCCGCGTTGAACACCTGCCAATATTAATACACCTCGTGCCTGCGCTACTGTAAAAGCAGTCGTAACATTCTTATTGAAGAACAGCTTCTCGATCGCCATCGCTTCCGGCTTGTAAGTATCAATTAATTGCAAGGCAGATTCATAAACTTCCTTCAGACGAATAGCCGGATCGGTATGAGCCATTGTCTGGATACAACCATATTGAACGGGCACAAGCTTGTGCCCTTGCTTATCAATAACTCCGAAGCCGACAATCGCTATACCCGGATCGATGCCAAGCACCCGCATATATTCACTCCCTAACCCTTCCATCCATCACTTTGTCAGCTATAAAAGCGAACATATGTGTGTTCTCTTTTGCCATTATAGCAAAAAATCGCAAGAAAAAGTATGATTGAACGCAAAAAAACAGACAGATCGTCCACTCTGCCTGTTAAATGTCGGATAGCTGTCAATTGAATAATGCTCTATTGCTCGACTGCAAATTCACTGAAAGTAGACAGAACGCTATTGTACTCCAACATATCCGTCACGCGAATTCCTTGCCGCAGCTCTTCGATTGCTTCCATCTGGAGACTGCTTTCCAGAAATCCCATATTCAGCTGAAAAAAAGTGCGGATCACCTTCTTATCCGAAGGGACTCCATCGAATAAAGACAGGTTATCCTCCTTGTCCAATCCAAAATAAGCCGTGTCTTTACATCCAGGAGACAAATCATCAATCTGTTCCATCAGTACTACATTCGTTCCATTCCTCGACACTACCCATTCCGGGTGTTCAGAATGAATATTTCGAATTTCAGCAGGAGTGAGAACTCCAAGGTGCTCGGTCTCTTCCCCGCAGATGAAAGTGCGAATCGTTGTTACATCCAGCTTGTCTCCAGCCTCACTTAGCATGGACAGCACTGTTTCGTCCGGATCTATCTTATTAACTGACATCGAAGCCATTACAGATTGTATATCAGAATTCTGACTTCCACTGCCATACAATGAGAGGCAGATGGCGCAAACACCAACGATAAGCACAACTGAGCCAAGAAAGAGCCATCTTCTATTTATACGAAGACGTTTCTTTAACTGTTTCAATATGCTGGCGAAGTTCATGGGAATCCCTTCCGTCCTAGAATTTTTCTCTAGTTTTCCCAGAAGGCATTCCCCTTATACTTCACATCATCATGTTGCATAGTATGGAAATAGAAAGTACTATTATCCTCTTGTCCAAGGCACGTTAGATTTCTTTTGTGATTGGGATGAAGAGATTTTGTTTTTTCTAGCGGAGCGGCTGTTGCTGCTCTTTGTACTAGCGTTCACTGGTTGCTGGTCAGATACCGAAATTTTGGCTTTCTTATCGGTTGCTGCGGCAGCTACTGGATGTTTCTCATCGCAGTTGCAATCCTTTTTGACCCAGTCCCCATGACCTGGATGTCCATAGCCATAAGGCATCATGTGACCAGGGCCTACCCATCCATACGGAGGGAAACCAGCGGCATAAGGAGAGTAGTAAGGCATGACATGTTGCGGGACGTGACCGAACGGCGGGTTGCTGCTATACGGCGACACCATCGGCGCATTGTCAAATGGCATATTACTGCTATATGGCGACACCATTGGCGCATTGTCAAACGGCGGGTTGCTGCTGTATGGCGAT
>FWWL01001634.1_pt1 | contig 37330 bp, 34 predicted proteins | sample 2228331 | NCBI WGS metagenome assembly FWWL01 (sample SAMEA103939775, study PRJEB20133) | metagenome
AGCCTCCCCCGTCCCGCAGGAGACCGTGCGGCCTTCCCCATCCGTCCTCACCCCTCCCCACCCCCTCCTGACCCCTCATCCCACCTACCCCTTTACTCTCTCCCTCCGCTCATCCGACCTCACCTCCGAGGTTACGCCGCGGCTACCCGAGGGCAGGGTCCGGGTGCGGTTATTGGTACGGGCGGACGGGAGTGTGGGCTCCGTGGAGGTCGTGGTCTCCTCCGGGATCCCGGAGCTGGATCGGGCCGCGGTCGACGCCCTGGCGCGGTGGCAGTTTGAGCCCGCACGGCAGGACGGGGTCCCTGTAGACGCGTACTACCTGGTGTGGGTGACCTTCCGGGTGGAGCCTTAGATGGTGGTCCTCGCGGTGGATCCGGGGAGGGAGAAGTGCGGGATCGCGGTGTGCACCCCCGAAGGCGTCCTCCACCGGGAGGTCAGCCGCACCGAAGCGCTTTCCTCTCGGGTAGAGGAGCTGGTGGCCCGGTTCGGGGTGGAGGTCCTGCTGGTGGGGGATCGGACGGGTAGCCGGGAGGTCTTGCCCCTGCTGGAACGGCTTGGGCTTCCTGTGGTTCCGGTTCCGGAACACGGGACCACCCTGGCGGCCCGGGACCGGTACCTCCGGGACCACCCGCCCCGAGGCTGGCGCCGGCTCCTCCCGGCCTTCCTGCGGGTCCCGGACCGGCCCTACGACGACTACGCCGCGGTGGTGTTGGCGGAGCGCTATCTTCGCGGGGAATCCGGGGAGGGGAGGAGGAAATCCGTTTGACGGCGCGAAGATTCGGAATGTAAGCTTAAGGGTGGACGCCTCGGTCTGCGGCGGAAGGCGGGAAAGGAGGTGAAAGGTTAATCGGCCAATATGCCGGCTCGAGGGCGTCCGAGGCACCGAGGGGGAGGGAAGGAGGGGGAGGAAACGCGAGGACTCCCAACCGGCCCCGACCCGAAGGTGCAGACCACTTTACCAGACCACGGAGGGGTATGCACATGAGGAGCAGAACTGTAGCTGCGGTTGCGGTTGCAGTGGTCTTGGCCCTCGTGGTCCCAGGGCTGAGCCAGCCGTTTGCGGATGTCCCCACGAACCACTGGGCGTACGACGCGATCGCGGAGCTGGCGGCGAAGGGGCTCATCGAGGGGTATCCGGACGGGACGTTTAAGGGGAACCAGCCCCTGACGCGGTACGAGATGGCGATGGTGGTGGCGCGGATCATCGCGCGGATCGAGGCGATCCCGACGCCGCCTCCGCCGGAGGTTCGGCGGGCGGATCTGGATGCGGTGCGTCGGGACATCGCTGCGCTGCGGGGCGACCTCACCCGTGCCACAGGCCGGATCACGGTAACCGAGCGGGACATCGCCACCCTGCGGCGCCTGGTCAGTGAGTTCCGGGCGGAGCTGCAGGCGTTGGGCGTACGGGTGACCGCGCTGGAGGAGGAGCTGTCGGCCCTGCGGGCGCGGCTGGACAACACGCGGGTTGGTGGGTTGTTTGACTCGTACTACGTCGTGCCGAGCGTGGGGACACCCGTTGAGGCCCTCCCGGCACCGTTCACCGGCGAGAGATTCTTCGTGAACTACAGCGCTCCGTATACCTTCGGTGCTCCGGCTCTCGGCGCCCGCATCCGGCTTACGTACACGGGGTCTGTGGCGCCTGGGGTGAGCGTGTTCCTGCGGGCCCGGAATACGAGCGCCTTCAAGTCTGCGAAGGACGTGGACTTCGACCGGGCCTACCTCACGGTGGACGGTTTCCTGGGGATTGAGGGGCTGCGGGTTCGGATCGGCCGGGATACGGTTACGTTAGGGCCCATTGGGCTTCTATTGGACGGCGGGAACGGCAACGTGCACCTCACGGGAGCGTATGCCACCTGGCGGATTGCCCCGCTCACCCTGTTCGGGTTTGCGCAGTGGGTCGAGGGCGACATGACCTCGCCTGCCACCGTGGCGGGCGGTCGGGTATCGTTTGACATCCTGCCGGGTTGGACGCTGGGGGCGAGCGTGCGTAGCGATATGCGGCTTGGAGCGCCGGCGGGTGTGGGTGCTGGTCAGTACCAGGACGGAATCGGCTGGAGCGTGGACCTCTCCGGGACCCTGGTGGCCGGCCTCAAGCTCACCGGCGAGTGGGCGCACTACCGCAATGACACGACAACGCAGGAGGCCGACTACTGGATGGTGCGGGCCGACGTGAACCTCACGGAGCTCGCGGGGATAGAGGCCTTCGCCCCGCGCCTGAGCCTCTGGTACAAGAACTTCGGCCCGTACGTCATGCCGGCTAAAGGCATCCGGGGCAACCTCCGCTCGCCCGATTTCTACCCCATTTTCTTCATCACCCCGAGCCTGCGGGCCTTCGGTGCGCGGCTAGATCTGCAGCTCACCGAGGACTTCGCGGTGTACGGGGTGGGCGAGTGGGGTGACTTCAACATCGCCGGCACCCCCTCCTGGAACCTGTGGGAGGGTGGTGTGGTGTGGACCATCGCGCCGCGGGTGAGCCTGACCGTGCACGCCACCACGGTGCTGGTGGGCGGCACCACCTTAGACACCATCTACGGCGCCTACCTCTCCACCAGCTGGTAGTTATCGATCTGCAATCGGGCGTCCCGGACCTGTGCGTCCGGGACGCCTTTTTATGCCCCGATGAAGCGTTTCCCCGACGGGTTCCGGTGGGGGACCGCCACCAGCAGCCACCAGGTGGAGGGATCCAACACCAACAACGACTGGTGGCTCTTCGAGCAGCAGCCCGGCCGCATCCGGGACGGGACCCGCTCGGGGGCTGCCTGCGACTGGTGGCACCGGGCGGAGGAGGACTTCGACCGCATGCGGGCCCTCCACCAGAACGCCCACCGCCTCTCCTTGGAGTGGAGCCGCCTGGAACCGGAGCCGGATCGGTGGGACGGGCGGGCAGAGGCCCGGTACCGGCAGATGCTCCGGGGATTGGTGGAGCGGGGGATCGAGCCCATGGTGACCCTGAACCACTTCACGCTGCCTCTCTGGGCGGCCCACCGAGGCGGCTGGGAGAACCCGGAGATCGTGGGTTGGTTTCGTCGGTATGCCCGGCGGTGCGCGGAGGCGTTCGGAGATCTCGTTTCCCTGTGGATCCCGATCAACGAGCCCAACGTGGTGGTAGCCTTGGGGTACCTGCACGGCAAGCATCCGCCCGGCCTCCGAAACCCCCTCCGGGCCCGGAGGGCTATCCCGAACCTCCTGCGGGCCCACGCGGCCGCCTACCGGGCCATCCACGAGGTGCAGCCCCACGCCCAGGTGGGCACCGCCCACAACTTCCGTCCCTTCGACCCGGCCCGCCCACACGCTCGGCTTGACCGGTGGATCGCCTCCGTCCACGGGCAGTTCTTCAACCGGATGTGGCTGGAGGCCCTGCACCACGGATTGAGCCGCTCCGCCCTGGGCCGGTGGTATCTTCCGGAGTGTGCGGGGACTATGGACTTCGTGGGCGTGAACTACTACACCCGGGACCGGGTGCGGTTTTCGCCATGGGGGGTCTGGGCGGGCTTTGGCGAACCGATCCGGGATCCGGGTGCGGTCTACAGCGACGGAGACTACGGAGAGGTCTACCCCGAAGGCCTGTACCGGACCGTCCGGGCCGTGTGGGAGCGCTACCGGAAACCCGTGTTCGTCACGGAGAACGGGCTCCCGGATGCAGACGACGATCTACGGCCCCGGTTCCTCCTGGACCACCTCTCCGCCCTCCACCAGGCCATCGGAGAAGGGGCGGACGTGCGGGGCTACTACTACTGGTCGATCGTGGACAACTTCGAGTGGGCGGAGGGATGGACCCTCCGGTTCGGGCTCATCGCGGTGGACCCCACCACCCAGCGCCGCACCTTCCGGCCGAGTGCCTTCCTCTATGCGGAGATCTGCGCCCGGAACGGCCTGCCCGACTAAAAACGCGCAGGATCTGGACCCTACGGCCTCGTATTTAGGGGGTTCGATGCGCAAGCTCCGTAGGACGATCCTGGCTCTACTGTTGACGGCGTTCCTCCTGGCCGCACCCCATGCCCTCCTGCGTGCTCAGGCGAGGACGGTCAGCGCGGACCTCCTGGTGTACGGGGCCACCCCTCAAGGGATCACCGCGGCCGTGGCCGCGGCCAGACGGGGGCTTCGGGTGGTCCTCGCGGAGCCCACGGAGGCCATCGGAGGCGTGTTCACGCACGCCTGGCTCAACACCCTGGACCCGGCCCGGGACGAGCGGGGGGCGCTCCTGCAGGGAGGGCTTGTGGCCCGGTTCGTCCGCCGGCTCGGCGACTCCGGAGGGGTGGAGGTCCGGCGGGCAGAGCAGATCCTCAGGGGGTTTCTACACGAGGCCTTTGTGGTCCCGCGTCTTGGGTGGCGTCTGAAAGGAGTGCAGGTCGTACGGGGGCGGGTGGAGGAGGCTTCCTTTGCAACTCCGGAAGGGTCTGTGGAGGTCCGGGCTTGGGCCTACGTGGACGCCACGGACACGGCTCAGCTCGCGGCCGCGGCCGGTGCCCGGTTCACCCTCGGCCGGGAGGATACGGGGCTAGATCAGCGGCAGATGGCCGCAAGCCTCGTCTTCCGGCTGCGGGGCGTGGACTGGGAGCGAGTGGCCTTGGCGGCTTGTCCGCACCGGCCCTGCCCTCCGGGATCGGGAAGGGCAGGCCGGCTGGTCTGGGGATTCAACGACCTCGCGGCCCGGTACGTGCCCAGCGACCCGAACCGGTTCACCCTGCGAGGGCTTGAGCTTGCGCTGCAGGATGACGGCACGGTGCTGGTGAAGGGCCTGCAGGTGTTTGGGGTGGACGCCACAAACCCCGACGCCTTGGCCGAGGCGTACGAGCAGGCCCGAGCCGAGGTAGGCCGGGTGGTGCGGTTTTTGCGGCGCACGGCTCCGCACCTCTTCGGAAGCGCCGAGCTCGTGGCCACAGCCCCCGCCTTGTACATCCGGGAGAGCCGGCACCTCGTTGGCCGGTACCGCCTCCGGGCAGACGACGTGCTCTACGGCCGCGATTTCCCGGACGCGGTCTCCCTGGGCGGGTACCCCATAGACGGTCAGAGCTACTTTCCAGGGGAATCTCCGTACCTCCCGGGAGTGCCGGCACCCTACGGAGTCCCCCTGCGCTGCCTGATCCCAGAAGGGCTCCACAACCTCCTCGTGGTCTCTCCTGCCGCCTCCTTCGACGCGGTGGCGGCCTTCTCGGCCCGGGTGGTCCCGCTCCAGATGAGCCTTGGGGAGGCGGCCGGAATCGCGATCAGCCTAGCCTACGCCATGGGGAGACCTCCCACGGTGTTCCTGGAGGACCCTCAGGCTCTGCGCACCCTCCGGAATGCCCTCACCTCCGCCGGGATTCGCCTCTCCGCACCGAGACCGCCTCTTCCGGACGATGTCCGGGACCCTGGGTATCCGGAGGCCGTGGAGCTGTTGCGCCGGGGCCTGTTCAACGGCTCATACCGGCTTCGGGGCGGGCTGCACCTGCACCGGCTCATCTCCATGCGGGAGTGGCTGGAAAACCTCGAGCACTTCCTCCGGGCCCGGGCTCAGACGAGTGCCCTTCAGGCGGTCCTGACCATCCGGTCCGCCGCCTACCCAAATCTCGGCGAGCCGGTTCCCCTAAGCAGCGCCTTAAGCCTCCTGCGGGCCATCGGCCTTCCGGGGAGCGTTGTGGCCCCGGGTCCTTACCTCACCCGGGGACAAGCGGCTACCCTGCTGTGGAGCGCCCTGCGTCCTTTCCTCGTCCAGTCGCCGACCCGGGAGGAGGCGAAGTCTGTAGAGTGCCGGGAGGTCTTCGGAGTCCAGGTCTGCCCGAAATCCTCCGAAGGGCGCCGGTAGTCGTCTACGCCCGATCCCCGACCTCAAGCGGAGTGGCCAGCTCGGTGCGGTCCTTCCCGTTTCGCTTGGCCCGGTAGAGGGCCTCGTCCGCCGCGCGCAACAGCTCCACGGGGTCTGTGGCGTGGTCGGGGAAGCCCGCCACGCCCAGGCTCACGGTCACGGAGACCGGGATGGCGTCGATCCGAACCAAAGGCTCTGCACGGGCCGCGGTCCGGATGCGCTCCGCGATCTTCAGGGCCTCCTCGGCCCGTAGCCCCAGTAGCAGGACCGCGAACTCCTCCCCGCCGTACCGGGCGGCGACGTCCGTGGTCCGGATGCTCCTGCGCAGGAGAGCGCTAAAGGCCTGCAGGAGCCGGTCGCCCTCCAGGTGCCCGTAGGTGTCGTTGACGGCCTTGAAGTCGTCCAGGTCCGCGAGGATGAGAGTAAAGGGCCGCTGGGTGCTGCGGGCGCGGATGACCTCCTCGTGTAGCCGCTCCTGGAACCCGGTGTGGTTCAGCAGGCCCGTGAGTCCGTCCCGTAGGGCCAGCTCCCGCGCCTGGCGGTACCGGAAGGCGTTCTGCAGGGCGCTCCCGAGGTGGAGGACCACGCTCTCCACCGCCTCCAGATCATCCCGCTCCAACCGCCGGGTCCGGGAGGTCTCCACCTGCAGCATCCCCACCAGCTGCCCCTCCACCCGGATGGGGAAGGTCGCCTTCCAGCTCCCTACCGCGGTAGGGACCGCTTCAGGCGCTTCCCAGCCCTCGGAGACCCGCAGGTCTGCGGGACGCGACGCATACCCTGCCCACGCCACCGGAACCAGCCGGTCGCCCCTGACCATCATCAGGGCTACCCTCCGGCAGCCGAGCAGACGGTGCACGGCGTCCACGGATCGCTGGAGCACTTCCTGGGGCTCCAGGGAGGCGGCTAGGATCCGGGCCACCGCGTGGATGGCGTGCAGGCGGTCATGTGCCCTGTGCAGGGTCCTTAGCTGCCGGACCAGGAACACGATCACCGCGCCGAGGAGCGCGACACAGGGGAGGAAGAGGGCGTTGAGGAGGGCGGCGGTGGGGGGGTCTTGGGGGACGAGTAGCCCCGCCGGGAAGTTCAGGCGGCGCCCGAGGACCGTCGCGAGGATCACTAAAGCCCCCAGGAACACCACCCGGAACCGGTCCACGAGTGCAGGGACCGGGGGGCATCCGCGTGCCTCATCGGTTACGGGCTCCTGCACATGACCGCCTCCTCTTCTACTGAAACGCCTTGCTTGCCGGAAAAGCAAAATCGATGCCAGAGCGGGTCCGGCGAAAGACGGTTGCACCGCAATTTGTCTGGAGATAGTATGCTTTTAGGCTGCTGAATTTCGGACAAACTAGGGGGCTAGATGCTGGGACCGAGGGAAGTGGAGGAGGTCATCCGGGGCCTGCAGCAGGCGGTGGAGATGGAGAGCCGGGTCCCCCGGTACGAGCGGCTGGCGCAGCGGCTGGCGGAGGAGATCGAGCAGGGAGGGCTCCCACCGGGTAGCGTCCTCCCTCCCGAGGTCGAGCTCGCGAGCCGGCTGGGCGTGAGCCGTTCCACGGTGAACCAGGCGCTCGTGACCCTCGCCCGGAGGGGGCTTGTGCACAGGAAGCGCGGGGTGGGGACCTTTGTGGCGCGCACCTATGAGCAGCCCTTGGGAAGCCTCTACAGCCTCCTGCGTACCCTCACGGCCCAGGGACGCCGCGTTTCCTCCCGGATCTTGGGCTGGCGGCTCACGGCGGAGGAGGAGGCTTCCCAGCTCCTCGGCGGTCAAAGGGGTCTTATCTTCGAGCTCACGCGGCTCCGCTTGGTGGACGGTGAGCCCCTGGCCCTGGAAACCATCTACCTCCCGCAGGCCTGCGGGGAGCGGCTCCCGGTCGACCGGGTACTGCGGGAGCCCCTGTACGACCTCCTGCAGGAGCACTGTGGGGTGGTGGTGACCCACGCGGAGGAGACCCTGCAGCCCGTGGCCCTGGACCGGGTGGCGGCCACGCTTTTGGAGGTGCCGGCCGGGAGTCCGGCCTTCCTGGTGGAGCGGGTGGGGTATGCAGGCCCCGAGCGGCCCGTGGAGCTGCGGCGCAGCCTCATCCGGGGCGACCGGTACCGGTTCCGGGTGCGGCTCGAGGGTCCTCCTGCGGACGTGCCGGACGCCCAGCCCCTGCCGCCGCAGCCCAAAGGAGGCTAGCCGTGCTGCCCGTGGTCCTCTTCGAGGGTGGGCTGTTTTTGGCCTCCATCGCGGCGGGGCTTGTGGGCTCCCTCGTGGGCCTGGGAGGAGGTGTGTTGCTGGTGCCGCTGCTCACCGTGGGGTTCGGGATGGACTTTCGGCTGGCGGTGGGCTCGAGCATCGTTTCCGTCATCGCTACCAGTAGCGGGACCGCGGCCGCTCACCTCCGGGACCGGCTTGCGAACCTGCGGGTCGGCGTGCTCCTGGAGCCGGCGACCGCCGCGGGAGCCCTAACCGGAGCCTTCCTTGCCCCGCACCTGCGGGCGGAGTGGTTGTTCTTGCTGTTCGGGGCGGTCCTGCTGCTCTCCGTGGTGCCTACAGCCAGCAAGCTCGAGGAAGAGGTGCCGCAGGGCGTGGTGAGCGATCGCCTTGCCAGCTGGCTCCGCCTTCCCTCCGCGTATCCGGATCCCGAGACAGGCCACCTGATCCCTTACGGGGTCAGCCGCGTGCCGGTGGGATTGGGGATGATGTACGTGGCAGGGGTGGTGAGCGGGCTGCTCGGGATCGGCTCCGGTGCCCTCAACGTCTTGGCCATGGATGTGGCCATGCGGCTTCCGATGAAGGTCGGCACCGCCACCAGCAACTTCATGATCGGCGTCACCGCGGCCGCAAGTGCGGGGATCTACTTCTGGCGGGGAGATGTACCGCCCCTCGTGGCCGCGCCGGTGGCGCTCGGGGTGCTGGTGGGCGCCACGGCGGGAGCGCGGATGCTGCCTCGGCTCGCCAACCGGACGGTGCGCAGGGTCTTCCTAGTCGTTCTCGTCCTCGTGGCGGTGAGGATGATTCTGCGCGGACTCGGGAGCGCGTGAGGTGGAAGCCCGCATCGGACAGATCCTCCGGCTGGGCATGCTCGTGGCCGCCGTCCTGCTGATTCTGGGGCTAGGGCTCTTCTTCCTGCGCGGGATCACAGAAGGGGCACCGTCCCTCCCGGAGCTTCTCCGGCCTGGTGCGCCGGAAGGGCTACCGGCGCTCGTGCACGGGCTCCTCCGTGCGGATCCCCTTGCCGTGCTTCGGATGGGCGTGCTCGTCCTCATCCTCACCCCGATGGTCCGGGTGGCGGTTACCCTGGTGCTGTTCGTGGCAGAAGGTGACTGGATCTTCGTGGTCCTCACCGCCATCGTCTTTGGGATTTTGCTTTTGGGATTTCTCAGCGGGGGTGCTTGACACCGCCTCATCGCCGGGTATCATAAGAGGCGGAAGGCGGTGATGCTCGGTCATGGTGGCCGGGCGGAGCCGCCGATTTTGTTTATAACGCCTTGAGGGCCGGTGCCTCCCGGGAGGGGTCGGCTGCCGGCCCTCTTTGCGTGAGGAGCTAAACATGGTTCGCGTACATACGCAGGTCCTGACGGAGGCCCGGCGCAAGGCCTGGGCGGAGCGGGAGGCGTACCGGAAGGCCCTGGACGGGGAGCGCCGTCGGCTTTCCCGGTACCGGTCGGTTCCCCGTCCCTCGGTTCCCCGTCCCATGGAGCACCGGCAGGTCCTCCAGCAGGCCAAGCGCATGGCCCGGGAGGGGTTGGATGCCCACTGCCTGGCCCTGGAGCAGAACCCGTGGATCCTGTACCTGGTAGCGATGTACGAGCAGTTCCTGAACGCCCGACGGGCCAAGGCCAAGAAGAAGGCGGAAGCGAAGCAACCCGTGGCACAGGAATTGCTTTCTCCCTCCGCGGCCAGCTAAAATAAAACCGCGAGAACTCCTCGGCCCCCCCTGCCGGGGAGTCACGCCCCACCCCCCAGCGACGGCCCGGCGCCCGCCGGGCCGTCGTGTTTTCGGCGGAACTCCTGGATCCGGGGATGGCGGCGCAGGCGGCTCAGGAGGGTCCGTTTCGCGTTGTAGACCTCCTCTACGGATCTGAAGAGATCCCCCCGCCGGCGCACCAGCTCCCGGGGCGGTGTGCCGTTCACGAAGGATTCGTGGAAGAGCACCCGGTCCCGCTCCTCCACCAGGATCGATTCGAGGACCTCCCAGAGCTCCTGCATCGCCATCCGCTCCACCGCTTCTGCTTCCGGATCCGGGGGGCTGTGGCCCTTTGGGTCCTCCACCAGGAGGGCTCGCTCCCGGCGGCGGACTGCGTCCACCACCGCGCTGTGCGCGCACATCTGCAGGTAGCGCAGCAGGCTCGGGAGATCAGGAAACTGCCCGAACTTCGCCTCGTCGATGGCCACGAACATCTTTTCGAACGCCCGGTTCACCAGCCACTCCGCGGGCTCTGAGGCGTGCGCAAACCCACTGTGCCGGCGCACCCAGGTGGTCACCAGACCCTGGTACCGGGCGTAGAGGGTCCGCCACGCATCCTCGTCCCGGAACACGAGGGCGCGCCGGAAGAGCTGGTAGGCCTCGCGTTCCTTCGGGTCATCCATCGCTCGGGGATCATGGAGTATTCTGACGTGCGGCAGGCAAAATCCTGTTGGAGGGTCACGGTGAAGGTGCTGGTGACGGGGGGCGCGGGGTTCATCGGGTCCCACGTGGTGGATCGGCTCCTGCAGGCGGGGCACGAGGTGGTGGTGGTCGATAACCTCCGGACCGGCTCCCGGACGAACCTCCCTCCGGGCGTACGCCTCTACGAGCTCGACATCCTGGACCCGAAGGTGGAGGCGGTGTTCGAGCAGGAGCGGCCTCATGTCCTCAGCCACCACGCGGCCCAGGCCTCCGTGGCCGTCTCCGTTCGGGATCCGGAGCTCGACGCCCGGGTGAACGTCTTGGGGACCCTTCACCTCCTGCGGTACTGCGTGCGCACGGGCGTACGGCACGTCGTCTTCGCGAGCACGGGGGGCGCCATCTACGGGGAGGCCGAGGCAGTCCCCTGCGACGAGGAGCACCCCGCGCGTCCCATCAGCCCCTACGGGGTGCACAAGCTCTGCGCGGAGCACCACCTGTTCGCCTGGAGGGCCCTGTACGGCCTCCGGTGCACCGTCCTCCGGTACGCGAACGTCTACGGCCCCCGCCAGGACCCCGACGGCGAGGCCGGGGTGGTGGCCATCTTCACCGCCGCCATGCTGGCGGGAAAGCGGCCCGTGATCTTCGGAGACGGGTTGCACACCCGCGACTACGTGTACGTGGAGGACGTGGCCGAGGCGAACCTCCGAGTCATCGAGCAGGGCATCGAAGGCGTCTACAACATCGGGACCGGAATCGAGACGTCCACCCGCGCCCTCTTCGACCTCCTCCGGGAACTCACGGGGTACCCTGAGGAGCCCGCCTACGGTCCACCGCGTCCCGGGGACGTGCGGCGGATTTCCCTGGACTGCCGAAGGGCCGAGGAGGCCTTCGGCTGGCGGGCAAAGACCCCGCTCCACGAGGGCCTCGTGCGCACCGTGGCCTGGTTCCGGTCCCGCATGAGGGAAAGGCCATGAGGGAAGGCCCGTGGCGGTTCTACGTCCACGAGCACCATGCGAGCCACCTCCACTGGGACCTCCGGCTGGAGATGGAAGGGGTACTGCGATCCTGGGCTTTGCCCAAAGGGCCTTCCTTGGACCCGAAGGTGAAGCGGTTGGCCATCCTCGTGGAGGACCACGAGCTCGCGTACGGGGAGTTTGAAGGCGTCATCCCGCCTGGAGAGTACGGGGCCGGAGTGGTAATGGTGTGGGACCGGGGCACGTATGTGTGCCGGGAGGGAGATCCGGCCCGGGCGTTTCGGGCGGGGAAGATGACCCTGGTCTTCCAGGGCCACAAGCTACGGGGAGCGTTTCACCTGGTGCGGCTTCCGCGCGGGGACGGAAAGCAGTGGCTGCTGTGGAAGTCTCGGGATGCCTTCGCGCAACCCGGTTTCGATCCCAGGGGAACGCGGTCCGTGAAGACCGGCCGCACCGTCGAGGAGATCGCGCGCGATGCGCGCAGGTAGGTTCGGGCTCACCCTTGCCTTGGTGCTCTTCCTTGGGAGGGAGGTGCAGCCCGCGGTCAAGCTCGAGGCCGTCGCCGGGGATGTCCGCCGGGGCCGATGCGGGCCACACCTCGCCGCCCTCCAGGCCCTCCTCACCGCACCTGACCCAACTCGATCGCGCGCAGGCCTCCTTCTCGGCCGGTGCTGGGTCCTCTTGGGAGAGCCCGGTCGGGCGATCCGGGCGTTTGGCGCCGTCACAGGACCCCTCGCACCGTATGGGCGGCTTTGGGCGGGAGAGCTGGCCCTCCGGCGGGGCGACCGATCCCGGGGGATGGAGGATCTCAGGCGCGTATCCGGGGCCGCGGCCGTGCGGGCATATCTGGCCCTGGCAGAAGCCCTGGCACCGGACCCTCGGGCGGCCGAGCGATACGCCCGGGAGGTCCTCCGCCGGGCAAGGGATCCTGCGGTTCTGGCGCGGGCGTGGTGGAGCCTGGGCCGGGCTTTGCTCGCCCAGGGGAGGAGGGCGGAGGCGATAAAGGCCTTCGGGTGGGCCTGGTGGGCCTACCCGAACACCCCCGTGGAGCGCGAGGCTTTCCAGGCCCTCACCTCCCTCCTCGGCAAAAAGCCCCCTGTCCCACCCCCTCTTGCCCGGTTGAACCGGGCAAGGCACCTCGTGGATCCCCGGGCCGCGGAGCGGGAGCTCGTGTTGGCCCTCCGGGCCGGACTTCCGCCCGAAGCCGAAGCAGAGGCCTATTTCCGGCTCGGCATCCTCCGCCTGGGGACACCCGCAGCTGCGGAGGCCTTCCGCCGCTCCGCCCGCGTTCCGGCCTTCGCGCCCGGGGCCCTATACTGGCTCGGCATCGCCGTAAGGGGACGGGAGGCGGAGGAAGTTTGGCGCACCTTAATCCACCGCTTTCCCACAAGCCCCTGGGCGGCCCGGGCCCTGCTGGCCCTCGGCTTGCGGGCGGAGGGAAGAGGAGCGTTTGAAGTGGCGGAGGCGGTCTATGCGCAGCTCGCGCACCGCCATCCCATGACCCTTGCCGCGGACGAAGCCCGGTGGCGGAGGGGGTGGCTCCGCTACCAGCAGGGAAAGTGGTGGGAAGCGGAGCGGATCTTTTTGGCTTCCGCCGCCCGGTATCCGGGGACGGAGCGGGCTCCGGCCCACCTGTACTGGGCCGCAAAGAGCCGTGCTCGGATGGGACGGGATCCACGACCGCTGCTGGTCCGGCTGGCGCGGGCCTACCCGCACACGTACTACGGCATGCGGGCCCGGGAGCTCCTCGGGCTTCCTCTGCCGCCGAAGCCGGATTTTACTGGCTCTTTTTCCCCTCCGCCGGATCGGTTCCTGAGCCCTTCCGAGGAGCTCTTGCACTTGGGGTTCTTCGAGGAGGCGGCGGAGGAGGCGGAAGCTGCACTCGTTCTAGGGCGTTCGCGTCAGGCCCTGTGGGTGCTCGCGGAGTCCCGTATGCGGATCGGAGACTTCCCGGGAGCCGTGGCCGCGGCGGAGGAGGCGGTGCGCTGGGGTGCGGCCGATCGGGCGCTGTGGGTGCTCGCGTACCCCCGGGCCTACTGGATCACGGTGGAGCAGATCGCCCGCCAGGAGGCGTTAGACCCCTTTGTGATCTTAGCGGTGGCGCGGGAGGAGAGCCGGTTCGATCCCCGGGCGGTCTCCTCGGCGGGGGCGGTGGGCCTCATGCAGCTCCTGCCCTCCACGGCCCGGGAACTGGACGCAGACGTAGATTTTGAGGACCTCCTGGACCCTCAGGTGAGCCTGCGTCTCGGCGCCCGGTACCTCGCCGAGCAGCTGCGGAGGTTTGGGGATCTGCGGCTCGCCCTCGTGGCCTACAACGCGGGCCCCGGCAGGGCCCGGGCGTTGGCGGCTCGAGGGATTCGGGATCCCGACGAGTTCATCGAGCGCGTCCCGTACGCGGAGACCCGGGCTTACCTCCGACGCGTGCTGCAGAGCTACGGCATCTACCGGTGGCTGTACCGGTAAAGCACTAGCTCCGCTCCAGCAGCACCACCGTCTCCACGTGGTATGTCTGGGGGAAGAGGTCGAGGGGCTGGACGGTGCGGATCGTATAGCCGAAGGGCAAGAGCTCCCGGAGGTCTGGGGCGAGGGTGGTGGGGTTGCAGGAGACGTAGAGGATGCGCCGCGCTCCGGTCCGCCCGATCTTCCGCATGACGCGCCCTCCCGCTCCGGCCCGTGGCGGATCCAGGACCAGGACATCCGGAGGGCCGATGCGCCGTATGAGCTCCGGTAGGGCAAGGCGCACGTCTCCTATGAGGAACTCCACGTTTGCGATCCCTGCCCGGTGCGCGTTCTCCCGGGCCGCCACCACCGCCTCCGGGACCACCTCGATGCCGTATGCAGCCCGGGCTCGGGCCGCGATGGGCAGGGTGAAGGTCCCCACCCCGCAGTACAGGTCCACCACCGTCTCCGTGCCCTGCAGGTCCAGTAGGTCCAGGGCGAGCTGCACCAGCTGCTCCGCGGCCTCCGTGTTGGTCTGGAAGAAGGTCTCAACTCCGATGCGGAACCGAAACCCGCAGAGCTCCTCCTCGATGAACGGCTGTCCCAACAGCACCTCCAGCGCATCCACCCGCACCGCGTCCGAGAGGGAGCTCGACTGCACCCACACGACCCCCCGGATCTGGGGAAAGCGTAAGGCGAGCTGCTCCGCCAGTAGCCTCCCCTCCGGGAACTCCCCCGGTGCGGTGACGATGCCCACGAGGATCTCTCCAGTCCGGCGCCCTTCCCGCACCACGAGGTGGCGGAGGAGTCCTGTGCGGGTACGGTTGTCGTAGCACGGGAGGCGGTGATCGACCACGAAGGCCTGGACGACCCGCAGGATCTCGCTCACCACAGGAGAGGGCAGGAGACACAGGTCGATCCGCAGCACCCGGTCGAACCGGCCCCGCAGGTGCAGGCCCAGGACCGCCTCCGGGTGGAAGGCGAACTCCATCTTGTTCCGGTAGTGGTAGGGCTGTGGGGCCGGCAGGATGGGCCGCATCGGCAGGTCGCGGAGACCGCCCAGCCTTTCCAGACTCTCCCGGACGATCTGCTCCTTTGCGGACAGCTGCGCTTCGTAGCGGAGGTGCTGCCAGGTACACCCGCCGCACGGCCCGAAGTACGGGCAAGGTGACGGTGTTCGGTCCGGCCCGGGCGTAAGCACCGCCACGAGCTCCGCCTCCGCGAAGGTGCGCTTCGCGCGGACGACCTGGGCCCGCACGAGGTCGCCAGGCGCCGTGTGGGGCACGAACGTCACGTACCCGTCCACCCGGCCCACACCCCGGCCACCGTACGAGAGCCGGTCGATGTGTAGGACGATCTCTTCGCCGGTCCGGACGGGCTTGAGGCCTTGCGATGTGGATTCCATCTCAGCGGGGCAGCAGCTCCACCTGCGGCGCTTGCGGGTCCCACGTGATGAGGGCGCCCAGGTACCGGTCGTTCCCCATGGTGCAGTTCACCACCACGGTCTCCCCCACCCGCTCGATTCCGGGAGACTCGTGCACGTGGCCGCACACCACCACCCGGGGCTTCAGCCGCTCCACGAGCTCCCGCACGGCCCGGGAGCCGATGTGCTGCCCGTTCCACGCCCGATCCAGGACCCCGTAGGGCGGCTCGTGGGACACCAAGACGTCACACACCTCGCCCTGCGTTCCCCCAAACCGCACGCCGTTCTCCACGATGACCTTCCGGCCGGGGTGGTGCGGGATGGCTTCCTCCACGTCCGCGGGGTCCATGTTGCCGGGGATGGCGAGGACCAGGGCCGGAAGGGTGTGGAGGAGCTGAAGGGCTTCCCGACCCCGGCCCGCGTGCGTGAGGTCCCCCGCGATGATTACCACCTGAGGCCGCAGCTGCTCCGTGGTGCGCTCCACGAGCCGAATCCGCTCGGGCTTCCCGTGGATATCCGCGAGAGCGTAGATCCGCATGCCTCACCCCGGCAGCTGAAAAAGTCGGAGGTGCCGCCACCGAAGGTAGCGGTCGCTCAGGAGGTTTAGGGGCTTGCGGGCGCTGGGGAAGTGCTCGCTGAGCTTACTGAGCACAGGTCGTAGGCCGCGCTGAGCGGCCTCCTCGTGCTCCGCGGCCAGCCGGTAGAAGGTCGCCCCCTCCTGCTCGTACTCCTCGAGGCTCCGCCACTCCCCCCCGATGGTGCGGCCGGGCCGCATGCGCCGGGCGTACAGCCCCCGGGAGAGGACGTAGCCGGGGAAGATACCGGTTAAAAAGAGCGCGATGTCCGCGATCCGGCGCAGTAGCGGGAACCGCCACGCCTCGTCCACCAGGTCCGCGAGCCGGATCATGTCGTCCATGTCCATGTCCGAGAACCGTAGCCGCTCCAGGCGATTTCCCCGGCGCACGTAGAGGACATAAGTCTCCGTGCGGACGAAGGAGGCCAGCATGGTGCTCAGGTAGTCCAGCACCTGCTCGTCCTCCAGGAGGTCGTTCACCTGGCGGGTGTCGAACACGGGCACGGCCTGGGTGAGGCCTACCCGCTCCACGGTGTACCGGGCGTGCCGGATGTCCCGGGCCACCCGCCGCAGGAGGATGTTGAAGAGCAGGCGCGGGGAGATCTTGAGGGTGATGTCGGGGTCCGTGCGGATGCGGTCGACGAGCCGGTCGTCCTCCAGGGCCACCTCTAGGAAGCCTGGGCGGCGCAGCTTCTCCATCCACCGCGGGACCTCTTCCGGCCGGTCTGCCAGCACGCTGGCCACGAAGGCGAGGTCGCTCTCCGGGTACTTCATTGGGACGTCCCTCCTTCCATAAATTATCGGACCCGGCGCCTCCCTGTGGACGGCCCCCCGCCGATCCTCTACATTGTCCCCGGAACCGGGAGGGAACGGGTGCACCAAAGGGCAGGGGTCACGCCGGAGGCGGAACGGGAGCGGGTGGAGCAGCTCCTGGTGGAGGCCGGGCCGGAGTTCGGGTACCGGCGGCTGGTGGGTCCCTTCGCCCTCGTGGTCTCCGGGGTCGCCGTGGCCTTCTCCTTGTTCCACGTGTACACCGCCGGCTTTGGACAGCTCCTCGCCCTCAAGCAGCGGGCCGTGCACCTGGGGTTTGTGCTGGTGCTGGTCTTCCTCCTGTACCCGGTACGGCGTCGGCACGCGGCTTTGCGGCACTTCGGCCCCCTCGACGTCCTCTTCGCTACTGCGGGAGCCGGGGTCATCGGGTACCTCCTCTACCACCACGACCGGCTCATGCTGCAGGCGGGACAACTCGGGCGTTGGGACCTCGTCGTGGGTGCGGTGGGGCTCTTATTGGTGCTGGAGGCGGGCCGGCGGGTGCTGGGCGTCCTCCCCTTCATCGCCCTGGCCCTGGTGCTGTACCCCTTCTTCGGGGAGTACGTGCCCGGGATCTTCGGGGTGCGCCGGTTCCCGCTCGACCGCGTCATCGAGCACATGTGGTACACCACGGAGGGCGTATTCGGAATCCCGCTTGGCGTGAGCGCCACCTTCGTGTTCCTGTTCGTGCTGCTCGGGGCATTTCTGGAGCGGACGGGATTGGGGCAGATGTTCGTGGAGGTGGCCATGGCCCTGGCGGGCTGGATGCACGGGGGCCCGGCCAAGGTCTCCGTGTTCAGCAGCGCCCTGCTGGGCACCGTCTCCGGCTCCTCCGTGGCCAACGTGATGGCGGACGGGGTCTTCAACATCCCCCTCATGATCCGGCTCGGCTACCATCCCCGCTTCGCCGCGGCCGCGGAGGCCGCCACCTCCGTGGGCGGGCAGATCATGCCACCCGTGATGGGGGCCGCAGCCTTCGTCATGGCGGAGTTCCTCGGGGTTCCGTACCTCACCGTGGTGCGGGCCGCGGTGGTTCCCGCCCTCCTCTACTTCGTCTCTTTGTTCTTCATGATCCACTTCGAGGCCAGGAGGCTCGACCTGCGGGGCCTTCCGCGGGAGGAGCTCCCGAACGTGTGGGAGGTCGTGCGGCGGCGGTGGTACCTGGCCGTTCCTCTGGCCGTGATGCTCACCTACCTCCTCCAGGGGTTCTCCCCTCTGCGGGCCGCCTTCTGGGGGATCGTGCTCGCCGCCTTCACCCATCTCGTTACCTGTCTACTGGAGGCCGACCCGCGGACGGTCCGGGGAGCCGTGGGACTTCCCGCCGTGGCGGTGCTGCTTGTGGGCACGGCAGTTCTCGGAGGGTTGGCGCAGCAGGGCGTGCCGTGGGCCGGACCGCTGGCGGTGGCCTTCGTGGCTCTCATGGCATGGCCCGTGCGTCGCCGGTACGTCCGGGACCTCTGGAGCACCCTGGAGTACGGCGCCCGCAACGCCCTCACCGTGGCCGTGGCCTGCGCGGTGGTGGGCCTCATCATCGGAACCGTAACCCTCACAGGCCTCGGCAACGCCTTCGTGACCCTCACCGTTACCCTGGGTCAGCACAATCTGTTTCTGACGCTTGTCCTGGTGATGGTCGCGTGCACCATCATCGGATCCGGGATTCCCACGACTGCCACCTACATTATCCTGGCGGCCTTAGCCGTCCCCGCCGTTGAGCAGCTCCTGCCGCCTGCGGGGCCGCAGGTAGCGCCCGGTATCCCGGTCACGCGGATTGCGGCCCACATGTTCATCTTCTACTACGGGGTGATCGCAGATGTTACTCCGCCTGACGCCCTGGCGGCGTACGCCGCGGCCGGCATCGCCCGGACCTCTCCCTTCCCCGTGAGCCTGGAGGCCACCCGCCACGCCCTCGCAGCCATCCTGGTGCCCTACATGTTCATCTACTCCCCCGAGCTCCTCCTCCTGAGCGGAAATCCCGCGGATCAGGTGCTGGCCGTGGCCACGGCCCTGGTGGGGATCGTGCTGCTGAGTGCGGGCGTGAGCGGTTACTTCTTCTGGCACGCGCACCTCCTGGAGCGGTTGGTGCTCGTGGCGGCTGCGGTGGTCCTGGTGTTCCACCATCCCCTGCTGGACCTCGTGGGTTTGGGAATGGGCGCGGCCGTGGCCGGCATCCAAGTCCTCCGCCGCCGGAAGGCGGTCCTCCGAACGTTGGCAGGCGTCGGGTTGCACGGGACCCAACACTCATCCCAATCCCCGCGGCCGTTCGAGGCGGGCAGGCGAACCCGGGGATGGCGGTGGTCCGAGGAACGGGGATGGACCGAGGAGTGACCCGGAAGGTGGGGATTCTTGGTGTACCCCTCGATCTCGGGAGCAACCGCCGCGGGACGGACATGGGGCCGAGCGCGGTGCGGTACGCGGGGCTTGTGGAGGCCCTGAGCACCATCGGGTACGAGGTCCGGGACTTCGGCAACGTCAGCTTCCCCGTCGTCGAGCAGCTCCAGGAACGGTCCTCCCGGGTGCGCTACCGGGACGCCATCGCTCGGATCGCGGAGGAGGTGCACGAGCGGGTGAGCGGATCCTCTAGCGGGAGGCCCGGTAGCGGGATCGGACGAGCTCTACGAAGGCCCGAGCGCTACTGGAGAGGTCTCCCGTGCGGCGCAAAGCGAGGAAGATCTCCCGCTGGATCTGCGGTGTCCCCACCACCCGACGCACACGGACCATCCGGACGCGCACGAAGGGCAGGACGGACCGCAGGGGCGCAAACCCAATCCCCATGCCGCGGGCGATGAGGAGGACCCCGAGCGGGATCCCGTCCACCTCGATCTGGGCCCGCAGCCCCAGTTCCTCCCGCATCCAGTGCTCGAACTCCTCAAACCCCTCTCCCCACTGCATGCTGATGAGGGGCCAGCCTGCCAGCTGGTGTGCGAAGATGCGGCTCCGGCGGGCAAGCTCGTGTTGCGGGGCGAGCACCAGCACGATCTCGTCCCGAAAGAGCGGCTCCACCGCGATCAGGGGCTCGTGGAGCGGCCGTACCAGAAACCCCACGTCCACCACCCGGTCGTGCAGGAGCTCCATGACCTCGTTGGAGTGGCCGTACCGCACCACCACCCGGACTTGAGGCCGGTCCTTTCGGAAGGCCTCCAGGAGGTCCGGAAGGATCGCGATGGCCGCGGACACGGTGGCGCCGATACTCACGCTTCCCTGACCCGTGGCCTCCCGGGCGGCCTCCATCCCCTCCTGCAAAAGTTCCACCACCCGCTGGGCATACGGCAGGAGGGCCTCCCCCGCCTCCGTGAGGCGGACGGTGCGACCGCGCCGCTCAAACAGGGGCCGGCCCAGCTCCTGCTCCAGGGCCTGGATGCGGGCGGTGACGGAGGGCTGGGTGAGGAAGAGGGCGCTCGCGGCCTTGGTGAAGCTGCGCTCCCGGGCCACGGCCAAAAAGGCCTCCAGGTGCTTCTCGATCCCCTCCGGGATCCGGTCCATGGTTCCCCCAGCATCTACAATAGACAAGTTCTATGGTTCGGGAAGGCCCCAGCCGATCCCTCCCCGCTGGCCCCCTGCGGGCCCGTACGGTAGCATGGGAAGGAATGGAGCCCCTGAGCACCCTGGCCGAATTCTTCCGGGGCTGGCCGGAGCTAGCTGCCGTATACCTATACGGCCGCTACACCGAACCGCCCACGTATCCCGACAGCGACCTCGAGGTGGCCCTGCTGTTCCGACCAGAGCTCTCCGAGGAGGAGATCCGGAGTACCCTGGAGCGCCTGATGGAGGAGAACCCGCTCGGCCCCACGGACGGTGTTCTCATGCCCACGGTCCTCAACGGCCACATCCTCCCCGTGCAGTACGAGCAGGTTCGGTTCGGGCAGATATTGGTGGAAAACGACCCCGAGCTACGCCGGCGGTTCGAGGCTGAGGTGGAGGCCCGGATGCAGGCGGAGCGGGCCCGGATCCTGGAGGAGGCCCGGGAGGCCCTGCAGCAGGCCCGCGCCATTGGGGAGGGGATTCCGACGTTTTCGATTCCGCCGGGCCGGACTCTGAAGCTGTTGGACCCCGTCCGGGTAGGCTGGCGGCTCGGCCGGATCCTGACTTCCTGCGCGGTGATCGAGGTGAGCACCCGGGACATCGAGCAGACGGCCAAGGACCCGGAGCGGGTCGCCCAGCTGGTGGGCTGGTTCAGCAACGCCGCGGGCGCCGCCACGGGGATCGCAAAGGCTATGCTCACCACCTACGACGAACCTCGTCCCCCCCGCCGGTGGCAGGTGTTCCTCCCCCTCGCGGACCTGGGGCTCCTCCCCATGGAGCAGGCCCTGTGGATGGCAGCCATGGTGGAGCTGCGGTGGCGGCTGGCGGCCTCCGGGTCCGTCGACCGGCCGGAGCAGGTCCTGGCGGTCCTGCGGACGTATCTGCCCATCCTCCTCCAGTTCGCCCGGGTGGGTGCTTGGGCTACGGACCTGCCGGAGACGGAGGAGGGGCGGCGGGTACATTGACCAGGAGGAAACGATTCCTGTGCCGAACAATTCAAAAGGAGGGGTGCGCGTGGGTCATCGTGTCCTCGTCGTGGACGACGAGGAACCGATCCGGGGTCTGGTGCGGCAGATCCTGGAGCGGGAGGGCTTTGAGGTAGAGACCGCCTCCGACGGCGCCATGGGTCTCGAGAAGGCCACGAGCGGCGAGTTCGACCTCATCCTCCTCGATGTCCGCATCCCCAAAAAGGACGGGATGACGGTCCTTCGGGAGATCCGGGAGGTGGACCCCGATGCGGTGGTGATGATCATCACCGCGTACGCCTCCATCGACCAGGCCCTGGAGGCCCTCCGGGCGGGTGCCTACGACTACATCCCCAAGCCCTTCAAGAAGGACGAGCTGCTGGTCCGGGTGCGCCGGGCCCTCGACTACGAACGGCTTCGGGCGGAGAACCGCCGGCTGCAGGAGGAGCTGCGGCAGGCCTTCAAGTTCGAGGGGATCGTGGGCACCTCCCCGAAGATGCAGGAGGTCCTGCGCATCGCGGCCGCGGTAGCTCCCACGGACGCCACCGTCCTCATCTACGGGGAGACGGGAACCGGAAAGGAGATCTTAGCCCGGTCCATCCACTACCAGAGCCACCGGGCCCAGGGGCCGTTCGTGGCCATCAACTGCGGCGCCATCCCCGAGACCCTGCTGGAGACGGAGCTCTTCGGCCACGAGAAGGGGGCGTACACGGGGGCGGTCACCAGCCGCGTGGGGAAGTTCGAGGCCGCAAGCGGCGGGACCATCTTCCTCGACGAAGTAGGGGACATGAGCCCCGCCATGCAGGTGAAGCTGCTCCGGGTGCTGCAGGAGAAGACCATCGAGCGGGTGGGCGGAACCCGCCCCATCAAGGTGGACGTGCGGGTCATCGCGGCCACCAACAGGGACTTGCGGCAGGCCATCCGGGAGGGCAGCTTCCGGGAAGACCTCTTCTACCGGCTGAGCGTCGTGCCCATCCACCTCCCGCCCCTCCGCGAGCGGCCAGAGGACATCCCGATCTTGGCCCAGCACTTCCTGGAACGCGCCTGCGCCCGTTACCGGAAGACCATCCGGGGCTTTACCCCTCAGGCCCAACGGAAGCTGCGCCGCTACTCCTGGCCCGGTAACGTGCGGGAGCTGGAGTTCTGCATCGAGCGGGCCGTCATCCTCTGCACGGGTGAGGAGATCACGGCCCAGGACCTGTGGCTAGGCGAGGAGCCCGAGGACCACTTCCCCACCCTGGCGGAGGTGGAGCGCAGGCACATCCTCCGGGCCCTGGAGGAGGGAGGCGGGAACTTAGATCGGGCCGCAGCCCTCCTGGACATCGGGGTGCCGGTCCTGCGCCGGAAGCTCGCGGAGCATCGCATCGAGGTGGACCCATCATGAAGATCGACCCCACCCTCGAGCTCCGCCCCCTCCCGCAGCTCCGCATGGTGCCCAAGCTGATGGCGGTGAACGCGGTCCTCGTGCTGCCCCTGCAGGCCCTGGAGGCCCGCATCGAGGCGGAGCTGGACAGCAACCCGGCCCTGGAGCGGGAGACCACCCTTTGTCCCCGGTGCGGGTCGGAGATCTCGGGAGTGCTGTGCGGGAGCTGCGGACACCTGCTGGGCGAGCCGCTCTTTGAGGATCCCGTGTTTGTGGGTCCGCGGGGAGGAGAGGACGAGGAGTTCGACCCGCTCTCCCTCGTCCCCGCGGAGATCTCGTTCCACGAATACCTCCTGCTCCAGCTCCGGGCTTCTCAGCTCCGGGGCCGCCGGCGGGAGGTGGGGGAGTTCCTCGTAGGCTCCATCGACGAACGGGGGTACCTGCAAGTGGACCTGGCGGAGGTGGCGAGGCGGTTCCGGGTCTCCCCGCGGGTGGTAGAGGAGGTGCTCGGGATCATCCAAGGGTTTGACCCGCCGGGCGTGGGCGCCCGGTCCGTGGAGGAGTGCCTGCTCCTGCAGCTCCGCGCCCTGGAGCCAACCCCGGAGAACGCGCTGGCACGGCGGATCGTGGAGGCAGGCTGCCTCCTCGAGTTAGGGCGGGGACAGTACGGGAAGGTGGCGCAACGCCTGGGGTGCACGACCCAGGAGGTGCGGCAGGCCCACGGGTACATCCGGACTTTCTGTTACCCGTACCCCGCGGACCGGTACGAGGCGGAGCGGCATGGAGGGGGTCGCCGCCGCCCTGAGGAGGTGCCGCGTCCCGACGTGATCATCGTGCGCACACCCCGGGGGTACGCGGTAGAGGTACCGGGCTCACCGGCCATGGGGCTCCGGCTGAACCCCCTCTACCGGGACCTGTACCAGCAGGCCCGCAGCGACCCCCAGGCGTTCGCACCGCACGCCCAGGAGCACATTCGGGAGCACGTGAACCGGGCGAAGCTCTTCATCGAAACCGTCAAGCGCCGCAACCATCTCCTCCGGAGGATCTTCGAGTTCCTCGTGGTGGCGCAGCGGGAGTTCCTGGAAGGCGGCCCCCAGTTCCTTAAGCCCCTCACCCTGGCTTCGGTGGCCGCGCGCCTCGGCATCAGCGAGAGCACGGTGAGCCGGGCCCTGGACGGGAAGTACGTGCAGCTCCCGGATGGCCGTATCGTCAGTAGCCACGTCTTTTTTGAGTCCAGCCGGCCCATCAAGGAGCGCATCCGGCAACTGGTGGCGGGCGAGAACCCCACCCACCCCCTCACCGACCAGGAGATCGCCTCCATCCTTCGACAAGAGGGGTTTAGCATCGCGCGGCGGACCGTAGCCAAGTACCGGGAGGAGATGGGGATTTCGAGCTCCGCGGCCCGGCGTCAAAAGACCCCGTTGCCTCCGGTCGCCCTCGGACAACGGACCGGCCGGTGATGCGGATCGAGGTCCAACCCACGCCCAACGTGCATGCCCTTAAGTTCATCCTGGACCGGAGGGTCGGGGAGGAGCGGGGCCAGACGTACACCGCGGCTGAGCAGGCCCAAGACCACCCCCTCGCCGCCCAGCTCCTCGCCATTCCCGGGGTGCGAATGGTGTTCCTGCTGCGGGACTTCGTCACGATCACCCGGGACCCAGAAGCCGACTGGAACGCCATCGTGCCCGAGGTGGAGCGGTGCCTCCGGGCGTACTTCGGGGAGACTTGACCTCCTCCCGTCGTGGTACGATACGCACGGCCACCGGAGAGGAGGTAGACCATGCAGATCACCCGAGAGCTTGTGGCCCACGTCGCCCGGCTGAGCCGGCTCGCGCTCACGGAGGAGGAGCTCGAGCAGTACCGGCAGCAGCTCAGCACCATCCTGGAGTACTTCGCCCGGCTGGAGGCGCTGCCCACGGAGGGTGTCGAGACCACCTCCCACGCCATCCCCGTGACTAACGTCTTCCGGGAGGACGCGGTGAGCCCGTCCCTGCCCGTAGAGGAGGTCCTGGCCATGGCCCCGCAGGTGCGGGACGGGTACTTCGTGGTTCCGCGGGTGCTGGAGCCTGAGCCGTGATGGAGCTATTGGAGCTTCCGTACCACGAGCTCCGGCCGCGCCTGGGCCGCGACCTCTCCGTCCAGGAGGTGGTGGAGGCCTACCTGGCGGCGATCGCCTGCACGGACGGGGTGGTCCAGGCGTACCTCACCGTGACCGCGGACCTGGCCCGGGAGCAGGCCCGGCGGTGGGACGAACGGATCCGGCAGGGCGAAGAGCTCCCACCCCTTGTGGGCTTCCCCGTGGCCCTCAAGGACAACCTCTGCACCCGTGGGGTGCGTACCACCTGCGGGAGCCGGATCCTGGAGAACTTCGTCCCCCCCTACGACGCCACCGCGGTGCGGCGATTGGTGGAGGCCGGTGCCGTGATCCTCGGCAAGACCAACCTAGACGAGTTCGCCATGGGGAGCAGCACCGAGCACTCCGCCTTCTTCCCCACCCGCAACCCCTGGGACCCCGACTATGTGCCCGGTGGCTCCAGCGGAGGATCCGCGGCCGCGGTGGCGGCCCGCACGGCCTTGGGCGCCCTGGGATCAGACACGGGCGGGTCCGTGCGGCTTCCCGCAGCCCTGTGCGGGGTGGTGGGGCTCAAGCCCACCTACGGCCGCGTGTCCCGGTACGGTCTTGTGGCCTACGCCAGCTCCCTCGACCAGATCGGCCCCATCGCCCGCGACGTTACGGACTGCGCCCTCCTGCTGCGGGCCATCGCGGGGAAGGATCCGTTGGACACCACCTCCGTCGACCTTCCGGTACCCGACTACGCCGCCTCCCTCCGGCCCGGGGTGAAGGGCCTGCGCATCGGGCTCCCCAAGGAGGCCTTCGGGGAAGGGCTGCACCCCGCGGTGCGGGAGGCGGTGCTGGGGGCGGTGCGGGTGCTGGAGGGGGAAGGGGCCTCCGTGGAGGAGGTGCAGCTCCCGACCCTCGAGTACGCCCTCCCCGCCTACTACCTCATCGCGTGCGCGGAGGTAAGCAGCAACCTGGCCCGCTACGACGGGGTGGCCTACGGCTACCGGTCCCCGCACGCCACGGACCTCTACACCCTCTACGCCCGCACCCGGGCAGAAGGATTCGGGCCGGAGGCCAAGCGCCGCATCATGTTAGGTACCTTCGCGCTTTCCGCGGGCTACTACGAGGGCTTCTACCGGAAGGCGCAGCAGGTGCGTACCCTCGTGCGGCGGGACTTCGAGCGGTGCTTTGCACGGGTGGACCTCGTGGCCACGCCCGTCTGCCCCACCCCCGGGTTCCGGTTGGGCGAGCGGCTCCTGGACCCCCTCCAGATGTACCTCGTGGACATCTACACCCTGCCCGTGAACCTGGCGGGGCTACCGGCCATCTCCGTCCCCTGCGGGCTGTGGGAAGGGTTGCCGTTGGCCTTCCAGCTCATCGGTCGGCCCTTCGACGAGGGGACCGTGCTGCGGGCCGCGTACACGTACGAGCAGGCGAGGGGAGGCTTCCGGAACCGCCCGCCCCTCGTGGAGGCGGTGCGATGACGGAGTACGAGGTGGTCATCGGACTGGAGATCCACGTCCAACTCCTCACGGCGTCGAAGATGTTCTGCGGGTGCAGCACCCGGTTCGGCGCCCCGCCCAACACCCAGACCTGCCCCACCTGCCTCGGCCTTCCCGGTGCCCTCCCGGTGATCAACCGGAAGGCGGTGGAGCTGGGGCTGCGCGCGGCCCTGGCCTTGAACTGCAGGATCCATCCGCGATCCCAGTTCCACCGCAAGAACTACTACTATCCGGACCTGCCTAAGAACTACCAGATCTCCCAGTACCAGTACCTGGACCACCCACCCCTCGCCACGGACGGGTACTTGGAGATCGAGGTGGAAGGAGAGCGCCGCCGCATCGGGATCCGACGGGTGCACCTGGAGGAGGACACCGGCCGCCTGGTGCACCCGGAGGGCGCGGACCATAGCCTCGTGGACTACAACCGCTCCGGCGTGCCCCTCATGGAGATCGTCACCTACCCAGACCTCCGCTCCCCGCAGGAGGCCCGGGCGTTCCTCCTCAAGCTCCGGCAGGTCCTCCAGTACGTGGAGGTGAGCTCGGGCCGCATGGAGGAGGGGACGCTGCGGTGCGATGCCAACGTCTCCCTCCGCCGGCCCGGAGACCCGCTCGGAACCCGGACGGAGGTCAAGAACATGAACTCCATCCGGGCGGTGGAGCGGGCCCTGCAGTTCGAGATCGACCGGCAAAGGGCCCTACTTGAGCGGGGGAAGGTGGTGATCCAGGAGACCCGGCACTGGGACGAGCATAGCGGCGTGACCTTCGCCTCCCGCACCAAGGAGGAGGCGGAGGACTACCGGTACTTCCCGGAGCCTGATCTTGTGCCCCTGGAGATCTCGCCCGCCTGGATCGCGCAGGTGCAACGGGAGCTCCCGGAGCTGCCAGACGCCCGGCGGGACCGGCTCGTGCGCACGTACGGATTGGGACGGTACGAGGCCGAGCTCATCACCGCGACCCGGTTTCAGGCGGACTTCTTCGAGGCGGCGGTCCGGCTGCACCAAAGCCCCAAGGCCTTGGCGAACTGGCTCGTGGGGGACGTGGCCGGCTACCTCAACGAGCACAACCTGGAGCTGGAGGACCTGCCGATTACGCCGCAACACCTCGCGGAGCTCGTGCGGCTCATCGAGGAGGGCGTGATCTCCGGCCGCATCGCCAAGGACATCCTCCCAGAAGTCCTCCAGACCGGACGGCTTCCCTCCGAGATCGTGCGGGAGCGGGGGCTAGTTCAGATCAGCGATGAGGAGACCGTGCGGGAGGTGGTGCGCGCGGTGATCGCGGCCCACCCCGAGCCCGTGGAGGACTTCCGTAAGGGCAAGGAGCGGGCCATCGGGTTCCTGGTAGGCCAGGTGATGAAGCGCACGGGCGGCCGGGCGAACCCCGCCCTCGTGAACCGCCTCCTCCGGGAGGAGCTTGAACGCCTGCCCAGATAAAATGGGTACAATATCTGGGTGAGTGCTCGGTAGGAGGACCCAAGATGTCGGCGTTCGTCCACCTCCACGTCCACAGCGAGTACTCCCTCCTTGACGGGTACAGCCGGATTGAGCCTCTGCTGCGCCGGGCCGTGGAGCTCGGGATGCCGGCCATGGCCCTCACGGATCACGGAGCCCTGTACGGGGCCATCGAGTTCTACCGGACCGCGAGAGAGCTGGGCATCAAGCCCATCCTGGGGGTGGAGGCCTACGTGGCCGCCCGGCGGCACACGGACCGGGACCCCAAGCTGGACGCCGCGAGCTACCACCTCACGCTTTTGGCCGCGGACAACGAGGGGTACCGCAACCTGATCCAGCTGGTGACCCGGGCGCATCTCGATGGGTTCTACTACCGTCCCCGGATCGACCGGGAGCTCTTGAGTCGGTACCGCAAGGGCCTCATCGGGCTTTCGGGGTGTCTACAGGCGGAGATCCCCCAGAAGCTGTTGCAGGGGGACTACCGGGGGGCGCGGGAGCTGGCGGCCACCTACCGGGATCTATTTGGGTCCGAGAACTTCTACATCGAAGTGCAGAACCAGGGGCTACCAGAACAGCAGCGGATCCTTCCGGACCTCGTGCGGATCGCCCGGGAGCTGGGGTTGCGGCTTGTGGCCACCAACGACGTGCACTATGTGATGCCGGAGGACGCGGAGGCCCAGGACGTCCTCATGTGCATCCAGATGAACAAGACCCTGCAGGACCCGGATCGGCCCCGGATGGGGGACGTCCCCGCCTTCTACCTGAAGAGTGCGGAGGAGATGCAGCAGGCGTTTGCGGACCTTCCGGAGGCCCTCCAGACGACCCTGGAGATCGCGAAGCGGTGCTCGGTGACCATCGAGCTGGACGTGCCCAAGCTGCCGGACTTCCCCGTGCCCGAGGGCTTCACCCCCCAAGGCTACCTCCGCCACCTGTGCGAGGAGGGACTGAAGCGCCTGTACTCGGAGATCACCCCGGAGATCCGGGAACGGTTGGAGTACGAGCTTAGCGTCATCGAGAAGATGGGCTATGCCCCCTACTTCCTCATCGTGCAGGACTTCGTGAACTTCGCCCGCCGCAACGGCATCCTCACCACCGTGCGGGGGTCCGCGGCGGGGTCGCTGGTGCTGTACGCGTGCGGGGTCACGGACGTGGACCCGATCGCGTACAAGCTCCCCTTCGACCGCTTCCTGAACCTGGAGCGCTACACCCTCCCGGATATCGACGTGGACTTCATGGACACCCGCCGGGACGAGGTCATCCGGTACGTGATGGAGAAGTACGGCGCAGACCGAGTCGCCCAGATCATCACCTTCGGCACCATGAAGGCCCGGCAGGCGGTGCGGGATGTGGGCCGGGTGCTGGGCATGAGCTACGGGGAGGTGGACCGTATCGCCAAACGCGTCCCGCCCCACCTTACCCTGGAGCAGGCCCTGGAGCAGGACCCGGAGCTGCGCCGGTGGTGCGAGGAGGATCCGCGGGTGGCGCGGCTGGTGGAGCTGGCGAAGAAGCTGGAGGGCGTGGCCCGAAACGCGAGCACGCACGCGGCCGGGGTCATCATCTCCCGGGACCCCCTCACGGACCACGTCCCCCTCACCCGCGGCCGGGACGGGGCCATCATGACCCAGTACGACATGACGAGCCTCGCGGCCATCGGGCTCGTGAAGTTTGACTTTTTGGGCCTTACCAACCTCACCATCCTGGATACAGCCCTCCGGATCATCGAGCGGCGGCGGGGCGTGCGGTTGGACCTTCGGCAGATCCCCCTCGACGACCCGAAGACCTACGAGCTTTTGAGCCGTGGGGAGACGGTGGGCGTGTTCCAGCTAGAGTCCGCGGGGATGCGCCGCTACCTGCAGGAGCTGCGGCCCAGCAGCATCCACGACATCATGGCCATGGTGGCCCTGTTCCGGCCTGGCCCCATGGCCAACATCCCCGTCTACATCCGCCGCAAGCACGGCCGGGAGCCCGTCACCTACCTCCACCCCGTGCTGGAGCCCGTGCTGCGGGAGACCTACGGGGTCCTGGTGTACCAGGAGGACGTGATGACGGTGGCCCAGGCCATGGCGGGCTATACCCTGGCCGAGGCAGACGTGCTGTGCTACGCCATCCGAAAGAAGATCAAGGACAAGCTGCTCGCCCAGCGGGAGAAGTTCGAACGGGGCGCCCGGGAGCGGGGGATCCCCAAGGAGATCGTGGACAAGGTCTTCGAGCAGTTCGAGCCGTTTGCCCGCTACGGGTTCAACCGGGCCCACGCGGCCTGCTACGGCCTCATCGCCTACTACACCGCTTACCTCAAGGCCAACTACCCCGCGGAGTACATGACCGCGGTCCTCAGCGCGGACAGCGGCAACCTGGACCGCATCGCCCTGGACGTGGAGGAGTGCCGGCGCATGGGGATCGAGGTTCTCCCGCCGGACATCAACGAGAGCGAGGTGGACTTCACCGTGGTGGATGACCGGACCATCCGGTTCGGGCTGAGCTCCATCAAGAACGTGGGCGCCGCCGCCACGGAGCACATCGTGCGGGTGCGTGCTTCAGGCCCCTTCCGGTCCCTCTTCGACTTCTGCGCCCGGGTGGACGGACGGGTGGTAACCCGTCGGGCCGTCGAAAGCCTCATCAAGGCCGGTGCCTTCGACTCTCTGGGCGACCGGGCCCGGCTGCTGGCGGCCCTCGACAGCGCCCTGGAGTACGGAAGCCGCCGGCAGCGGGTGAAGGCGAACCAGACGGGGTTGTTCGCCTTCGGAGATGCGGAGGAGCCGCCGCTTCCGGAGGTGGCGCCCTTTGACCGGCAGCAGCTCCTGAGCATGGAGCGGGAGACCCTGGGGTTATACCTCACGGACCATCCCCTGCGGAGCTGGCAGCCGCTGCTTGAGGGGCACGTGCGCCATCGGATCGCGGAGCTTGGGACCCTCTCCGACGGCGAGGCCGTGGTATGCGGGGGGATGCTCGTGGCCGTGCGGGAGAAGGTCTCCCGCGCCAGTGGCAGCCGCTGGGCCCAGGCGGTGCTGGAGGACCTCACGGGCACCGTGGAGGTGGTGGTGTGGCCGAAGACCTACGAGCGGGTTCGAGCGCTGCTGTGGCCGGAAGCCGTGGTGGTGGTGCGGGGGCGGGTGGAACTTCAGGAAGGACGAGCGCGGCTCCTCGCGGAGGAGGTGCTGCCCGTGCCGCAGGGAGCTGAGGACCGCCCCGACCACCTTCGGGCCCTCCATATCCGGATCACCAGCGCGGAGGAACTCGCGCAGGTCGCAGACCTCCTCCTGAGCCGCAAGGGGCCGAGGCCCGCGTACGCCCACGTCCTCACCGAACGGGGCGAGAGCGTCCACCGCCTGCGGCAGGGGGTTCCCGGGGACGCGGCGTTCCGGGAGGAGCTGGAGCGGATCCTCGGCCCTGGATCCGTGTGGGAGGCGTGAGGTGTGAAGTTGGTGCTGCTTGATGCCAACGGGTTGGTGTACCGGGCCTTCTACGCCCTCCCCTACTTCACCACCAGTGACGGCCGTCCCACCAACGCCGTCTACGGCTTTACCACCATGCTCCTGAAGGTCCTGGAGGAGGAGCGGCCCACGCACCTCGCCGCGGCCTTCGACCGCCCCGCGCCCACCTTCCGGCACGCGGCCTACCGTCCCTATAAGGCCACCCGGCCGCAGATGCCCGACGACCTCCGGTCCCAGGTCCACCTCGTGCGGCGGATCTGTGAGGCCTTCTCCGTACCCGTCTTCGAGATTGAGGGGTACGAGGCGGACGACGTGATCGCCACCCTGGCGCACCAGGCCGAGGCGGCCGGGTTCGAGGTCTTGGTGGTCACGGGAGACCTGGATCTCCTCCAGGTGGCCACGGACCGGACGAAGGTCATGGTCACCAGCCGTGGCCTCACGGAGACCACGGTCTACGATGCGGCCCGGGTACAGGACCGGTTCGGGATCGCTCCGGTGCAGCTTCCGGACCTCAAAGCCTTGTGCGGGGACCCCTCCGACAACTTGCCCGGGGTTCCCGGGGTCGGGGAGGTCACGGCGGCGCGGCTGATACAGCGGTTCGGGAGCGTGGAGGAACTTCTTGCGCATCTCGAGGAGGTTCCCCCGAGCCTCCGGGACCGGTTGGACCGGGCCCGGGACCAGATCCTGCGCAGCAAGCAGCTGGCGCGCCTGGTGCGGGATCTTCCCCTCCAACCGGACTGGGAGGCCCTACAGGTGCGGCCCTACGATCCAAAGAAGGTCATCGCGGTGTGCACGGAGCTGGAGTTCAAGAGCCTGCTGGAGCGGCTGGGGCTTTTGCCCGTAGCTCATGAGGCGGGCCGATACGCACGGGCCGAGGACTGGAGCGCACCGGCGGAGCTCGTCGCGGTGGTCCTCGACGCGGAGGGGAGGCCCTTCGAGGGAGCGGTGAGGGGAGTGGCCCTTTCGGACCGCCCCGGACAGGCCACGTACGTGCCTGCGCGAAAGGCGGTCCCGCCAGGAGTGCGGGCGGTGCTCGAGGGGGAGGTGCATAAGGTCAGCGCGGACGCGAAGGCAGACCTCATGCGCCTGAGGCGTCTTGGGCTGCGGCCAAAGGGATTTGCCTTCGACGTAAGCCTCGCCTCCTACCTCCTCAACCCCGGCCGACGCGCGCACGACCTCCCTACTGTGGCGTGGGAGCAGATCCGGTGGCAGCTCAAGGAGAACGGGGTCGCGCAGTCAGAAGACCGGTGGCAACAGGTATGTGAGCGGGCGGACGTGCTCCAGCGCCTGGTGCCGCGTCTTGAGGCAGCCCTGCGGGAGCGGGAGGTGGAGCAGGTCTACCGGGAGATCGAATTGCCGCTCGTGGAGGTCCTGGCGGAGATGGAGCTTGCGGGGGTGGCGGTGGATGTCCCTTATCTCCAGGAGCTGGGCCAGGAGTTCCGGGCCCGGTTAGGTGCCCTGGCGAGGGAGATCTACGCGATGGCAGGGATGACGTTCAACCTGAGCTCTCCCAAGCAGCTCGGCTTCGTGCTGTTCGAGAAGCTAGGACTTCCCCGCCTCAAGCGCACCAAGACGGGGTACTCCACGGACGCGGAGGTCCTGGAGGCCCTGGCCCCGCACCACGAGGTCGTGGCGAAGATCCTCGCGTATCGGGAGCTCCACAAGCTCCTGTCCACCTACGTGGAGGTCCTGCCGAAGCTCGTTGACCCGCGCACGGGCCGGGTGCACACCACCTTCAACCAGACGGGGACCGCCACAGGTCGGCTCAGCTCCCAAGACCCCAACCTCCAGAACATCCCCGTCCGCACGGAGGAGGGCCGGAAGATCCGCCGGGCCTTCATCGCGGAGCCAGGGAACCTCCTCCTCAGCGCGGATTACAACCAGATCGAGCTCCGCATCCTCGCGCACGTCTCCGGGGATCCGGCCCTGCAGGCGGTGTTCCGCTCAGGGCGGGACATCCACGCGGAGGTGGCAAGCGAAGTATTTGGGCTTCCGCCCGACCGGCTCACCCCGGAACACCGCCGGGTGGCGAAGGTGATCAATTACGGCATCGTGTACGGCATCAGCCCCTACGGCCTCGCCCAACGGATCGGCACGAGCCCCGGGGAGGCAGAGCGCTACATCCAGCGCTACTTCCAGACCTTCCCGGGTGTCAAGGCATACCTGGAGCGCACCGTGGCGGAGGCGCGCCGGAAGGGGTACGTGACCACCCTGCTGGGCCGGCGTCGCTACCTCCCAGACCTCCACAGCCGCAACCGCACCGTCCGGGAGGCCGCGGAGCGGGCCGCCCTCAACACCCCCATCCAGGGGTCCCAGGCGGACCTCATCAAGCTCGCCATGATCCGAATCCACCGGGAGGTCCTGCCCGACTTCCCCCGCAGCCGCATGATCCTCCAGGTCCATGACGAACTCGTCTTCGAGGTTCCAGGCGACCAGGTCGGGTCGCTTGCAGGCGCCGTGGCGGAGGCGATGCGGGGGGTGATGACGTTGGACGTTCCCGTCGAGGTGGAGGTGAAGGCAGGGCCCAACTGGCGGGACCTGGAGCCGGTATGACCATCCACGCGGTCCTGTGCTACCTCATCCGGGACGGATATGTCCTCCTCCTCCGCAAGGCCCCGGGTCTGTGGGGGGAGGGGAAGTGGAACGCCCCAGGCGGGAAGGTCCTGCCTGGAGAGGATCCCGCGCAGGCCGCGGTGCGGGAGACCTACGAGGAGACGGGTTTACAGGTGAGCACCCTCCATCACCGAGGGATGCTGCACTTCACCTTCGACGGAGGGGCTCTTCCGGACTGGGTAGTGGACGTGTTCTGGGCGGACACCTTCTCCGGAGAGTTGCGGGCCGGAGAGGAAGGGGAGCTGCGGTGGTTCCCCATAGACCGCCTTCCCTACGACGAGATGTGGCCGGACGACCGACTCTGGCTTCCGCACCTCCTGGCGGGCAGGAGGGTTCAGGGCTGGTTTCGGTTCGACGAGGCCGGCCACCGCCTTCTCGACTACGAGCTGCTCTTTGAGCCGGAGGAGCCATGAGGGGGCGGGTGTACCAGATCAACGTCTCTCCGGGAGGAGTCCCGAAGCGACCCGTGGCCGAGGCAGAGGTCACGGTGGAGGGGATTCAGGGTGACGGGCACAACGACCGGTCCCACGGCGGCCCAGATCGGGCCCTCTGCCTGTTCGCCCGAGAGGTGATCGAACGGCTTCGGGCCGAGGGGCACCCCATCGGTCCAGGGATCACGGGTGAGAACCTTACCGTGGAGGGCATCGACTGGAGCCGGGTTCGGCCGGGAGTCCGGCTTCGGATCGGGGAGGTGGAGGCGGAGGTCACCCAGTACACCACCCCCTGCAAAACCATCCGCGCGAGCTTCCGGGACGGCGCCATCGACCGGATCCACCCCGTCCTTTACCCCGGGGAGAGCCGGGTGTACGCCCGGGTGCTACGGCCGGGCAGGATCCGGGTCGGAGATCCTGTAGAGCTCTTAGATAGCCCGTGAAGGTCGTGGCCCTCACCGGTGGGATGGCCAGCGGGAAGAGCACCGTGGCCCGCATGCTGCGGGCGTTCGGCGCAGAGGTCCTCGACGCAGACCAGGTGGCCCGGGAGGTGGTGGAACCGGGACAGCCCGGCCTGGAGGAGGTCGTCGCCGCCTTTGGACGGGAGGTCCTCACCCCCGATGGGAGGCTTGACCGCCGCCGGCTCGCGGACCTCATCTTCTCCGATCCTGAGGCCCGCAGGCGGCTGAACGCCATCCTGCACCCCCGGATCCTGGCCCGGATCCAAGACCGGATCCGGGAGATCGCGGCCCTGCGACCCGAGACCGTCGTGGTGGTAGACCTCCCCCTCCTCTTCGACGTGCCCCTCCCGGAGTTCGAGCACCTGGACGCCATCGTGGTGTACGCCTCCCCGACCACGCAGCTGCGGCGCCTCATGCACCGGGACGGACTCAAGGAGGAGGAAGCGGCCGCGCGGCTTCGGGCCCAGGTCCCTCTAGAGACGAAGCTCCCGAAGGCCCGGTGGGTGGTGGACAACGATGGGTCCCTTGGGCGGACCCGGGAGCAGGTGGAGCGCATTTGGGAGGAGATCCTCGCGGACCCGTAAACCTCATTTGGAGAGGAGGGCCCAAAAGCGCAGGGCATCCTCCCACATCCCCACGTTGTTGAACAGGACATACCCGGGTCCACGGCACATCTGCCGGAGGAGTAGGAGGTCCTCGTCCGTGTACCGGTAGCGGTACCCGTCCCGGCCGTGGAGTCGGAAATAAAAGGGGCTTCCGTGGGCGGGAGGGGTTAGGAAGGGATCGACACAGTGGATGAGGTCCAGCTCCCGGCACAGCTGGGCCACGAGCTCCGTAGGCCAGTCCCCCCGGGGCTCCCAGGCGAAGCGCAGTCCACTCCGGTCCACCCGGCTGAAGAAGGCCCGGAGGTTTGCGAGGTGCTGCGGGGTGGGGGTAAACCGGGCCGGGCACTGGAACACCACCACCCGAGCCCGGAGGATCTGGGCGATCTCCCGGGTCCGTTCCCACGCTTGGAGGACTTCCTCCGTCGGCGCGAAGAACCCGTACCGCTCCTGCGCTTCTGGTGGGATGGGCCTAGGGAGGCGACGGTAGGTGGGGCTCGTGGGCGGGTGGGTGATGAGCTGCCAGGCCTTGAGGGTGAACTCGAACCCCTCCGGGACTTGACCCCGCCACCGGGCCACGGTTTTGGGCTGAGGGGGATGGTAGAAGGTCTGCTGGACTTCCAGGACGGGGAGGTGGCGCGCGTACTCCCCAAGAGGGCGGGGCATCCCGCAGCATCCCACCCGGATCAGGTCCATCGCGGGGGAGTTCGCCTGGACGTGCCGAAGATCCTGCCCTCCGGCGGCTTACGCGGTTGACAGCGCAGGAGGACATTGTCTATGCTCTCCTAGGCCCGCAGGTCCCTGAGGACAGGAGGCCACGGGCTTCCTGGAGGAGGCCGGGACCGTGACGCTTGAGGCGCTGCGCCAAGCCGCCCGCCGCGTGGTCGGCACGAACCAGACCGCCAAGGCCATCCAGCGGGGCGAGGCGGTGGTGGTGTTTGTGGCGAAGGACGCGGACCCGCGGGTCACAGAGCCCGTGGTGCGGGCGGCGCAGGAGAGGGGGCTCCCGCTGGTGCAGGAGCACACCAAGCGGGAGCTGGGTCGTGCGTGTGGGATCGCGGTAGATGCTGCTGCGGCCGCGATCCTGAGGGGATCCGCTTCGGAGGCGTAGTCCGGTCGAGCGGATCCGAGACGCTGCATCGCCGAGGCCGTCGCCGCACCGCAGGACGTTCGGTGCCATGATCTCCGAGGCCTCCCCTCGAGATCCGCTGGCAGCTGAGCCGCGCGTCCATCGGGTGCGGGGAGAGGTCCCTCGTGGAATTGCGGAAAATGTCCGAGGACCGGAGGCGGTGGAGGTTTTCCATCGTCTCCGTGTGAACTCAGGAGGGAGGGGAAGGATGCCGACCATTAATCAGCTTGTGCGCTACGGGCGACAGCCCCAGCGCTACAAGAGCAAGTCACCGGCGCTGCAGGGCAACCCCTTTAAGCGGGGGGTGTGCATCCAGGTGAAGACCATGACCCCGAAGAAGCCGAACTCCGCCCTGCGGAAGATCGCGCGGGTTCGGCTCACGAACGGGATCGAGATCACGGCCTACATCCCCGGCATCGGGCACAACCTCCAGGAGCACTCCGTGGTGCTCGTCCGGGGGGGCCGTGTGAAGGACCTGCCGGGCATCCGGTACCACATCGTCCGGGGCGCCCTGGACGCCGCGGGTGTGGTGGGCCGGCGGCAGGGCCGCAGCAAGTACGGGGCCAAGCGGCCTAAGCAGTGAGGGAGGAAAGATGCCGCGCAGGGGTCCAGTTCCGCCGCGGGTGATCCCGCCGGACGTGGTATACGGGAGCGTGCTCGTGCAGCGGCTCATCAACAAGGTCATGAAGAAGGGGAAGAAGACCGTGGCGGAGTGGATCGTCTACGGGGCCCTCCGCAAGGTGGAGGAGAGAACGGGGCAACCTCCCGTCCAGGTGCTGGAGAAGGCCCTGGAGAACGTCATGCCCCTGCTGGAGGTCCGGCCCCGTCGGGTGGGCGGTGCCACCTACCAGGTGCCCATCGAGGTGCGGCCGGAGCGCCGGATCTCCCTGGGCATCCGGTGGCTGGTGGAGTACGCCCGGCAACGATCCGGCCGGAGCATGATCGACAAGCTCGCCGCGGAGATCCTGGACGCGGCCCAGGGCCAGGGCGGGGCTGTGAAGCGGCGGGACGAGGTGCACCGCATGGCGGAGGCCAACAAGGCCTTCGCCCACTACCGGTGGTGATGGAGACGGGATGAGCAAAGTGCCGATCGAACGCATCCGAAATATCGGGATCATCGCCCACATCGACGCGGGGAAGACCACGACCACCGAACGCATCCTGTTCTACACGGGTCGGGTCCACCGCCTGGGCGAGGTCGACGAAG
>FWWL01002535.1_pt1 | contig 37328 bp, 31 predicted proteins | sample 2228331 | NCBI WGS metagenome assembly FWWL01 (sample SAMEA103939775, study PRJEB20133) | metagenome
AAACCTCTCGGAAAATACCATCTTCAAACTTGAATAGATGGTCAATCGAAGCACGAGCAGTATCCGATACCACAACCCAAGGATTATCAAAATTATCTAAAGTGAAAGCACGTATTGTTCCAAAATGCAATGGGATTGGCACATCTAAATGAAATGTATCAGTTTTTTCCCAATTAAGAAATGTATAATATGGCGTAATCTTTTCACCATCGAATTTGCAAATTGCTTTTGATGTAGCAAACCAAATATTCCCTTTAGAATCAAATTGAAACCTTTTAGGCCATAAAAAACCAAATTTAGAAAGGTATACTGAATCATCAAACATTCTCTTAATATCCTCAGGGGAATAATGTATCCACTTTGTTCCATCGTAAAACGAAAAACTTGAGTCCAGAGTACGATGACTCACAACCACTTTATCACGGAAAAGCGTGATTTTATCAGGATTTTTAACATCATTTATATAAATTATTTTACCAAAACCTATATAAAAAATGGATAACAAAAGAAACAGACTCAAAATCAAATTTTTTTTCATAAAAACCTCCAAAATTTATTGTCAAGTTATCAAATTTTAATCTTATTATCAAAACAAAGTTTGTCATACTGTTACCCAACCACTGCAATCGGAATAGGAAATATTCACAAATAATAGCATTAATATTCTACTATTTTAATTAATAAATTTTTTAGTTCCATTGTTATTTAATTTTTTAATTTCCTAACAAATAAAACTTAAAGTTTTGTTGTTTTTCGCCTATTTGAATATTTAGAACATAAACCCCACAAGTTAATGGAGGTAGTTGAATTTGTTCTGTGTAATATCCGGAAAGGGAATACTGCTCGGTGTGTCTGTAAATGGCTCGACCAAGAAGGTCGGTAATGATTAAACTAACGGTTTCAGGTTTGTCGAGTTTGAAAAGAACTTGTAATTGTCGTGTTTCTGGCGAATAGACCCAGGAGGCGAGTTGTTCAGTGATGTGATTTTCATTAACTGTGCTATATTCAGGGACTTTGTACATTACCAAGCATTTGTAATCTTCTACGAGAAAATACTTACCATTTTCGGAAACGTCGATAGTAGAAATATAGTCCCAATCAGCAATTAAATCGGGGTTACCAAATTTGGATATTAATTTTCTCCTATTGTAATCGTAAACCCACACGTAATTTCCAGGCAAAGGCACGACAGCAAACCAAGGTCTATCGGGGAAAGGACAAAATAGAAGAAATTTTCTTTCTATAATAATATCATCGAAAATAAATTCTTCATTCATCCCAATATCGATTATTGTTATTGGTGACCATCCTTTTGCTATGAATAAATATTTCTCATCGTAGCTAAAGTCAACAATACAAGTTGTTGAATCGTAAGGTACTTCTTTGCTTAGTATTATGTTTCCAGATTTTACATCAATTACAAAGAATTTCCGAATCTTATCTCGGATTTTCAGACCAACAGCATACTTATTATTCTTGGAAAATAACAAATAAGGTTGATAGTATATTGGTAAGGATGATTTTGGAAAATTGATTGCAGAAAGAGAATCGAATGTAAAAAGTATTGTATTGTTTTGTAGGTCGTAAACGTAAAATTGGCTATTGGAATCTGCTACAACAACTAAATATGGGGAATTCGAAAAACGAATTCCCGCAATCTTTGATATTGGTAGTTTATATGTTCCGTAAATACTATCGGTAAGGATATTACCAATAAAAATTGTGTCTTTGGAATAAAAAGCAAACAAGTATGATGCAGGAAAATACTCAAAATTTTGTAGGAACGAAGAATAGCGGACTTTTTTGCCAGTTAAGGTTTCGAAAACCGCTGGGCCATGACCACTTTGTGCTGTCGTGTTGGCAAAATAGGAACCATCGCCAATAAATCTGAAATACCTAATATTTTCCTCTAAATTAATATTAACTTCTTTGTAAATTTCTCTTGTCAAAACATCAATTAATAATGGTTGTGGGACTACAAGGGTTGTTCCCCAAGGCACAAATAGGTACTCTTTATTTTCAATTTTAATAATTCCTCCAATCGAATAGCCACTGATAGTATCGATTAATACACGGTTTTTAAAGTCCCAAATGAAATAAACACCACGATTGTACGTTACAACGAGGCTGTCGTTTTCTGTTATTGCTACAAAGTTGGCTTGAAATTCTTTTGGGTGTTCAAAGCTAAATACTTTTTCTCCGGTTTGGACGGAATATGCTTCCACCAAAGGCCTACTGTAATAGGACTTAAAAATGTAATTGCCATCGCTGGAAAAATTAATCTTATCTCGCTCAATACTACTAACATACAGTACTTGTTCGAATTCTTTTTTTTCAATATTAAAAATAAATATCCTGTTTGGTGCAAGAAGAGCAAGTTTATCCCCACTGTTGCTAAAAGAATATGAATAAATCCCCAATATTAAATCATTTGCAAAGGGGCTAAAATCGTAGTATATTGTATCGGCTCCTAAATCGACAATTATCCCACTCATATCCCCTGTTTTTATAAACAAATATTTTAAGTTTGGAGATATTGCACTTCCGACAATATTTTTTGCAATTCCACCATTCCAAGTTGAATCAATTATTAGCGTTTTTATTAGTTGAGCTCCATTGTAAGAATATACTTCGAGGATATATGGATTCCTTGTGCCTCCAATCCAAATCTCCTTTTTCGAATCATCGAAATAAACGAAATCTCTTCCAGCACGTGAATTTTTAGCGAAAACAACCTTTCCGTTTAATGGGTCGAAGATTAAAAACAAAGTGCTGAGCCGAATAACAAAATTTTGGCTTTTATTTGAAACATAAAAACTGGTTTGTGATGTGCGAAAAAGTTTTGTGTATAATTCTTCGAACTCGCAAAATAACGACACAGAAAGAAAATTTAAGAGTATAATGACAAGAAAAATTTGAATTTTTTTCATATGACCCCCAAATTCTTTAAAGGACTTCGCAAATTTATAGAATAGATAAATCTTTTGCAAATTTTTTATTGTTAAAAATTATATGAACATTTTTTAAAATGATGAAGTATTTTTAATATTAGGCAACATTGGAAAAATTGTTTATAACAAAAACAATACGATTTACTCTATTAATTTCTCATTTCCTTCGGAGACCGAAAGTTTTTTCCAATTTCATAATTTACATTTTTAAAATTTGAAATATTTGTTTAATTGATGTTCATTTATAATTTCATAATTAATAGATTAAATCGGGGGGCAAAAGGGCAAGGCTTTCTCAACTTTGCTTGGTGGGTCTCTGTTGTAAGCGTTTGTTTGGGCGTTTTTGCATTAATTATTTCAACTTCAGTGCTCGATGGCTTCGAAAGGACATTAAAAACAAATGCATTTCGTTTTACTTCGCACATTCGTGTTCTGAAATTTAAACGTGACCGAATCGAAGAGCCACAAAAGATTATTCAAACCCTGCGTCAAAATATCAATCTCATCGACGATGCTTATCCCGTTGTGGAATTCGAAAGCCTTTTGCGACACAAAAAGCAAATCGAAGGCGTCATCGTCAAATCGTACGCTGGCAATACTTTCAATCCCGAAATCAAACGGCTTTTCGATGAACAGAAATTGTCATTTACTTCGGCTGATGCTAATGAAATCTGGATTAGCAAAATGCTTGCCAGCAAAATGAATCTCGGTCGGGGCGATACTATTGTTTTGGCAACAATCACCAAACGTGGCGAGCTACGAACAAGTGAATTAAACTACACAAAACTCTGCGTCAAAGGTTTATACGAAACAGGAATGGCAAAATATGATGAAACAATCGTGTTTGTTCCAATTCAAACTTGCGGAAAATTATTGGGCGAACCCGAGTTAAACGCGAATTGCATAGAAATTTTCGTCAAGGACATTACAAAAGTCAACGAGATAAGCAACCAAATCGAAAATTTATTGAGCTATCCATACTTTTGCTTCACCTTCTACGAGCTTCATTCATCGATTTTTGCTTGGATTGAGCTCCAAAAAGAACCAATACCTTTGGTTTTGAGCCTAATCACAATTGTCGCCGTGTTCAATATCATTACATTTTTATTGATAAATATTGTTGAGAAAACTTCTACCATAGGCATTTTGATGGCTTTGGGTATGAAAAGAAGCGCCATTATTCGTCTTTTTGTTTTCTATGGTTTGAAGGTGGTCTCGGCTGGTGCAATCAGTGGAATCGTTGCAGCATTAACTTTTAGCATTCTACAAAAACAATACAAAATAATTCATCTCGATAGTTACGTCTATTTTCTCGATTCACTACCTGTCGAAATTAGATTAACTAACTATTTAATAGTGCTTGCATTTGCATTTGGTTTTGGTCTTCTGGCTTCGACAGTTCCTGCATATATTGCTTCGAAAATAACACCAGTGAAAGCGTTGAGAATAATAAAATGAAGATCGAATTACAGGTATTTCTTAATAAATTGAAAGAAAGATTAACTTTACCGTTACCAGGGAGGCGAGCACATTCGGTAATGGCACCAAAAGTTGGTAGCCGACTTTTCAGGACCTTTGACCCTAATCCTGATGCATCTCGGAGCTCTGTCCTTCTCCTTTTGTTCGGAACTTCGTTCGAAAGACTCGAAATCCTTCTTACATTACGCAGTAAAGGAATGCAAAAGCATAGCCATCAAATTAGTTTCCCAGGCGGACACAACGAAGCCGACGAAACCGCAATTACTACCGCCCTACGAGAAGCAAAAGAAGAAGTAGGGCTGGATTTGAACCAAATTGCAATTATCGGTAAACTTTCCGACTTATTCGTTCCACCATCGAATACAATCATCACACCTGTGGTTGCTTATGCGCCGGAAATTAACAATGTCTCGGTAAACCGTAAGGAAGTCGAAGAGGTCTTTTCCGTCAAACTTGATTTTTTAATGAACACATCGAGCATTGTCCGAGAAATCTGGGAACACGAAGGCGAACGAATTGAAGTTCCAATGTGGAAAGTCCATCCACGAGTTCCATTGTGGGGTGCAACTGCTATGATTCTTTACGAGTTGGTCGAAATTATCAGAGATATAAGTAATTAAACCAAAAATTCAATTTTCCAGCGATTTACATCTCCATCGAAAGAGCAAATTAAACACTTTGATGGAATTTTTACGCCGTATTGCGACGCAAAGTAATAATCTTCCACTACCAGTTTTCCTTGTTCAAAAAAGATTTTGATACGCACAGAAGAATTTTCGGTAACTACATAATCATCGTTGAGTTCAATAATTTCGACATTTGGGTGAAAATGCAAAAGAAGGAATTTTGTTCCATCGGTTCGGCATTCGTCTTGGAACAGAATGGCATTATGTTCGAAAGAAACTTGCCTTCGGTGTTTCTTTGGATAGGCATAATGTTCGCAAACAATTGAATTTTCATTGAACTTTACGACTTTCGATTTTGTTCGGTGCTTTTTTATCCAGAACAAATCGTCAAAATTGCTTTCCGCCCAAATGTTTTGCTCTTGATTCGGAATGGCAAGGGTATTGTGAGATTGCACGGAACGGAAATAATTGCGTTCTTGTGCAGAGCAAGAATAACAATACGTTCCAGCGTCAACAACGAAATCCTTTCCTTTGTAATTCATAGTAAACGAAAGTTGGTCGTTGTGCGAATGCCCACCTTTGCCTTGCTGTCCTATTTGACCACAGCGAATTAAGAAATGCAAATCCTTACTTCGAAATGCATACAAACCAAAATCATTGAAGGCAAGGCACGAAATTTTTTCAGTCGGTTCGATGTAGAATTTATTCAGAAATTTTACTTTTTTCGGAAAAATCGAATCCAAAAAATTATATGTGGGTTGGTCGGTTAGCACATTTATCAATGCATCAATAACTGGGTAACGAAGAAGGTTGTCGAACAATTCTTTGTTGTATTCTATTTGGTCGAGAAAGTAATTTAATCGAAGGATACGGCCACTATCGTTGTCGCCAATTTGTTCTATCGAACCATCGGGTTTTTTTAAAATTAGATAGAAAAGTATTGCTTTTCTTACTCTTTCGTTGAATGAGCTATCGAAAACTAAATTATTTTCGGAATCAAAATTAAATTTTTGGCTTAATGGCTTTTTTAGTTTTCTTGCTCCAATCCAGTTTTTAGTCGAATATTCCTTCAATAATTTTTTATGACTTTCGGGTAAATTCAAAATTGCATACAAAGCAAGAAGTAACATCTCCAAAACTTGGCAATGATAAAATGAAGAAGCTTCGAAATTGCTCCCATCGGGCTGAAATTGGAACAAAGTCTCGGCAATTAACTCTTGCAAGGAAAATGCAAGGAGTTGAGCAGCAAATTCTGTGCTTTCGAGAAAACAACCTGCAAAACAAAGTGCAACTATGTTCGAAAAATAATGATTGCCACGCAAGCCTTCCGACCATTCCAAATTACTCAAAATAAACAAAATGTGATGCTTGACAGAATTTTCGAAATGCTCCAAAAAGAATGGCGAAAAGACAGCACCACTGCTTTGCAACATATCGAACGACACAAGCCAGTTGATTAGTCGGATACTACAATCCATCGGCGATTTCCATTGAATTCCATTCAGCGGCGGGTTTGTTGCGATAAAATCCAAGATTTGGTTTTGGTATTCGCCGAGATATTTTTCAGCCGATTCATTATCGGATAAAAGGGTCGACAATCGGAATAAATATGCAAACAACACGAGGTGTTGCATTCGCCCGAGTTCCCAAGCCTGCTTGGGGTCGTTACTAATGTTGAATTTAATTACCCGAGACGGTTTTAAATCCCATTGGTATGAACTTTTGGGGTCGTTCCAAAAGTTAATATTTTTATATTCATACTTCTGCAAATAATCAATAATTTCTTCGAATGTTAAACGCCAAAAATTTGGAATTTGCTTTCGAATTTCTTCTTTTTCGCATTCAAAATTTCTGTCAATCCAGCCTGTCCCAAGCAAATTAAACTTGTGTTCAACAATGTTCGAGCCAATTTCCTGCAATAATTCTTTCTTTTCAATCAAAAACTCATCCCATAAAATTGTAAAGAATCCTTTGCTTTCCAATTGAATTTGCAAGGGAAAGTTGAAAACATAATCAAATTCTTTTTTGCTCCGATTTAATGAGAAAGATGAAGTAAGTTTCGAAATCAACTTCTTAAAAGCAATCGATCTGGGAATGTTTCGAATTTTGTAAAGGTTTTCGAACACAATGAAACAATCAGTTATATAACAAATAATTTTCTCTCAATTTCAAGAAATTATCGACCCCAGCGTTTAAAATTTCGAATGCTTTGGCTTCGTTTCCTTCGACGATTGCATCCAAAAGTTTATCCGAACCTGTTACTTTTGTGAACATATCTTTGCTTCTTTTGGAAATTTTTGCATAATTAAAAAGTTCTGGGAACGATCTTCTTACAGCGAAAATAAATTTGAATCCAAGTGTATAGAGCTTAATTTTTTTGCCTTTTTCGAAGGAAAAAGAAACACAATTGATTTGGTGATAGTGGGTTAAAGTCTTCGATTTTTCATTTCCGCAAGGTTTAACAATTACTCCGTCTTTTGCAAGAAAATTTATTCTGTTCAAAAGTGTATTTAACTTTCGGTTGCCGACCGAGAAAACTTGGAATGGGGTTGCACCACCAACCCCAAGATTAAACAGGCGGAGTTCGCCAAAAACACCAAGCATTGCTGCACCACGAATGGAATTAACCGAGACAATGTTGGGTGAAGTAGGAAACCAACGTAGCCCTGTATCTTCCCATTGCATCGAACGATTCCAATTCTCCATCCGAACGACAATAAGTTCACACTTGCGAGCAATCCATCCCTCTTGGTTGAACATCGTTGCAAGCTCTGCAATTGTCATTCCGTGAAGGTAGGGTATAGGTGCAATGCCAACAAATGAGAATAATTTTGGGTCAAGCACGTTTCCATCGACTACTTCCCCGCCCAAAGGGTTGGGTCTATCTAAAACAATTACGGGCTTGTTTGCTTCGCTTGCTGCTTCCATTACTTTGAACAAAGTGCTGATGAATGTATACGAACGAATTCCAATATCTTGCAAATCGACAACGATTATATCAATTAACGACATTTGCCAGGGTGTTGGCTTTCGGTTGTTACCATAGAGCGAAAAAACCGGAACACCATAAATTGAATCGTCGGGAACATATTGTCCTGCGGGGATTGAAGAATAAAATCCGTGTTCAGGAGTGAAAATAGCAGTAAGAACAAAGTTTTTCGATAAAGCAAAATGCTCGGCAGTCATCCGTTCGTCGGAAGCACGACTCGATGAATTGGCAAGAAGTCCAACTCGTTTTCCCGAAATCAAAGAAAAGTTCGATTCAATTAAGACATCGATACCTAATTTTAATCTGTTGTAAGGATAAGATTTGTTATTCTTCCCATCGAAAGCAATAAGTTCAGGTAATAAGCCACAAAAAATAATACAAATGACTATCAACTTTATTGTTTTCATCGAATAACATTTTTAAAACAAGCAAATTAAATAAAATTTTACTTTGAATAAGGGGTGGAAAGGTATTTTCGTGCTTGCTCGTGAGAATCCCGGTAATTTTTCCACGAAAGTACCTTATTATATTGCATAATTGCATATTTTCTCTTGCCTTGCAAATCGTAAATTTTGCCAATTTTCAAATTAAGATAAATCATAAAAGCCGAAGGACCATCTTTGTCCAAAATTCTCGATGCTTCGTCACACTTGTAAAAATAATTTAGTGCTTGGTCCAATTCACCTTTTTCCATTTGAACGCTTCCCAAATAGTATAAGGCTTCTCGGGCAGTTGCTAAATCGAATCCAGGCAATTTATTCTGATAATTTTGCAAGACTTTTTCCCAATGTGTTTGCCATTCATACATCCGATACAAGGATACGTAGCACCGACCCAAATATCGTTGGAAAATAGGGTTGTTGGGATATTTTTCTGCTAATTCTTGTGCATACGGAAAAGCTTTGTATGCATCCTTTTCGAAATCGTAATATATTTGCAACAGCACCAACTTTGCTTCGACTTTTGCATAGCGGGAATTCTTTGCCGATGCTTCCAATTGCAATAAGCCTAACTGCTTGTCCCCTTTTGGAATAAAGGTTAGGAGTGGTTTGACAGCTGGAACGGTTTCCGAAAATGCTTCAGCAAAATAATTATACAAGCCAGTTCCAAGCATAATATCGTAGTTGTTTGGTGCAATAGAAAGGCATTTTACAAGAATTTGAAACCCACGATAGCCATCGGATGCTGCACGAAACCAGTTGCCTCGAATTACATGAAACCGTCCTCGATAACCTATTGCTCCACCTTTGAAAAACAAAGCACTAATTTCGTATTCGTTAGTATCGAGAATTTTGTCGCAAATTTCTATAGTTTTGTCTATTTTGCGAAGAAAACTTTCATCGTATTGACGTGAATCGCGAAAAACGGCAATTTTCCACCAATCTACCATTGCATCTAAAAAATATCCCGCAGGCAACATCGGGTATCTTCGAACTACTTCACGGAAACAGGCTTCTGCCTTTTCGAATTCAAGATTGTAAATGTAATCCGAGCCGAGAAGCACAAGACTATCCGCATCAGTCTTCATTACAGGCCATTGCGAAAAAGATTCAGTTTGAAATATTAAAACGCAAGCAACAGCAATGAATGTTATTTTTATAGAATTATGTCTAATTTTTCCTTGCAATTTGGGCATATTGCCAAATTCCCAATTATTTTGTAATAAGTTTTTGTAAAATATCTTTGACGTTCAACTACTAAAAAATTACAATTCGGACAGTAAGTATTTTCGACCTCAGGTAAATTTGTGTTGCCAATGTAAACATATTTCAGTCCATAACTCAATGCAATTTCTCGGGCTCGCAGGAGTGTGGAATACGGGGTAGGAGGTCGTTCAGTCATTTTGTAATGTGGATAAAACCGACTGAAATGCAATGGAATTGTTTTCGACACCGAAGCCAAAAACTCCCCAACTTTCTGAAAATCTTGGTCGGAATCGTTCAGCTCGGGAATTACCAGATTGATTACTTCCAAATGTATGCCGCTTTCGTAAACTCGGTGAATATTTTCTAAAACAGGTCCGAGATGTCCACCCGTAACTTTCAAATACTTTTGGTCATCGAAAAATTTCAAATCGATGTTAATTGCTTGCAAAAGTTGTTCGCCAATAACCAAGTCGAGCATCTCTTTGCTGAAATATCCATTGGAAACAAAAAGATGGAAGAGGTCTTTGGCCTGGTCATCTTTGCGGGCAAGTTGAATTGTTTCCCGAGCGTATTCGAAAAAAATCGTGGGTTCAGAATATGTATAGGCAATACCATCTACTCGGTATCTATTGGCAATACGGACAATTTCGCTTGGTAGGAGTTTTTCGGCATTGAGCAAATTTTCGGGCTTCAATTTTATTGATTGAGAAAGGAAACTATTTTGGCAATTTGCACATTTAAAGTTGCAACTTGGTGCTCCGAACGAAAGCACACTCGTTCGTGGTTTGAAATGATAAAATGGCTTTTTCTCAATTGGGTCGATTGCAACTCCATCGGCAACACCGTAGTTATAGGAATATAATTTGCCACCGTGGTTGAATCGGACACGGCAAATTCCACCATAACCATCTTTGATTTTACAATAATGGCTACACAGCCGACAGGTAATCTCGGAAGTTTCTTTATTTGTTTCGTAAAGTAATGCTTCCTTCATAAAATTACAATAAGCCCAATGTTTTAAGGTCGTTTTCGTAGTTATCGGGTCGAATTTTCACAAGCCATCCATCGCCGTATGGGTCTTCGGCAATAATTTGAGGATTTTGGAGTACCTTTTCGTTAACTTCGACCACGACACCCGAAATTGGGGCAAAAATCGCTTGATTGCGTAAATCAGACGAAAACATTTGAAAATACACACCACCTTGCCGGACTACATCGCCAACCGATGGGAGAAAAACATTTTGAATCTTGCCAAATGTATAAAGTATTGCTCTTTCAACTCCAAGGACGACCAAACCCTCGTCGTTCATCATCATCCAACTATGCTGCCACACTCCACGGATGTTACTCATCAAATCCTTTTTAAGCGGAAGTTCTGCACCTTCTTTTGAACTTTGTTCGGAAATGAACAAAGAAGCTCGCTCGATTATTTTCCGAAGCTCATCGCGCGTAAATGGCTTCGAAATGTAATCGAACGCACCTAATTGCATCGATTGTAACGCAGTGTTTATTGTTGCATACCCCGTAATCATTATGACGATGATGTTTGGGTCTATTTCTTTTGCTTTTTTCAAAAATTCCATTCCATCCATTTCGGGCATCATCAGGTCGGTCAGAACTATTTCGGGCTGGAAAGTGCGAATCTTTTCGATTCCATCGGAAGCAGTCAATGAAGTCTCTATTTCGTAATTTTCGTCCTTCTTTAATATCCTTTTAATGCTATCGAGAACAATCTGTTCGTCATCGACAACAAGTATCTTTAATTTATTCATTCTTTACCTCATAAATTTTCTTCTCCAAAATATGCAGGCAAAAGAATTTTGAAAATAGCACCACCCGATTCTGCTGTATCGACCTCAATTGTTCCGTGGTGTCGTTCGATTATTCCCCAACTGACTGCTAAGCCCAAACCACTAGTGCTTTTTGTCGAAAAAAATGGCTCGAAAATCTTATCCAGCAGGTTTTCGGGGATACCGGGACCGGTGTCTTCGACTGAAATAATACATTTTTTAAGTTGTCGGTAGTATTCCGAAGAAAGTATGATTTTGCCTTTATATTTCATTGCATCGGCAGCGTTAATTAAGAAATTCAAAAGTACTTGCTGAATCTGTTTAAAGTCGGCTTTTATCTTTGGGATTTTGTCGTCCGATTCCAAACTAACTTCTATGTTTATATCTTTAAATTGTGGCAGTTTGTGAACCAATTCGAGTGTTTGACGAATGATTTCATTTGGATTTACAAGCTCGAATTTGGGTGTGTATTGTTTGGCAAAGTCGAGTAGATTTCGAACAATATCGCGACAACGTAATGTTTCGTTGATTATAATCTTCACATCTTCATTCAAAGGACTATCTTTTGGCAAATCTTCGAGAATACCTTCGGCAAAAGAAAGTATGCCAGTAAGTGGATTGTTAATTTCGTGTGCAACACCAGCAGCCAACTTACCCAACGCAGCTAACTTCTCGCTTTGGATTAACTTCTCCATCAGTTGCACCTCTTTTGTTGCGTCGCGCCCCAAAGTACAAGTTCCAATAATTTTACCTTGATAATCGGTAAGTGGGAAACGAAGCATTCGGAAATAATGGTCTTCCCCATCGATTGTTATGGTTTCGTCGTACATAATTGGCTTGCCAGTGCGTTTTACTTGCTCGTCGTGGATTTTTACAGTTTGTGCTAATTTGGGTGGCAAAACCTCTTCGGGCAATTTGCCAATGAAATCTTCGGGATTCTTGCCAAATGCCTTTGCAATGACTGGGTTTACAATTATATATCGTCCATCCAAACCTTTAATGCTTATCCAATCTTGAGCATTGTTAATGAAACTACGAAACTTTTGTTCGAGGCTTTCTACTTCTCGCTTTAATTGAACAAGCTCGGTAATTCGATGCCAAATCGAAAGAATGAATTCGACTTCTCCACCAACACCAAGAATTGGAGAACGGGTCAGTTCCCAATAACTTTCGTTCGGCGGTAAAGTCGAAAAAATCACAAAATGAGGCGACTTTGTTTCGATGATATAATTAATAACACCTTCGATACCTTCTTTTTCGCAACCGAGCTGGGCTCGCTCTAAAATATCGCAATACTTTTTGCCAATGATTTCACCTTCGGTTAAGCCAACGAAATCGCAAAATGCTTTATTTACATAAGTTATGTTCATTTTCAAATCGGTTACAATAAGCAAATCTTGGAAGCTATCGAAAATTGATTTTAAAAAGATATTATCGCTTTGTATCTTCCTTTCTAATTTTTCCAAGTTGATTACTTTTCGTTCAACCTCGTCGAAAGCATACATTAAATCCCAAAATAAATGGGCAACAGTATGCTCAATCAATTTGATATTCGAAGGCAATTCCTTCTTCAATTGATTGAGGAACGAATCGTTCCCTGTAAGTTCAATTACCATCTCGATTTCGGGCAACGAAATTACATCCTTGTAATTGGAAAATGTTGGAAGCCCAAGCTCTTTGGCATAAACTAAACCTGGGGCATTCGGGTTGGTATCGACAACAGCAACTACTTCTATATCAAGTTGTTGCATTTTTTTCGATAAAATTAGATTCAATAGAGAATAGCAACCTCTCCCACCGCCAATTATTATTGTTTTCATACAAATCTATTTTCTATTTTCGGTAAGACAAATTACAAAAAATTAGATTATTATGTCATTTTTTTCAAGTATTTAGAAATGTTTTTTACAATACCAAACCAAAAGGATATGTGTTTCAATATCCAAGTTCTTCGGGATATGGTTCGAGGTATGTTTGCGAAAGAATGTATGAATTTTCGAATCTAAAAGCCCAACTTTTGATTAGCTCACGAACAGAGTTCAGCGAAATATTACCCGCTTTAAATTTTTGTAAAAGTTCGAGAAAATGTTTCTTTTCGTTTGGTTTAAGTTCCTCGGAAAAATAACCAAAAATATGCATCAACACATTAATATTCTTGCCCGAAGTGGGCTTCTTATTTAGTGCTTGTTTGTAAAGAATCTCGTATTCCTGTTTTAAATTATCGAAATCCTTACTTGCTTTGAAATTAGCTAAAAGCCTTCCCATTTTCTGTAAATTTGTCTGGGAAAGGGACATAAATAAATATTTTTGGTTTTGGTGGAACTCCCGTAGTTGAGCAATGTTTTCAACATTTTGCTTAAATACTCTCCAACGGGCGAATGCAAACAAACGAGTAAGAAAGATGTCCTTCAATTCTGGGTTTTTCAATCGTCCTTCGTCTTCGACAGGTAAATCGGGAAATGCTTCCAAAACATTCATTGCAAAAAGACCCTTGCCTTTGCCCTGCTTAATTGTTCCTTCGAAGTCTTTATAAATCACAGTATTCGAAATTCCGCACGACGGCGACTTGCTTTTTAACAAAAAACCATCAATATTTCGAATGCTACTTAAAAAATTTTTCGAAAATTCATTCATTTTATCAGTCAAATCGCGCTTCGTAGTTGGTTGCGAAACACCAAAACCGTCTTGTTTTCGATATATTATTACTCTATCGCGTGGCACACCAAGACCAATTGCAATTTCGGGGCAAACAGGAACAATATTACAATATTCTCGGAGCTTAACGACGAAATCGTCTCGGACAACTTCGCCATTGTAGCGAACGGGCTTCAAATCCAAACAAGAACTTAATACAAGATTTGGTTTTACGAATTTCATCTTATACCTTTAATAATTTCACTGCAATTAAAATTAATCATTTGCCAATTAAAATATTCATCATATTGCGTTGATATCAACTTTTCAATGGGAATTCTGTTTCGAGCATTTCGGAATAATCTTCTAAAAATTCTGAAAGCGAAGAATAATATTGAATCGGTCGGATTGTAAAATGCTGAAGAATTTTACTCAATTTTTCGGGAATATAAGGATAAAGCTTCTTCAGGTTCATAATTCGATAATTATAGAAAGCGGAGGCATCTTCGGCAGTTAAGCTGTTTTTTACAGAATCGGGGAATTCGTTCCCTTTCAGCACTTGGTCGAATGTCTTCAATCCTTTTGCAACTGCATACGAAACAATATTCCCAATACTCCAAAGGTCGAAATCCGAAACATCTTGCATCAAATCGAAATCTATCCATCGATATTGATTCGTTGTGGATTCAATAAAGATATGGTCATTTCGGATATCGCCGTGACAGAGGTTGTTTTGATGAAGAAATTCAATTGCTAAAAACGATTCTTTCAACTTCCAAAGGATTTCGGGTAAATCCTCGTGAAAATACTGAATATGGCTTTTCTCTATTGTTGGAATGTATTGAAAAAATGATTTACCTTTGATGTAATCAATCACACGAACAGCATTCCCCTTTTCATCGTAACACACAAAGCCTTGCATAAACCGAGCGTCTCCACGAACTAAATCCAAAACCAAGCCCTCTTTTTCGGGGCTTCGGTAACATCGGATTCGCAGAATCCCAATATGTGCAAAAAATTCCTCGTGAAAGACTGTTTTAATAATTTTTTCACTACAATCTTTCAAATCCACAGCACTAAACACCCAATACTTTGGCTGGTCATCGATACCAAAGCGTGGTTCTCGGACGTTGCCTCGGACAGCATAATCCCCACATTGCAAACGAATAACATCGCCTCGGTAGATTCTCATCCAATCGGTCGTGTCGGTAACAATTTTTATCTTTTTGCTGTTTACTTCCCAACCTAAACATTCCTTGATTCGGGCAGCTATTGTTTCCCGTTCGTCAAAATTACTCATCTCGTGCTTGCAATACTTGTTTTTGGTATTTCTTTGGTAATTTCTTAATCACTTCGCTATACGAGTGATTAATCAAATCAAAGATGAACGAATCGGCGACTTTTGGTAACAATTCGACAGTTATCCAATATTTCTTGTTCATATGATAGCCGGGGCGGATAAATTCGTGTTCTTCGCGGAGTTGAACTGCAAACTGCGGGTCGCATTTCAAACTTATTTGCAATGGAATAGTATCGAGCGAAACCAATGCAAACATCTTATCGAACACCTTGAAAACCAAAGTTGTATCGTCGAATGGGAAATCTTCGTATGCAAAAGGCTTCGAAAGGCAGAAATTCCTTAATACAAGTATATCCATAAACAAAGTAAAATTACTAAATACGTAAAACCCATAAGAGTTATTAATCAATTTCCAGAACGACTGGGCAATGGTCACTTCCCATAACCTCGGGCAACATATAACAATTTTTAACTTTTGGGACTAATGATTTATGGACAAAATAGTAATCAATTCGCCAGCCTACGTTTCGTTCCCTTGCACGGCCACGCTGACTCCACCACGAATAATGCCCACCTTCGCTGACGAACAAACGGAATGCGTCGACAAACCCCATTTCAACAAGCTCATCCAATTTTTTTCGCTCTTCGGGCAAAAACCCCGAAGTATTCTCGTTCTCCTTCGGTCGTGCTAAATCTATTTCCTTATGTGCTGTGTTAAAATCGCCCGAAATAATGATACTTTTGTTCTTTTTCATTAATTTCTTAATGTAATCGTAAATTGCATCGTAGAATTCCAACTTGTAATCGAGCCTTTCGTGTTCGGTGTATCCTTTGGGAAAATATATATTAAATAAGATAAAATTATCGAAGACAAGTTCAATTATTCTCCCTTCTAAGTCGAAACGTTCGATTCCAATTCCGAAGGAGACGCTTTTTGGTTGGATTTTTGTAAAAACTGCTACGCCGCTGTATCCTTTTTTGGTCTTGCAAGTATTGTAATAGTAAATATAATTTTGTGGAGCAATCAAATCCTTGTCGATTTGCTCGACATCGGCTTTAATCTCCTGAAGGCAGAGAATATCGGGTTGATGTTGCCCGACGAAATCGAATAGTTTATTCGATTTTTCGACTTTATCGTATCGTTTCGAAGGATTTTGTCCAACAATTGAACGGTATCCATTTACATTCCAAGTGATGATTTTCATAACAATCCCTAAAAAATAAATCACAAAATAAATTTTTTTAGAAAAATATTAAAATTTTTTGTAACAAAATTGCAACTTGTTTGTTATTGTTTTTGTAAAGTTTATCGATTGATTAAACTTTTTTATTTTTTGTATGTCTAATTTATTGAGTTTTATTTAACGATTAATAAGGAGGATTTATGAAACGAGCAGTGATTCTTTTGGCAATTTTCTCGGCAATCGCATTGATTGGATTTCAAGGATGCAACAAACCTGACAATCCAATTGGAGCCGATTTCGAAGAGACTATTTATTCAACTCAAATCGCTTCTTTTGAAGAAATGGCTGTTCCATCCGATGCGACTGAAGTTAGTTTGGAACGAAATGCAAATCTACTTTCGCCCAAAGACGACCCATTTTACCCCGAACGTCCAATCAAATGGATGTTCCCACTCGGTAGAATTTTGAAGCAATTGAACTTGACCGATGAGCAAAAGGAACAAGTTCGCACCTTCTTGCAAGAATATCGCGATTGTGTCAAGAATGCAATGATGACTCTCCGACAATCGGAACGACAAATTATCGAACAAGCTAACCAAGAGCGACTTCAAATTCGCGAAAGATTGCAGAATGGCGAAATCACCAAAGAAGAAGCTTACCAACTTATGAGGCAATTGAATGAAAGGCTTCGCCAAGCTTTGATGAACAACCCAGTTCGTCAGGAAGTTATTCAAATGCTGAAGGATTGCTATTCGACATTGATTGATAACATCAAAAGCATTCTTACTCCCGAACAGCTTCAATTATTCGAGGAACTTTTGGCAAAATATGCAGGTGGCCAGCGTGATGACAGGCCTGGAAAAGGACCTGGTACACGTCCGTAAAAACTAATTAATTACAATCTTTCCTTCAATAAAGGGGGGGCCGATATATGGCCCCCTTTTTTATCTTCCTTTTAAATAATAATAGCCCAAATGTAAAAGAAAAATTCAATGATTATTGTCTTTTTGAAATAAACAAAGGGTGCATTTTACCCCAAAGTTAATCGAATTTAATATTGTCAACTTAAAATTGTCCTATTTTGGTGTTTCTACTATTATCTGAACGGTTCTACATAAATGTCTGCCGGTTGGGTAGTTATTATCGAAAAGGTCGCTTTCGCCTACTGCATAGGTTTCGATTTTAACATCTCGTTTTTGTTTTAAGATTATCGATTTTACAGCTTCGGCTCGGCGAAGAGCCAAATTCTTGTTGTAGCCTTCATCGCCAATTCTATCTGTAAATCCATAAATTTTTACTGTCGAATTATACTGAATTTCGGGGATGACATATTTTTTTAGGATTTCTTGGTCAGGCTGCGAAACATCGGCTTTGTCGAAATCGAAAAGAATCAAACTGAAACGGGCAATTGTTTTATCGGGTTGATTTTCGATTTTCTTCCGAGACGAAGAGAAATATTCGACGGGAATCGTACCACGTGCCGAAAGTGTAAATCCATCTTTTGCTCGGACAGTCAATTTGTAGTCTACTGGAACCGATGAATTGGCAAGTGTATTGGGTTTAATATTCCAGATAATTGGGGAAAGTGGTTCGCCTGCAAAAGAAGAGTAAGATTTAACTGGGCGCTCTCCTTGATAAGCCGTAAACTCCCAGCTTTCTACTTCGTCCAAATTTGTTTCGGGTACGAATTCAATAATTTCGGGTTGAGCAATGCGAACATTTTCGCCTTTTAGTTCAATAGGTGCAAGGATTTCGGGATTGGAACTGGAAAGTTCGACGCGACGATTTTCGGCAACACCTTCGGGGTCTCGGGTGGTCGATGGTTTCGATGGGAAATTCACAGTCCGAAGGTTTATTCTTTGTGGGTTTATTCCCCAAGTTTGGACTAAATAATCTCGAACATAATTTGCTCGTTCTTGATTTAATGTTTTGTTTTGCGACTCTTTCTTGCTTCCATCGAGAGTTCCTACCAAAGTCAAATCGGCACGTGGGTTGTTTTTCAAACGAAATCCAACAATATCGAGAATTCTTTTGTTGACTTCAAATGCATTGAGTTCCAGTCTTTCGGTTGAAAATTCACCACTTTCGGCACCCGAAATTGTTTCCAAAGTTCCTGCAGTAGGGCGGGTCAAATTTTCTTCGAAAAATACATAAGGCACAAGCGGGAAAAGCTCCTTGTAGTAAGTGTCTTCGACCTTGATTTTAGTTACAGGAATTCTTTGGTTTTTCTCGTCGTAAGTTGTAACTTCCTTGAAACGTAGGAATTTATCGGCTGGAACCTCAACTTCTCGGGGTTTCTTTTCGGTACTTGGTCCGAAAGTCAAAGCAACACTAAAACGAAGTTGTGGAAAAGAATAAATTTTGTTAATAGAATAAACATTTGGGAAAGATGGAAAATCAAAAGTGTTGTCAGCAATTTTTGTTAATGGTAATCGAAACGAAAGCTCGGGGGTTAAAAACACTTGTGGACTCAATCGAAATGTATAACCAGCACCAAGACCCAAAGCAACACGAGTTTGGACATCGGGAATTTCAAAACCGTTTAATTCTTTGGTTAAGAATGAACTAATTTCAACCCCACCTGTCAAATAAAAATCTTTCGAAGAGGGCAAGATGTTATAAACTTTGATAGATGGATAAAATTCGAAATATGAAAATTTAAAATCTTCTGCTTCAGCCGTTCGGGTGACTATTCTTGTAGCTAGATCATAATAAATTGCATCAGCCTTCGGGTTGAAATAATGATAACCTAATGAACCTGAAATAAAAATGTCCTTAGTGATAGGGTAATTGAATAGAAGCCCTGCACCAAAACCAAAAGTTGGATAGATATCCTTTGCTGAATACTCAGTAACGTTATTTTGAATAAAATTCACTTCCGTGCTGAAAAAGTTAATATTAGGCGCGAGAAAGATTCCTGCATTCCAAGGCAAATTATCTTTTTGTTGCGAAAACAATAGAGTAGGTAAAAGCAAATAAGAAAGAAAAATTAATAAAAATAAAGTAAAACGGAAAAATTTCATAAGACCCCCCTTGAATAAATCCACAAAAATTTTTAGTAAAAACGAAAATTTACTAATTTTGTAAAGTTATAAAATTAATTAAACTATGATGAAAAGATTTTATTTTATTGTTGTGTTTTTTTTATTTTTTTCGAAATCATATTCGACCCCAATTTCGATTGGCTTCGAAGCAGGGCTTGCCATCCCAAATAATCAAATTAATAACAATAAAATTACCATCCAAGACACGGTTCCGGATGTAATTCGAAAGGGTGTTGCTTCGGGTTATCATTTGGGAATGTCAATCAATATGGGTTTGACCGAAAATTTCGTTTTCATTGGGGGAATTGGGCTGAACCGTTTCCCACAAAGCCAATTGACCATTTTCTATCCCAAAGGCGAAAAATTTGAATTCGACACAATTATTCTTAAATCTGTTCAGAACATTGTCCCTGTCTCTGTTGGTGTCAACTGGTTTATCTTTCGTTCTGTTTTATCTCCTTACATTTCGGGAAATTTAGAATACAATTACATTCAAAATTCATTAGAAATTGAGAAACTCGATGTTCCTATTCCCATTTTAACTTCCAAAACCGATAATCGTATTGGAGCTGGTATTGGAGTTGGAACTGATATAGATTTAGGCTTGCTTTCTTTAAACTTTGACGTCAAGTATCACTTTATTAATTTAATCGGTAAAACCGATGGTGAACCCGAAAAAAAATATCTCACTGTATCTTTTGGAATAATCTTTGGCTCACGTTAATAATCAAATGGGTTGTGTATGATATCAAGATATCGAACTTATCATTACATCGAAAATTTAAATCAATACGTTGGCGAAACAGTTACTTTGCGTGGCTGGGTTTATAACAAAACTAAGAAAGGGAAATTAATCTTTATTTGGCTTCGCGATGGCACTGGTATTACCCAATGTGTAGTATTCAAAGATAATGTACCCGAGCAGGTATTCGAAAATGCAAAAGAGTTAACCCAAGAAAGTTCCTTGGCAGTTACGGGGAAAGTCCGAGAAGACGCACGTGCTCCAGGTGGTTACGAAATTGATGTCGAAGACCTAAAAGTCTTTCAAATAACAAAAGACTACCCAATTAGTCCAAAAGAGCACGGCGACTCATTCCTTTTAGAGCATCGTCATCTTTGGCTTCGTTCCTCGCGCCAGCACGCAATTATGCGCGTGCGAGCAGCAGTAGTAAAAGCAATACGGGACTTTTTCGATGGCAATGGGTTTAAACTGATGGACTCACCTATCCTAACCCCAAACGCCTGCGAAGGGACAACCACATTGTTCGAAACAAAGTATTTCGATTTAGGTACTGCTTATCTTTCGCAATCAGGTCAACTTTATGCCGAAGCATCTGCAATGGCTTTGGGGCGTGTTTATACTTTCGGACCAACCTTCCGAGCCGAACTTTCGAAAACGCGAAAGCATTTGACTGAATTCTGGATGGTCGAACCCGAAATGGCTTTCTTCGATTTGGACGACGATATGGATTTAGCCGAAGATTTGGTTGAATACATAGTCCAATACATACTTAAAACCTGCCGAAAGGAGCTCGAAGTTCTGGAACGCGATACCACAAAATTGGAAAAAGTCAAACGCCCTTTCTACCGGATGACCTACACCGAAGCTGTTGAATGGTTGAACAAAAACAATGTTCCTTTGATTAAAAAAGTTGATGGCAAGGAGATTGAAGTTCCCTTCCCTTGGGGTGAAGATTTTGGGGCTGTGCAAGAAGAAGCCATTATGGAACAATTCGACAAACCTTGCATAATTCATCGTTATCCCGCCCGAGTTAAAGCATTCTATATGAAGCGAGACCCCGAAAATCCTGAGCTTGTTCTGGCTATGGATATGCTTGCTCCGGAAAAAGGTGGTGAAATCATTGGTGGTAGCCAGCGCGAAGACGACTACGATGCATTGCTTCAAAGAATTAAAGAGGAAAATCTACCTTTGGAAGCATTCCAATGGTATCTCGACCTAAGGCGATATGGCTCTGTTCCTCACAGTGGTTTCGGCTTAGGTTTGGAACGAACTGTAAAATGGATTACAGGAGCCAAGCATATTCGCGAAGTCATTCCGTTCCCGAGAATGATTTATAGAATAGTTCCGTAAGTTTTCGAAAATAATTTGTTTACTTAAACGATTAAGTTTTTTTGTTAATTCGAGGAGATGATAAAAATGAGTAAAGCAATTCACATAACAGCCGATAACTTCGAAAGCGAGGTTTTGAAATCGCCTATTCCTGTTTTGATTGACTTTTGGGCAACTTGGTGTGCACCCTGTCGGATGATTGCGCCAATTGTCGAAGAAATTGCAAATGAATACGATGGTAAACTAAAAGTCTGCAAAGTCGATGTCGATAGCAATCCTTCCATTGCTGTGGAATACGGGATTCGTTCAATACCAACTCTTTTGTTTTTCAAAAATGGTCGAGTTGTTGGTCAAATTATCGGCGCAGTTGCAAAAAATAGAATTGTTGAACAGATAAAAAACATATTATGAGTAGGCCTAACCTTTTGACCGAAGAAGAAATAACTCAGCATTTATCGCAATTTCCACTTTGGATTCGCAAGGAAAACGCGATAGTTCGAGAATTCGTTGCCCCCGACTTTGTCAGTGCAATAGCCTTAGTTAATGCAATAGCAATAATTGCTGAAAAATTAGACCATCACCCCGATATATTGATTTATGGATGGAATAAAATTCGTATAACCAGTTCAACACACGACCGTGGTGGGCTGACTGTTCTCGATTTTGAACTTGCAAAGCAAATTGAAAATTTAAAAATATTTAAATAATACTTGGAGTTGATATGAGTATAATTATTGATATCTTTGCTAACGAAATCTTGGATTCCCGTGGTAATCCAACAATTGAGGTTCAGGTACTTCTTGAAGATGGTAGTATTGGGGTTGCCGAAGTTCCATCGGGAGCAAGCACAGGTGAAGCCGAAGCTTGTGAACTGCGAGACAATGACCCATCCCGATATTTAGGCAAAGGAGTCGAAAAGGCGGTCGAAAATGTTAATTCTGTGATTTTCGAAGCTCTCGAAGGATTGGACGCAACCGAGCAGACCCAAATTGACACTATAATGATTGAACTTGATGGAACGCCGAACAAATCCAAACTTGGTGCTAATGCAATTTTAGGGACATCTATTGCTGTTGCCAAAGCAGCGGCTCAATCCGTTGGCTTTCCCTTGTTCCGATATCTTGGTGGTGTTAATGCCCGAGTTCTTCCAACACCAATGATGAATATCCTCAATGGTGGGAAACACGCCGATAACACTGTCGATATTCAAGAATTCATGATTGTTCCCACGGGTGGGGTCAATTTCCGTGAATCCCTGCGCATAGGAGCCGAAGTTTTTCATCATCTGAAATCAGTTTTAAAATCGAAAGGCTATTCAACAAGTGTGGGCGACGAAGGTGGCTACGCACCACTTTTGAAATCCAACGAAGAAGCATTCGAAGTGATTCTGGAAGCAATTGAAAAAGCAGGATACAAAGCGGGCGAAGATGTATTTCTGGCTATTGATGTCGCTGCAAGCGAAATGTGGGAAGATGGTAAGTATCGCTTCTTTAAATCGACAAAAGAAATTCGCACCTCCGAACAAATGATTAAATGGTACAGCGAACTTGTCAACAAATATCCAATTGTTAGCATCGAAGACGGCTTGGGCGAACACGATTGGGAAGGCTGGGCGATGCTTACCCAAGAGCTGGGCAAAAAAGTGCAACTTGTTGGCGACGATATCTTTGTTACCAACCCCAAAATTTTTGCAAAAGGGATTGAAACAGGAATTGCAAATGCAATATTAATTAAACTGAATCAGATTGGAACAATAACCGAAACGATTGAGACCGTGGAATTAGCCAAATCGAATGGTTACGGTACAATTATTTCCCATCGATCTGGCGAAACCGAAGATACAACTATTGCCGATTTTGCTGTTGCAATGAATGCTGGACAAATTAAAACAGGTGCACCAAGCCGAACCGATAGAGTTGCAAAATACAATCAATTGCTAAGAATCGAAGATTTACTCGCAGAACAAGCAATCTATGCAGGAACAGCACCGTTCCGCCGTTTTTTAAGAAAATAAACACATTTTGTTTAACTAAATTTTAATAAAAATGATAGTTTTTGGAACAGATGGCTGGCGAGGCGAAATTGCAAGAGATTTTACTTTCGACAATCTATATAAAGTCGTTCTCGCAACTGTTAATTATTTGAAAAGGTTAAACAGACCAAACACATCTGTGGTTATTGGCTACGATACTCGTTTTCTTTCGAAAGAATTTGCTTTGGAAGCTGCAATGATTTTCGCCTACCACGACATCATTGCCCACATCACAAATACCTTTTCGACCACGCCAATGGTTTCGTTCCACACTAAGCAAAAGGGCTCTGAACTGGGCATTGTAATCACTGCTTCCCATAACCCGCCAATTTACAATGGATACAAGATTAAAGGTAGGTTTGGTGGTCCAGCCACACCCGAAGAGATAAAAGAAGTCGAAAAGGAGCTTTTCAAAATTACCCGAACCCCAAAATTCAAATTTAAATCGCTCGACCATTACATCGGCACAAGAATGATAAGATTCTTCGACGCAAAGGAACCATACTTCCGCTACATTAAGAAGAAAATCAATATCGATTTGATTAGGTCGAAAAATTACAAAATCCTGTACGACGCAATGTATGGTGCTGGCTTTGGTTTATTAAAAGCCCTACTTCCAACGGTCGAAGAAATTCACGCAGAATTCAATCCATCTTTTGGCGATTTCCACCACCCCGAACCCGTTCCCGAAAACTTGCATAATCTTTTCGATTTGATGAGAACTGGCAAATACGATATTGGATTTGCAACCGATGGAGATGCAGACCGCATTGGTATTGTCGATGAAGAAGGTAACTTTATCGATTCCCACCGAGTATTTATGATACTATTGAAATACCTTGTCGAAGTTAAAGGTAGAAAAGGTGCAGTTGCAAAAACCGTGTCCTTGACTTCGATGGTCGATAAGTTTTGCCAAAAATACAACATACCGTTGTTCGAAACGCCCGTCGGATTTAAGCACATTGCCAAATTGATGAATGAGCATAAAATTATTATCGGCGGCGAAGAGTCGGGTGGATTGGGAACAATTTTACACATTCCGGAACGAGATGGTATTTTCAATGCACTCTTGCTTTTGGAAGTTATGGCAACACGGAAGATGACAATCAAGCAACTTTCCGATGAATTGGACAAAGAATTTGGTATGCACCGCTATTGGCGCCGGGATGTCAGAGTAACTGACAAAGAAAAACGTGCAATTTTGCGGGCTTGTGCCAAACAGCCTACAAAAATAGGTAAGTACTATGTAACTCGGATAGATACAAAAGACGGATTTAAATTCTTTTTCGACGATGGTTGGCTTTTGATTCGACCATCGGGAACTGAACCACTTGTTCGCTTCTATGCCGAAGCAAGTTCGATGAGCATTGTCAACGAACTTCTCGACGGTGCAATGAAATTATTGAAGTAGTCAAAACAAATACCCGAAATACAAAGCAACAAGCAAAATGCCCAAAATATTTAAGGCAATACCGTAACGTGCCATTTCTGCGATTTTAATAAAGCCAGTGCTGAAAACCACAGCATTTGGTGGTGTCGAAACGGGCAACATAAACGCAAGCGAAGCAGAAATAGTTGCAGGCAAAAGCAATTTCATTGGCTCAACCCCGGTTGCAATCGAAATTGATGCAATTATAGGTAGAAAAGTCGAAGCAACCGCCGTATTCGACGAAAATTCGGTAACTGCAACCACAACCGACGAGGTAATCAGAATCAATAAGAAAGGCGATATGTCCGAAAAGCCTAAAAGCTTTTGACCAAGAAGTTGCGAAAGACCCGTCTTTTCGAAACCACTTGCAATTGCAAATCCCCCACCAAACAACAAAATTATATCCCAAGGAACTTCTTTCAAGGTTCCAATCTTTAAGATAGGTTCTCGAATACTTTTTTTGTCTTTGGGAAAAACGAACAAAAGGATTGTTGCAAAAATAGCTACTGTTCCGTCGTCAACTAAATTCCCTAAACCCAAAAGGTTTGACCAGCCTGGAATTTTAAAAAAGGACAAATCGATATCGCTTCGGAAAATCCAAAGCAAGCAAGTTGCAACGAAAATGCCGAGCACAGCTTTTTGTTGAAAAGCTAGCTTGGCAACCGCTTGTAAATCGTTTCGAGATAAAAGTTTGTTTGGGATTTTCTTCAAAAAAATGACATAAAAGAACAAAAACTCCAAGACAACAAATAACAAAGCCAAAGGAAAATTAATCGAAAGCCATTCGACAAAGCCGATCGGTTGATTGTTGGGAAAATGCACCTGGTAGACCCTTGCGAAAATCAAATTTGGCGGAGTGCCAATAATTGTGGCTATTCCACCTATTGAACAAGAATAAGCAATTGAAAGCAGAACACATTTTGTGAGATTATTGTATTGTCTTTCGTCGAGCATACCTTTCAAAGGTTTCAAAGCGGAAAGTGCCATCGGAGTAATTATTAGTGCAGTTGCGGTATTGGAAATAAACATTGAAAGAAAGAATGCCGATAGAGTAAAAGAAAGGACATATCCAATTTTCGAACCCCCAAGAATTTTTTGAAGAAAATTTGCAAAAAGTTTATGAAGTTCTGTCTTTTCGATTGCCAGCGACAAGATAAAACCACCAAGAAATAGAAAAATAGTAGAGTTTATGTAGTTCATAGCGACCGAAGGAGTTGAATCGATTCGCAGAATTGGAAGTAGAATGAGAGGAAGTAGTGCAGTGATTCCAATAGGCATCGTCTCGGTTAGCCAAAGAAAGCCAATGGTTACAACAACAGCAAAAAATTTGGATTCAGCTTGAGATGATGGAAAAACAGGTAAAGCAAGGAAAATCAGAAAAATTGCAAAAGCGAAGAAAATTCCCCAAATTTTGATTTTGCCCATCTAATCTATTCCTAACTTTGAAGCAGTTCGTCGATGTATTTTTGGTATTCCGAAATATTCTTTTCGAAAGCCGAAAGAATTGATTTTGCAACTTGGATATTTGTTTGTGATTTTCGTTGTGGAAGATTGGTGTCGAGTTGCGTGTAATGAATGGCTTCGTAGTGATAATTTCCAAAATCGCCGATTTCGTATAAATCGACAATTGGAATAATACCGTAACTTAGGTATTCGAATAATTTTGTGGGAGAAGCCACACGATTTACGATGTGGTCATCTCGGATAATGAAGCCATAATGCCCCAAAGCATAATAATATGGTAATTCAGAAGGCGGTACACTTCCAAGATAAATGTTATCGTAGATATCCAATCCCCACGCCTTTAGCATATTCTTCATTTCATCATAGTTTTGAGTTAAAATAATGAATTTGTAATTCGGTGATACGCAGATTCTTTTAATGCAATCGAGTGTAACTGGTAATTTTTGCCACTTCGCAGTATTTCCTGAATACAAAAACACAACATCATCGGGTTGAATTCCAATACTTTTCTTTATTTCTTCTACCTTATCTGGGTCAGGTTCGACGAAAGCATTTTTTGGAACTGTGGGAAGAATGAAATCCTTTGCAAATTTTGTGGCAGGATATTTGCTGTTAAAATGTTGCTTGTGTCTTTGGCTTACATAAACCAAACAAACGCAATGTTTACACAGCGTGCTTTCGAGAATTCGAAATAACTTCGATTTGAAGGTTTGACCAAAGTATTCTATTTCTTCGGGGAATATCCCGTGTGGTTCATAAATTATCTTCTTTTTGCCCTTTGGAATAAAAAAGAAATGTGGGAATATTCTCCATCCGTAATACAATGAATGAATATAGATAAGGGATGATTTTTTTAAAAGCGAATAAACTTTAAAAAAATTTCCAATATAATTCAAATAGTGAATTGTAATATTTCCAACTTCTACATTATCGGAATGAGGCTTTAATTGGAAAATGGTTAAATAATATCTTTGGTATCTTTCGAAAAGTTTATCAATTTCGGCAATTCTATTGCCAAGCCCATCTTGGGGAATATCTTTCAAAGGTGGTTGTGCGATAAAGGTAATCATTCATTCAGCCTTTGCTATTCAATCCTAATTCTTTTTCGAATGTATTTCGAATTTCCAATGCGAACTTCACCAATGTAATCGCCCCGAGGCTGGCGGTTTCCTCGTTCGTCTTTACCATCCCAAACATATTTATATCGACCAGCAGGCTGGATTGCATCGACAAGAGTTACTATTTGAATAGCACTTGCTGAATAAATCACAACTTTTACGGGCGATTGTTCTTCGATTAAATATTCAATAATTGGGGAGATGTCTTCGTAAATCCCTAAGAGCGAGGCAATTGCAGAAATTGGGATTTTTGCACCGTAGGGGTTAGCTGTGCGGACAAATGGGATATATTGCGATTGAAGGATATTTACCTGAGAATGCACAACATCTTGGGGAAAAGGTACAAAGATTTCGGCAGGCAAAGTCAAGTTCCTTCTTGCAATCTCTTCGTAGGAAAGAGTATCGGTCGCTTGAAGATATTTAACCAAAGATTGAAGCCTTTGCAAATCCAAAATGAACCGACTCATTGAAGTCAAGGGCAACCGTTTGGCTCGGGAATAGGCACTATCTTGCTCGGGCGTTGTCGATGGTCCAGTCAGAATAGGTTGCCGCAATGTATCTCCTTGCAAAGGGGCTGAATAGTTATTCGGAAATGCGAAAGAATTCGTTATTAAAAAAAATAACAAAACGAAAATAAACCTTAATGCTTTGTTGCAGTTCACAATTAACATTTTTTTATCAAATTGCAAATTTAAAGATTTATTTATTAAAATCATTAGTTCTGTTATGTTTACATCTACTGCCTTATTGAAGGATTTGTTCAAAGGCTTTACAGTTTTGCGTTGGAACGATAAACTTCGCCCCGTCGAATTTATCGAAATGGACAAACACGCACACAAAATGATGATTGCTTGGTGCATTGGTAAATACGAAGAAAAAATGAATAACAAAGTCGAATGGTATAACATAATTCGTGGTGGTGTTTACGAACTTCTCCGAAGAATCATAATTCGAGACATTAAGAATCCAATCTTCTTCAAGATTCAAACAGAATATAAGGACGTATATCGACGATTGAACCAATGGGTTTTCGAATATTTCCAAAAAAAAATCGATGATGAAGTCCTTTTGAAAGAACTGGAATCATTTATCGTCAACGAGGACTTAATTGACCCGTTGAGCCAAAAAATTCTTGGTGCAGCACACAAATACGCAAGTTATTTGGAATTTTTATTAATCAAACAAGTGAACCCACAAGGTTACCAAATCGAAGAAATTGAACGAGCAATGCTAAATGATTTGCAAGAGTATTTAAATTTCGAAGCAGTTCGTAAAATGATAACAAAGCAAAAAGTAGCCGATTTTGTTGAACTTTATGGTCAACTTCGTTTTCAAATTCGCTGGTCACAAACACCACGAATACCACGAACTTCAGTGCTTGGTCATTCGATGTTTGTCGCCTGTGTTTCTTATCTTTTAGCCCGTGACAACAATGCCTGCCCAAAACGAATATACAATGACTTCTTCGGTGGCTTGTTCCACGATTTGCCCGAAACACTTACCCGAGACATCATAAGCCCTGTGAAGACTTCTTCCGACCTTTTCGAAGAAATTATTCACGAAATTGAACAAATGTTAGCCGAAGACGAAATCTACCCGCTGCTCGAATATCCCGAATGGAAAGACGAAATTAGATTCTTCACTCAAAATGAATTTACAAACAAAATTATCATCGATAACCTTATTCACCAAACCGACATTAGCGTCGAAGAAATCAATCTAAAATATAATTCCGATGAATACAATCCTTACGATGGTGTGCTTGTTCGTGCAGCCGACGAAATTTCTGCATTTCTCGAAGCCAAAAGTTCAATCGATTATGGAATTCGTGCCGAAGATTTAAACGATGCAATCGAGAAAATCCCAAAAAAATACCAGAAAACCATTGGAAATATCAACTTTGCAAAACTTATGGAAGAATTAAATGGAAGAAACGATTGAAAAAATACTACAAGATTTTAAAAATGATTACATAAACGGAAGCTCTGTCCTTGCCAAAAAAGCATTGCAAATTTTACTAATGTTAAATCAGATGTATTCAATTCAAAAGAAAGAAGATTTAGCCGCAATAATCGAATTCTTAAAGCACGCCAAGCCTTCGATGGCAAGTGTTCAAAATATTCTAAATTATTTAGAAAAGGAACTTTCCGCAAGCCAATCTTCGAACATTGCTGAAATTTGTATGGATTTGCTCGCCAAAATGACTTTATGTAGAGAAATATCCTTGCAAAATGCTATGAATTACATTTTAACAAAATTGCCAAACGACAAAATATCGCTTCTCACAACTTCTGTCTCTTCGACAGTTGAATCATTCTTGTTGAAACTTAAATCACAAAACGTGGTAAATGTATTTGCCATGAAATCTGTTTGGAAAGGAATAGATTACGCCAACGAAATGCAAAAATTTTGCAATGAAAATGGAATTCAATTCGAAAAAATAGATGTAAATGATTTAATTTCAAATAAAGTTTCGATTGATTTTGCTGTTATCGGTGCAGATAAAGTCATACCGCAGGTTGGTGTAGTAAATGGAGCGCCTTCGCTTTCGATGGCTGAACTCTGCTCGGTAATTGGAATCCCCTTCTTTGTCATTGCCGAATCGTTCAAATACACTCACGACAACAACTACGAACCCGAAGGATTCGACTTTATCCCAATGAACTTGATTACAAAAGTCTTTTCCGATGAACTATTTATAGAACTATTTATGATATGATTTAATGAGCTATTCCTTATCGTCGGGTTCTTTTGCCTTTTCCAAATTTTTGTCCAAGCGAATGACATCGCCTGAACCATTGATTTTAGTTTTTATAGTTCGTGGGTTGCCTTTGTAAAGTATATCACCGCTTCCGTTTATTCTTGCTTTCAACTCTTCGGTAACCCAAAGGTAACAATCGCCTGAACCATTAATTAACATATTAGTGTAGTCCGAAACAAGTTTACTTGCACGAACATCACCACTTCCGTTTATATTTACAGTAAGGCTTTCGCATTGCCCACCAAATGTAATATCGCCCGAACCCGAAATTTTTACATCGATTTCCTTTGCTTTAATACTATCAATTCTAATGTCTCCGCTACCAAAAATATTGATTTCAAGGCTTGAATCAATTATCGGAGTTTGGGCAAAGAAATCGGTTGCTCCGAAAATTTTTATTTGACGAAGCGAGTTATTGTAAATGTAGTAATTAATCTTTCGTGGGCAAATTCCTTCGCGGGCACGGATTTTCAATGAGTTGCCTTCTACTCCTGTGGAGATGTATTGTAAGATATTATCGTCAGTTTCAATTATCAACATAGGCTTTTGGCTTTGAAAGAAAAATACTGTGCCCGAACCAAATATTTCAAGGTTCGTAAAATTTGCTACTGCGCGCTCCTCCTTGACAATAGTTCCCGAACCTTCGATGCAAAGAAAAAATCGGAAGCAACCCGTAAGAAGCACAAGGGGTAAAAGTATGATTATGTAAATTTTTAATTTCATTACTAATATAATGTTACTCAAGTTTTAATACGCAAAAATTTTCAAAAAGTTGCAGTTTCGGTTCTTCCGACGCAAAAATATTCAAAATTCCATTGTCTCATTTCTTCGAATGTATAGATGTTTCTTCCATCGAATATTATTTTTTGTTTCATCAGCGACTGCATTAGTTCGAAATCTGGATTTCGAAAAACAGTCCATTCGGTAGCAATGATCAGTGCATCGGCATTTTCGAGGCAGTTATACATATCGGTGGCGTATTCGATTCGCTCGCCATAAACTTTTCGTGTGTTTTCGATTGCTTCGGGGTCGTAAGCAACAACTTTACCGCTATGTTGAAGAAGTAAGTCTATGATTTTAAATGCCGGTGCTTCCCGCACATCATCAGTATTTGGTTTAAAAGCCAAACCCCACAAAGCAAATTTCAAATCTTTAAGATCACCCGAAAAACGCTTCAAAATTTTCTCGAAAAACCAAAGGACCTGCCGTTCATTGACTTCGTAAGTAGATTTTACAATCGAAAGAGGAGTCCCCGCTTCTTCGGCTGTTTTCATCAAAGCACGAACATCTTTCGGGAAGCAAGAGCCCCCAAATCCAATTCCAGCAAAAAGAAATCGTTTACCAATACGACTGTCCGAGCCAATCCCAATACGGACTTTTTCGATATCTGCACCAACTGCTTCGCAAAATCTTGCCAAATCGTTCATAAATGAAATTTTTGTTGCTAAAAATGAATTTGCAGCATATTTAGTTACTTCGGCACTCCTTTCGTCGAAGACATATATTGGATTTCCGCTACGGACAAAAGGTTCGTAGAGGTCTCGGAGCGCCTCTTCGGCGTATTTGCTTTGTGTTCCAATGACAATTCGTTCGGGTTTCATCGAATCTTCGATAGCAAAACCCTCTCGGAGAAACTCAGGGTTCGATGCAAAATGAACGTTGTGGTTCGGGTAAATGCGATTGAAAATTTCACGTATCTTCGAAACCGTGCCAACTGGTGCTGTGCTTTTGTTTACAACAATTCGTGGGTCAGTAATCTTGTGATTTTTGAAAACTGTGGCAATTTTTTCTGCTGTCTCGAGAACTCGGCTCAAATCGGCTGAACCATCCTCGTTCGGGGGTGTTGGTAAACAGAAAAAAATTATTTGACTATTTAGAGCTGCATTTTCCAAGTCACTTGTGAAAAAAAGACGGTTTTCTCGAACATTTTTTTGTAAAATTGGCTCCAAACCGGGCTCATAAATTGGAGATATCCCATTTTTCAACATCTCAATTTTACTTTCGTCAACATCGACGCAAGTTACTCGGTTGCCTGTTGCTGCAAAAATTGTCCCGGAAACTAAACCCACATAACCAGTTCCAATTACCGAGATTCGATATGCCATAAAGCACCTTTACTTTTTAAATAGATTAATTTTTGTTAAAAAACCAAACAAAGCTTTACTTTCGTTGTTTGCTTTAACGAAAAGCAAAATACTAAAAATCAAAATAATAAAATTTCCAATCCACATACTGATAAATGGAGAAATAAAGCCACGGTCGGCTAACTTTTCCCCACCAATTAGGCAAATCCAATAGAAAATGTAAAAGCCCAGTGAAATCGAAGCACTGATGCCAAAATTTCCTCTCTTGGTCAGAAAACCCAATGGACAACCAATCAACGCAAATATCAAGCAAGCGAAGGGAATGGCAAACTTTTTGTGTATTTCTACTTCGTATTGCCTTGACTTCTGCTCGTAATCGAAAATTCGGTAGGTTTCGATACTCATTTGCGATTCCAAATAATTTAGGTCTCGTTGCACTATATTTTCAATCTCTTTTTCGTCAATTTCCGTTAACTTTCTATTTTTAAGTTCACGGGGTGGGGTAGTTAGGAATTTTTCTAATTTCTCTTGCAACATTGTCGAAAGCGTTTTGGATTCGTGAACAATTTGCATCATATCTTTAACGTTCATTTCTCGGTCGCTTCGGGCAAGCATACCTTCAGGGGTGCGCTCCAAAAAGAAGCCTTTTGCATCCAAAAATAATACAAGGCTATCGAATGAAATTACACGGAGATTTTGTGTTTCTAAATTCAGCATTTGCACAACATTGCCCTTAAACAAAGTCAGGCAAAGTTTGTTGATTTGTGGCACAAGATATACATAAGCAGAATCTGAATTAATTGTCCTGTAATAAGGACTTTGTGAATTGTCGTAAATAGTAACTCCTTTCAATCCGTTGGAAAGAGAATCGACCGAGCGAGCCAAAATTGTGTAATTTTCGATTTGAGTGGAAAACTGACCCGATTCGAGCGAAAAAGTTGGCTTTTTCCGATTGATATCGAACAGCAAAATTTTTGCTTGATGATTTGCTTCGGGCAAAACTCGGTCGTTAAACCAGAATAAGAAAGCTGTAATCAAAATACTGGCGATAACAACTGGCGAAGAAAGTTGCAGGAAACTATAACCTCCCGACTTAAAGGCGGTTATTTCGAATGTCGAAGATAAATTTCCAAAGGTCGTAAGGGTCGAAAAAAGTACACCCATTGGTATTGCTAAAACAAGCATCCACGAAAGATTCAAAACGAAGTATTGTAAAATGACATCGTATTCCAAGCCCTTGCCAATTAATTTATCCAAATCTCTTCGAAGAAGTTGGAAAAGAAACAAAAACACAACAATAACAGTTCCGAAAATAAAAGGAAGTATGTGAAATTTCAAAATATATTTAGTCGAAGTCCTCATAGAATTACAAAATTAACATTAAACGACCACCTAACGAAATGGGCAAGTAATGAAATCGAAAAATAATTAATTAAAAATTTACTAATTTTGAATTTTAAAGTTTTGACAAATGTAATTTGAAAAATATAAAAGACTTAAAACAATTTCGATACAGAAATAAGTTATTTACTTTCCAACCATTACGCTTTTCGTTAAGTTTATTGTTAATTTTTTTAGGAAATTGAAAATGGAAAGAGAAGTCATTACATTGGAAGAAGTTACTATTCGATTTGCTGGTGATTCGGGTGATGGTATGCAGCTTACGGGGAGCAGATTTTCCGATACATCTGCTTCGTTGGGTACCGATGTCAGCACTTTTCCCGATTATCCATCGGAGATACGTGCTCCCGAAGGAACCCTTTACGGCGTTAGTGCTTACCAAGTTCATTTCGGTTCGAAAGGCGTTTATACACCCGGCGACAAGATTGATGTTTTGGTTGCAATGAACCCCGCTTCACTTAAAGTCAATCTACCCTTCGTTCGTAAAAATGGTATTGTCATTGTCAATACAGGAAATTTTACCGAAAAGAATCTCCGCCTTGCAAAATACGAAACTAACCCGCTCGAAGACAATTCACTCGCCGATTATCAAGTTTTTAAATTCGATTTCAACGAAATGGTCAACGAAATTCTGAAAGATTCCGGTTTGACCCCTAAGCAAATCGACCGAACTAAAAATATTTTTGCTCTTGGTCTTGTCTATTGGCTGTTCGATTTCCCATTGGATTCAACAATAGATTGGATTAAGAAAAAATTTGGCAAAAGACCCCAAGTTGCCGAAGCAAATATTAAAGTCTTAAAGGCGGGATATGAATTTGGCGAACATAATGAACTTTTTGCTGTTCGTTTCCGAGTTGTTCCGAAGAAGTTGGAACCAGGCACATACCGAAACATTACTGGAAACGAAGCAGTTGCTCTCGGATTGTTGACCGCAGCACACAAAGCCAAATTACCGCTTTTCCTTGGTTCATATCCGATTACCCCTGCTTCCGAAATTTTGCACTACATTGCTGGCTATAAGCAATTTGGTGTGCGCCACCTACAAGCCGAAGATGAAATTGGCGGAATTTGCAGTGCAATCGGTGCTGCTTATGGTGGTGCATTAGCGGCCACTTCGACTTCTGGTCCAGGTCTTTCGTTGAAAGTCGAAGCTTTGGGCTTGGCTGTAATTTTGGAATTGCCATTGATTGTTGTAGATGTTCAAAGAGCAGGACCAAGTACAGGTATGCCAACAAAAACAGAACAAGCAGACCTATTCATTGCAATGTTTGGTCGGCACGGCGAAGCCCCATTGCCAATCTTGGCAGCAGCAACACCATCGGATTGCTTCGATATGACACTCGAAGCCGCACGAATTGCAATTAAATATATGACCCCTGTTATTCTTTTGACCGATGGTTATTTAGGACAAAGTTCCGAAGAGTGGAAAATTCCAAATTTAGATTCAATACCCGAAATACCCGTGCAATTTTACGACAAAAGTGACTACCAACCATACCGACGTGACCCCGAAACTCTTGCCCGATTCTGGGCAATTCCCGGAACCCCCGGCTTAGAACATAGAATTGGTGGTTTGGAAAAAGAAGACATCACAGGTATTGTAAGCCAAGACCCACTCAACCACCAACGTATGGTTGAACTTCGTGCCGAAAAAATCAACAGAATTGTAAACGACATTCCCGATGCTGAACTAATAGGCGACCCGGACGCAAAATTACTCGTAGTTGGATGGGGTAGTACTTATGGAGCAATCAAAGGCGCCTTCGACCGACTACGCGAACAAGGTAAAAAACTCGCTTTTGTACACTTAAAATATTTGAACCCATTCCCCAAGAATCTGGGTTCAATCATCAGTCGGTTCGATAAAATTCTTGTGCCCGAAAACAACCTTGGCCAGCTTGGATTCATTCTTCAAGCAAAATTTATGAAACCAGTTCTTGGGCAATATAAAATTCAAGGTAGAACATTTACTTCGATTGAAATCGAAAATAAGATAAATGAAATTTTGAAAGAAATTGGGGAGTGAAAAAATGACAACACTAATTGATGAATTGATAAAAAACAGACCACAACAATTTGTCGAATACACTCCAAAGGATTTCAAGTCGCCTTTGGAGGTTCGTTGGTGTGCCGGTTGCGGAAGTTATTCTATCCTTGCCCAAGTGCAAAAAATTCTTGCGGGATTGAAAATACCCCGCGAAAATTTTGCAATTATTTCGGGCATTGGTTGTAGTAGCCGATTTCCATATTACGTGCAAACTTATGGGATTCACGGCATTCACGGCAGGGCTATTGTTATCGCAACTGGATTAAAAATTGCACGTCCTGACCTTTCGGTTTGGGTCGCCACTGGCGATGGCGATTGTATGAGTATTGGCGGGAATCATCTTATACACGCCTGTCGCCGAAACATTGGCTTGAAAGTCCTTATGTTTAACAACGAAATTTATAGCCTTACAAAAGGACAGACTTCGCCGACAACACAAATTTTCCAAAAGACGAAGTCTTCCCCCTTTGGCAATATCGACTACCCGTTTAATCCAGCCTCGCTCACGCTCGGTTCAGGAGCCTCATTCGTAGCTCGTACTTTCGACCGTGACCCAAAACATATGCAAGTAATCCTCGAACGTGCCGCCGCTCACAATGGCTTTGCTTTCGTCGAAATTTATACAAATTGTGTAATCTACAACGATGGGGCTTTCGAACTTTACACTTCGCTCGAAACTCGTAAAGAGCATTCCGTTATGCTCGAACACGGCAAGCCTTTGATTTTCGGTAAAAACAACGATAAAGGTATCCGATTGGATGGCTTTACTCCCACAGTAGTTTCCTTGGAAGATGGCAAATGGTCGGTAAACGACCTTCTTGTGCACAACGAAAAGGACTCGACTCTTGCATTCATTCTTGCAAATATGACATACAATCCCGAATTGCCCCGACCATTTGGAATATTCCAAGCAATCGAAAAACCCAGCTACGAAGAATTATCCGAAGAGCAAATCCGAAAAGCAAAAGAAGCCTATCCAAACCTTACCTTACAAGAATTTCTCCGTGGCGACGATTACTGGGAAGTATGATTTAGGGGCACGGTCCTGCCGTACCCCTACAAATCCCATTTCACTGCCGAGCCACTACTACGATATAGGCTGGCTTCTTGACAGTTTTGTTTGTAGGAGTTCAAAAGTTTTGAACCCCTACGAATACTTCCCTGCCATTTCAATTCATTCCATTACAACTGGTATCGTCTCGGCTTTGCCGTGGTGGCGAACTACAATGAAATACACACCAGCGGGTATCCCCGTGCAGTGCCAAATCAACTCAGCCT
>FWWL01002538.1_pt1 | contig 37282 bp, 47 predicted proteins | sample 2228331 | NCBI WGS metagenome assembly FWWL01 (sample SAMEA103939775, study PRJEB20133) | metagenome
CCTCGTAGCGCTCGGTCGTCGCGCTCGGGATCATGACCACCTTACCCGTCCGCTTGTTCCGCCCGACTCTCGGGGCCCTCCACGATGCGGGAGGGCCGGGAACGACGATTCTCATGGCTACCTCCGCTCTTGTCTGTGTGCCCACGCCAGGATTTCGTCCTCGCCGATGGCCCACTGTTCGGGCCACCGGGCGACGAACTCCCATTTGAACGCTCCGAATAGGGCCATGGCCCTATCGGCCCCAAGGCAATCTGCGAGGATTGCCAGGGCAAGTTGGGCCGGGCCGCTGCCGCCGTACCCCCACTCGAAGCCGGTCGGGCTGTGGCTTACCAAGGCGAGACGCATTGGCAGCGTCCGGACTTTGCCTGACTCGTCCTCAACCCATACTGCCATGGGGTTTCGACTGCCACGATAGATGTTCATCTTACCCTCCATTCGCTCTGGCCACCGACGACCGCGCCATGAACTCCGCCATGCCGGCCCGCACGAAGACAGCGAGACGCCGCGCCTCGGCCCTCTTCCGGCACGGCTCCTCGGTCCGGCAAACCGGCACAGCCGGCCAGCCCCGTTTCGGGTCCTCGGAGACCCACATCAGGTGTTTGCTGGACCGCTCACGTCCGCATCTCGCACATCTCATCATCATGGCCAACCTCCGTATTTCTCCTCGCAGAACGGGCACCAGCCCCTCAAACTGGCCCAGGAATCCGGCTCGCGCCCGTAGTAGACCTCCTGGCACCGGGCGCACCGGTACGCCTCATCGCGAGCGCAGCGTGGGCACCGCTCCTGCTCGTCTGGCGGGTCCCACACCGCGTCCACCGTCTTGCCGCACACCGAGCAGTCGTAGGGCTCGCAACCGCAATTGCGAGCCCCCGCCGTGTAGTCCTCCCGCCCACAGATTGGGCAGGACGGACCGCGGTGTGCAAGATCGCCCCGGTCGTAGCCGATGTTGCTGCCAGTCACACGCATGACACACCTCCTGTCTGAAATCCGAGTGCCTCGGCCCAGGGCGGGACTGGACCGAGGCAAGTGGGGGCAAGGGAACGGTCGGCGCGGCCCGGAAAGGAGGCGAAACGGACCGCGTGTGGCACCCGCGCTCGCCATCGCGGCTCTAGCGCGCCCGCCTGGTGCCGCACCCCCATGATACCACCTCATCGCAGGACCAGCGTCTCACCACTCGCCCTGGCGGCCTCCCTTTCGCGCGCCATCATGATGTCCCATACGCGCCCGCGCTCGTCGGGGGTCAGGGCATAGACGTCGCGTCCCTGCCCCACCTCCTGGATAGCCTCCTCGATGTCGCGATGGGACAGATGCGGCACCCGTGCCGCAACCTCCGCCAGCCACCGGTCCACGGCCTGCTTCAATCCAGGGTCCGAGGCCTCCGGCGCCTCTGTCGCGGTAGCAGGACCCTCGGACTCCGTCTTGCGTGGACGTCCAGGTCCGCGCTTGACGGCCTCCTTGACCTTCTCGCGTGCCGCGGCGGCGGGATCGGGCGCGGCGTCTGGCTGGTGGCGTTGGGCCTGCGACATCACGTCCCGCCACGTGACCTCCCCGTCACGCAGCGCTGTCCAGATGCGACGCAGGTCCTCGAGCTCTGCCGGAGTGCATGTGTCCAGGGGATGTCCGAGGTACGCCGCGAGCTCCGATGGACGGACCCCCAGCGAGGCAAAGGCGTCCGCCAGCCGCTTGCGGGCCGCGTCCGGGTCTTGAGCATCAGCCGCGGACCTGGTCTTGGCGCACTCGGCCAACGTCTCGTCCAAGATGTCCCCTGGGACGAGACGGAGGACCAGGGTCCGCATCAGCCTGGACACCAGGGCCTGCTGGGACATCAGCAGATCTCCATCGCCCGGTCTGATCAGGTAGAGAGTCTGCCCGTCCGACCCGGTGCGCGTCCCGACGATGGTCTCTGCCCCGGTCACGCGACGGCGCTCGACCACCTTGCGCATGACCGCGGCCTGCCTCAAAACCGTGTTGGTCTCCAGGTCCGCCACGGAGACCTGGATCAATCTCGCGTCCTCGTCCTCGCGTAGGACTTGGACGTCCACGACGATGTTGCCGAGTGCCCGCATGGCCGCCTCGGCCATCCGGATCGATGGTCCCCGGATGGTAGTTCCCGCGCGCGGGATCGCGTACTCGGCGACCGCCGCGAAGCCCGGACGTCGGGCCTCGCGCAGCAACCGGTCCCGCACGTCCAGCCAGTCCCTCGGACGCGCGAGAGCCAGCGCTGTCCGCGCCTGGACCTCGGCTCGGACGGTGGCCTCGATGTGCCCGTACCGGTCTGGCACGGACGGCGTCGCGACCATGCTCGCCGGTGGCTGCTGGCTTTGCCCCTCGTCGGGGCGTACGTGGATGATGTCCTGCTCACTCATGGCCATTTCCTCCATTTGTTGAGATGCGCACATACCTGATCGGCTCACCGCGGTAAGGCTCGAGGGCCTCCGCGGAAATGCCCAAAGCCTGCATGGCGTCCGCATAGCGGATGTTGCCGCGGCGCTCAATGAGCGTCGCGGACCAACCGGACGCGGACTGCACGCGCGTTGCCCCGACTGCTGCCATTGCCTCCAGTAAGGCAGCGCGGGCCTCTTTGACGCGCGCTTCGAGGCGCTTCATCTCCTGCTCGGCCCGAAGCATTTCCTGGACCTGGTGATCCAAGTGTTCGTCCGGGCGTAGCACCGCGCCGCGGTCCCGGATGCGGGAGAGGGCGAGGGAGGCCCTCTCGTCCGGCCCCGTGGGTTCGGGCGGCTCGCCAGCCTGGACGCGGCGCCAAAAGTCAACTGCGGCCTCGATGAGGGATTCCTGCACATCGGGGTCCGCGTCTATGGGGAGCCCCTCCGGCTCCTGCGTGGGTCCAGCGTGGACAATGTACGCTCGCGGAAGGCCCACGAAATGCAGATACCACTGCACCTGGCAGTAGTAGGCCGGCGGCACCTCGTCCCATGGGGCGATGTGCCACTTGACCTCCACCACCACGTGCTCCTTTGCGCGGCGCGCGATGTAATCGAGGGTGGCGCGGAGGAACTCATGCTCTGGGTGGACGAGCTGTGGACCTGGCTCCAGCGTCCACCCCTCGCGACGCGCCCACGCCTCCGCGATGGGCGCCTCCATCGCCCTCCCCTGGACCATCGTCCAGGTCTCGGGACGCCCGGGGTCCAGCCCCCGGAGTCTCCGCCACACCATCAGCGGGGTCTCCCAGGGCGACAGCCCCAGGATGGCACCGATATCGGATCCTCCAATCATGACTCCTCCCCTAGCTCGTATAGATCCTCAATGTGGACGCCCAAGGCCTTCGCCAAAGCCGGGATCACATCTGCCTTGGGGCACGCGCCCCTCTCCCATGCGGCGATGTGCTGGCTCTGGACGCGCTCGGCACCCAGCGCGACCATTCGGCGCGCCAGGGCTTCTTGTGTCAGGCCCCTCTCAAGGCGAAGGGCCTTCAGTTTGACACCGCTAAACATCAGACCTCTCCTCCTTGCGCTTGCTTATCCATTCCATCGAGGCCTCGTCGGCCTCCCTGTATTCTGTGCTTACAAGCCCCCGGGTCCCGTCAGCTGGGTTCCTTGCCCAGGTGTCGGTTACCTGATAGCGCCCACAGTGGACGCAAATGTCCTCATAGACGTTGCCGGGCCAGTGGCCGATTGTCCGAAACAGACGCCAATCGTGCTGCCGGTCCGGCAAACACGGGGGCTCTGGCGGGAACACTGTTTCCAGCCGTCTGGCCTCGGCCACCTGTCTCCACGTGCCGGTCTCATCATCCCAGACCTCCTCCCGGACGAGGAGGTCTACCCAGATGGTGGACTCCCAAGGCCCCCGTTGATAGGGCCTGGGATCGAAGTTCTTTCTGGCCAGTTCGAGCGCCTCGTTGAGGGAGGCCGGCTCCTCCGTAACGAGGCACTCGTTCCCAGCCTCGACAATCCTGTACCGTCTCATGTCACACCTCCTACGTTAGGGCCAATCTCCAAATACCCACCCTGCCCCCAGCCAGTCGGCCCGTGCCATTCCACAGGCGCCACGGCCTGGAAGGCCTGGATTGGGTCGTCGGGAACAAAACTGTGCCGGAGGCGCTGAATCCGGTCGCGCCAGCCGGCGGGCAACAAGGCCGCCGCGGGTCTGCGTGTCGCGCGGTCTCCACCGAAGACAGCGCACGTGACGAGGCCGATCGGGAACCCCGCTTTCGCGGCCCTGATTGCCAGGTCCGCGTCAAGTTCGGGGTCCCCTGGCCGGAACTGGCGGAGTAACCCTGGATCGACCCCAGACCCGGCAAGCCAGGACTGATTGGCCTGGCCCCAACATTCGAGCCAGTAATCCCCGGCAACACGAAGCCAGTCCGCCGTTGACATTGGCAGACCGGCCTCGGCCTCCGCTTTGATTCTTTGTTCAAGACGCGGCCCCACCTGAATGTATGCCGCGGCCACGTGGGTCACGTGCCCTGCTATCCAATGCAGGGCCTCGTGGACCCATTCCTCCGGTCCGGCGCTATCCGCCCAGGCCGGAGGTACGAAGATTCCCTCTGACCCCACGTTGGCCGTGACGCCAACGTGGTCCAACATCAACCGTGGCAACGGAACGCCTTGTTCCGTCGCCCACGACAATAGGCGTACGAACTCTTGCGGCACGGCCACAGGCGTCATCGCCGCACCTCCCGCGCCGCAAGTCGCAGCGCCACCGCGGTTGCGACTGGCCCGGACACCCCCTGCCAATGCGCAAGGGGTTTGCGGTGCCAGGACGCGTATCCCTCCCGCAGTCGTGGCGAGGCAGGCTTGACCCCATCCCGGGCGCAATAGGAGTCAAGCCAGACCAGGGGGACGCCGGCCTCGCATAGTTGCCGGTATTCCTCTCCAGCGTCCCAGTCGCCGAGTGCCACTACCCCGGCGATCCGCCCGCCACGGATAGCCGCCACACGGCGGCAGAAATCCGCGAGGCTGTAACGTTCGTCGCCTCGCGGAAAGAAATCGTCCTTGCGGAGCCCCCGGCCATAGACCGAAACAAGGGCGTCGTACCAGCCCTCGTCCGTGGCTGGGGGATAGACTGTTCCGTTGCTGTGGCAGACGACGACCACTTGCGGATCAGCATCCGCCACAGCCATGGCCCCTGCCAGCAGCTCATTGCAGTATGCCGAGCAGGAGCCTGAACAGTCCACCGCGATGATGGAGACGCACCGCTCCATCTCTTCGCGGCGAACTCGAGAGAGAGCCCACCGACGCGCGACCATCTCCCGGACAAGGCGACGCGGATCAAGGCGCGGGCTGGGATCGTAGCCCAACCCTACCTCCATGGCCTTGAGCAGTCGGTCCAGTGCACGCCGAATCTCACGCGCAGCCCTGCTCGCGGCCAACGCCCGGACACGCACCGCGTCCGGGTGGTCGCGAAAGTCCCCTCCCCATGATGAACACGCGGAGGGCGCCGTGTCGCAGACCGGGACTCCACTATGCAGCGATGGTGTGTTGTCATCGCCGCATAGTGGGGCTCCGGTCTCGGGCAGGTGGCCACCATCATCGGCGGCGGCTCGGTCCTGCCCTTCCGGCGGGGACTCCGTGACGGGGCCTCCGTCGTCCCGCCCCTCATCCGCGGATTCCGGCTCCCCCTCGCCAGACGCCGCACTAGCCCCGTCCGCACCATCCCGGTGCGGGTTGTCTGCGGCGCCCGCTTCGGGGGCCGGTGGGGGAGCCACCCCCGCGGTCGGCTCGCCCTGGTCCTCGGACCGAGGGCTTGCCTCCGCCTCCTCCCCGCCCCCGTTGGCTGGACGTGGGCTTTCGCCCGCCTTCGCCGGGCTCCCAGGGGCCCCGGCCATAGGGACCGAGTCATCCTGGGCCGCGTCCGGCCCGGGCCGGGGCGGAGAGTCATTCACTTCGCCACTCGCGCCGTCGCCTCCGTGGAACGGGGCCTCCTCATTGACCTGCGAGGACGGCGCCACCTCGCAGGTGTCCTTGGGCCGGGCCTCGCCAGCCTCCTCGGGCTGCCCAGCCCAATCAGGCCCGAGGAGAGAGATAAGGCTGTCCAAGACCCGCAACAACTCGGCCTTGGACAGAGACACTATGTCGCCGCTGAAACCATACCCTGGGACAGCGACGACGTAATCAGTCGTCGAGCCCAGGGGGCTTCGTGCTACATGTTGATTGGATGATATTCGGACGCGGAACACGGAGGCCGCGTCCTTTGCGGCGTGGCGCCTCATGTCCTTGAGGCGCCATTTGTGCTGCCGCGGCGCGCTCATGCCTTCCCCCCACGGCGCGCCGCCTGAATCTCGCCCCATAGCGGGGCGAGTTCTCGGGCGGACACACTGGCGGCCCCTTCCGGAGTTCGGGCCGCCCAACCCCGAAGGACCTCGACCAGGTCCTCCAGGGACTCCGCCACCGCCCACGCCTCGGCTGCGGCGTGGGCAAACTCCTGAAGGGAAAGAACCGACCCCTCCCGCTCCGCCACTGCCCGCATGACCTTGCAGACCATGCGGGCGACCCCGGCGGGCACATTGGCCCGCTCGGCGACCAGCCGCTCCACCACGTCCACGGGGAGCGGCTCCATCCGTACTCGGCGAACACGCCTTAGCAGCGCGTCGCCGAGTGGTCTCATGTTATTCGACGTCAGGAAGACGATGACCCGCTCTAGGCGGGTCACCAAGTGCTCGCCGGGTCGGATGGGAACCCGGCCTGACTGTAGCCAGTCCAGGAGCAAGTTCTCTGTTCGCTCCTGGACTTTGTCAACTTCATCGAGGCAGACGATGACCCAGTCTGCCTCGTGGGATAACCGGGCGACCCTCGCGAGCACGCCGTCTTGAGCGACGCGCTCGGCGTCGCCCGCAACCGCGGCGCACACGTCTACGCCGCGGAACAACTCCTGGTCATCAGACCAGGAGTGGAGCAAGGCGTACACAAAAGCCCCGCCGAGGCCCTTCGCGAGGGCCTCAGCGAGGGCCGTCTTGCCGCACCCGGGCGGCCCCTCGAGAAGGACCGCCCGGGCCCCATTCTTGGGCCTCGCGGGGTTGAGGAGCCCCGCGAGGGCTACTAACTCCGCTCTGCGGGGAATGTACCCCGCCGAGCGGAGGACCTCCTCAATCCGCGTCATCGTCATCGGAATCCTGCTCCTTGCGCTCGCGCACCCATTTGAGGGAGACCGAATCGGCCTCCCTATACAACACGCTGATAAACCCCTCGGTCCCGTCCGAGGGGTTCACTGCCCAGGTATCGGTAACCCGATACCTGGCACAATTGATGCACGCCTCGGTGTACACGTGGCCGGCACCATGACCGGCCATGCTGAAATCCCGCCAATCATGCTCCCGCCCAGACACACATGGCGGGGCTTTCGGGTGCACCGCAAGGGTGCACCCTGTCTCGCCCACCTGCCTCCATTCTTCGTTGTCGGGGTCCCAGTGGTCTTCGTAGACCACCAGGTCTACCCAACAAGTCCCCTCGCCCGCTTCGGGCGAGTACAGGCGGGGGTCAAAATTCCGCCTTGCGAGCTCGAGCGCTTCCTCGAGCGACCGCGGCTCCTCCGTCACCAGATACTCATTGTGACACTCGATCAGTCTGTAGCGTTTCCTCATTGCAGCACCTCCTTTTTTCACCCCCGCGCCCCATGCGCGGGGTCGGGCGGTTCCGCCGCCCACCACACCTACACTATAGGTTTGGCGCGTCGGCGTGTCAAGTTTTTTTTGAGGGTCTCGCGCAATCGGGTCAAAACCCAATCATCACACAGGGTTCCGCGTCATCCGCTTTTTGCGGACCCGTCCGTCGTCCGGCACACCCCCTGTCGGAAGACGCGCGCTAACCGCGTGATATCACACGCGGTTCCCGACTCTCTCCCCCTGGAGACACACGTTTCGCGCGTGATTCCGCGGACTTCCAGATCGCCTGCCTAACGGCCTAACATCTAGCGACAATCGCCCGAGACAGGCAGACGTCCGAGGCGGCGATCAGCGCCACAGGGCGGCGATTGCGCCGGTGACGACCGCGCCCGCGAGTTCGCGCGCGAAGGCGATTCCGCGGCGCTTGGCCGCCTCCTCGACGAACAAATGCAAGCGAGCGATGCTGGTGACCACGTCTCCGCGTGCCGCCTGGATTAGCCGCGGATCGATGTCGGTGCGCGACGCGAGCACCGCGTACGCCGCGACTTCCGCAGCGAGGCAAAGAGCGTGCTCGCGTAGGGCAGGGAGGTCCTCGGCGGCAATACCCTCGACTTGGCGTCCGAGGGCCTCTTCTACGATGCGGAGGAGGTCGTCCATGGTGGTCACCTCCCGTAATCGGGGCACGGACCCTCCCGCCGGATGCCGACGGCCCGGCGGAGGTCGTCGTGGAAGGCGTGCCGTTGGGCGCGTTGCTCGGGGGCCAGCGCCTCGTCCTCGTCCACGTACATGTCGAGACGGCACGTGGCGATGTCCACTGCCTCCCGGATAGCGGGAGTGATGGTCGCGCATCCGCCGACCAGGGCCAACGTGGGCAGGATCAGCATCGCCTTGAGCATGGGTCACCTCCTGGTCCGCTCAACGCCCCTCAGTCTGCCACACCGGGTAGGTGATCGCCAGGATCGGCCAGAGGGCCATCGCTGTCAGACCCAGTCCCAGGATCGCCAGGATCACCGGGGTCGCCATGACCAGGCCCAGCATCCGACGTGGGCGCATCATCTCGCACGACAGCATCTACCACCTCCCTCTGAATGCCGTCTCGCGGGCCGACTTCCGCGGCGATCATGGTCGTAAGCGCCAGGATAGCCGCCACGACCCACGAGGCAGGGCTAACGCTCGAGGACGGACGGTCGGTGACCACACGAAGCGTGGCCCTCAAGGCCTTCGAGACCAGGGCGAGCAAGGTCAACAGCCCGGTCGGCACCTCGACTCCCGACCCAAGCAAGGCGTTTGCGAGGGCCACCGCCGCGTCCGCAGCCAACGCCCCGAACTCGGCCCAACGAATCACGTTCCAGCCAGTGCTACGTCGCATCAGACACCTCCCTGTACGACACCTCAACGCGAGACGCGGCCAGGACGGTAATGGGATGTGCCCCGTGGATGCAATCCGCCCGTCTCTGCGTCGGTTCGCGTGTCCCGAGCGGCCAGCATGCCTGGTAAAGCGCACACACGAGCCTGGGATGCCCGTCGGTGGAACAGCGCCCCGGAGGAATGATTGCCTCGATGAGTCGGCCCTTCTCGCGCATGGCTACCACCAGCCCAACGCTCGCCCGAGCAATCCGGCCCATGTGCCCGCGACTGCCAAGAGTCCCCCGATCACACCGATCCGACGCCACCGACGCTCGGTGACCCCCGAGCGGTGTCTCTCGACCGCGCAATGACCGCGTACCTGGTCCGCGATTACTTCCAGGTCCGCGAGGCGCCTATCGTGGGCCGCAAACGTCTTGGACCCCTGCTCCAGCCTCTCTTCGGTCCGCGCCACGTGTTCGCGCATCTCGGCCCGCAATGCGGCCAGGTCGCCTGCGAGGGTATCTACCTTGCCTTCGACCCGCTCGATTCGTCGGTCGAGGCCGTCTAGGCGCGCCTCGATCCGCCCAAGCGCCGCCCCAAGCAGCCCATTGTCGTGCGCCGACATCCCAGATTACCTCCTCATCTGTCGCCACCTGGCCGGGTAACCCCGGCAGTCGTAATGCACGAACGGTTCCCGTTGCGTCGTTCGGCCGCGGAAATAGACACCGACCCCTCCCTCGCACATCCGCCCCTCGCGGATCAGCGAGTAGATGACGCGGGCGACGTCCTCGACCTCCCAGCCCTCGACCACGATGTCCGCCGCGTCCCCCGCCATGTGCCGACTGCGTCTCGCGCCCCCACACGCGCGATTGCACGGCGCGCATCGGTATCCAGAGATAACCCGGATCGGGACATTGCCGACTGCCTCGCGTAGCACCTCCAGGTTGGCGCATAGCCGCATAAGCAGGCTCTCTGGCCCGAGCAATCCGTGCGAGCACCGAAACTCGCGTCGCGAGAAATGCTCGGTGATGTCCCCCACTGGCCCTCCTAGTCGGCGCGGAAGAAGGTGAAAGATCCGCTGATCCATTCGCTGATGTCAATAGGCGCGCCGCTACTATCGTAGACATTCATGGTGATGCTAACATAGCGAAGCGCTCCGCCAGCAAATGGCGAAGATAGACCCGATGAATAGCCGATCAGACGGGTTCCGTTTGGATATTCAGACACGCATCCAGCGAAACTGATCGCCATTGCGTCTAGGACCCATGGCGGATTTGGGTGGGTGCCGAGGGCCGATGCGAGCACCTGGACCACGGCGGTATATGAGCCAACGCCTGTGCGGCTAATGGTGGCCGCAACGCTAATATTCGGATCAGTGACGTACTGGTTGATGTTGCTCAAACTGTCCGTACCATTGCATTTCGCGCTGAACACGTATTGACTCGGCCCTGCCTGGTGGTACCGCAGCCACCATCGGACATCGTACACGTCCGACGCCTCAATGGGATGTGGCGCTCCCGGTCTAACATAGACGACCGCAAGCGGTATATCGCCAAGTGTCCCTTCCGGACAGATAGGGTCCACGCCCGGCGTCCCGGTAATGGCCCGAATCTCGCAGCCAACATCCCACCACTGGGGCAGGCTCTGCGTCGTTAGCGTGCCGTCCGACAGCCGCACACTCCGTGTCTGGTAATCACCCTGGGACGCCGCTGGCCGGGCCACAATGAGGTCGTAGCGCGGGTTCGTCCCGTCGGGCGCCTCGAGAACGACAGATTGGGGCGCCTCATTGACCACCGGCTCAATGGCCAGTTGCCCCAACACGTCTTTGACCGGGTTGTACGCGAAGCCGAGGCCGCGGCCTACGTGCAGGGTCATGTTGGCTACTGTGGGCGACACCCCGAAGCCCGACACGACGCCGGAGCGCTTGATCCCACTCGGGGCCACGTATAGGTCCCCAAGTAGGTCAAGCACGCTGTCGCGCGGTGCCGTGGCCAACAGTCGAAGTTTCTCCGCTGTGACCACCTCGCCCGACGAATGCCACGGATAGTCCCATCGCTTCTCGTACCCCATGGCCTCAGCCCTCCTCGAGCGTCCAGAAGGTCCCCCCTGGACGCCGCGTCTCGACCACCTGGGCCACGGCGGCTACCTCGGGGCGCACGCCGGAGCCACCCACATCGTGGATCGTACCATCCGACGCACGGCCAGGCAAGTAGGTCGCCGCATAACCGTCCTGGTAGTCCGTGTGGGCATAATCGGCAAAAAGCCACTGAAGGTCCTGGACGGAGACTACCGGGGCCGGGACCCAGACTGCAAACCAGCCTGTCGGATGCCCATCCCACGGCCAGTTGTGCCGAGCGGTCGGGGAACCAAGCGACCGATCCCCGTCCGTCCACCATGCGACGTCGGCGAACGCGCACAGGTCCCACGGCTCCCAAAGGACGGCCTCTGGATAGACGGGCGCAATGCCCCTCCGAATCGCAGACGGGGTCACGACGTCGGCCAGACCGCGGACACGTAGACGCAGGCTCGCGTCCGACTCGCCCGGTGACCGACCGATCCCCCTGGTATCCGCGAGCGTATCGAGGCAGGGTGCCGCACCACCTGCCAGGCCAGGATCGTCCACGGTCGCCCAAACGGCGCCCCCGGGCGGCTCCTCGTAGCCTGGTCGTGATAGCAGCGATAGCAGCGTGCCAGCGCGAAGGTTGGCCTGCCAGGACGGACGTTGCGAGACGACACGCACACTCTGTTGGCCAGGTGCCGTAAAGACAACCCCGTCCTCTTGGACGACGACCTCGCCTTGCAGCGTCCACCATCGTGTACCGGCCGGAAAGCGCGTGGACCGCGTAGCAACCGTGACCGTGATCGTGATGCTACCTGTCGCAAGGCTACCCCCCTGTGCCGTCCCAGGAGCGAGACCGTCCATTGCCCGCACAACGGCCTGGGACACCCTGGACCCTACCTCTGCCAGGGCATGCAGCACCTCGCCACCGCGGCCACTCATCAGCCGCTCGTACCAGTCCGAGGGTACCAGCCGTCGCACCAGCGCGAGCAGATCGTCGTGGTCAAATGGTTCAAGCATTGATGGTCACCATATCCTCTTGGGTCCGCACAACCTCGGTCGAGCCCGGCACGACATCGCCAGCCGGTTCGACCACGACGGGCTCCGGCGACAGGGCGACGTCTCGGTCACGCCGTACTACCTCGCGTATCCCGCCGACAGAGAGTCGCTCGCCTACACGCAGGGAGTTCACGTAGGTGACGATGGCCCGCCGAATGCGGCGTGCCGTCTCCACCGTGTCCGCTCCCGCGCGGAAGGCGCACGTCACACGGATCCTCTGCAGTCGTAGGCTGGCCGCCACGACCTCCACATAGACCCCACAGGGTCGCCACTCATCCAGTGCGGTCGCCACAGAGTCCCGTAGCAGGTCATTGGCGCGCCCGGACGGATCAGCCACGACGAGACGGACCCACCGCGCCATGGACTGGCCCTCAATCGCGAGGTCCATCTCGCTTGCCCGCGCGATCCCGACGCCGGACACACTGCGTGCCCCGTGCTCGATAGCCTGGAGTGTGCCACGCCGCACGACCGCCCAAAAGGCCCTGCATCGTGCCCGAAAGGCATCATCCGACTCGCGCTCCGAGCCTCCAGCCGCGGCCTGTGGATTGGTCACGGTCATCGTGGTGTCGAATGGGACGGCCCGCAGGACCGTGATGGTCTCTTTCGCGACGTTGCCCTCCGGACCGGCGACCACGGCCCACGCCTCGACCGTCTTGGACGTCTCGGTGGCTTGGAATGCCAGATCTTGCACGGTCTCGAACTCGATGCCGCTGGCCGTCGCGCACCGGAAGCCCTCTGGAATCACGCCCGAGGCCGTGCCCGTCCGCGTGAACCGAAGCGTCACCTTGGCCTTCGTCGCGTCGTTGCGGACCAGCCCAAACCAATCCCACGCAAGTCGGTCCAACTCCTCCCGTTGCGCCGTCGTAAGCAGCCTGTCCCGGTAAACAATGGCCGCCTGCCTGACAACCTCTTCGCCAACGGACGCAATCGCCGCACAGATAGCGTTGACCTCGGTCCCCTCCTGCCTGACGGCCTCTTCGGTAATACCCGTGTTGCGCGAGACGACCTCTCGTAAGGCCGTCTCGAACAAATCGGACCATCTGGGGAAGTCCGCCATGCTACACCTCCCGCTCGTAGCCTACCACTATGGTCCCGAGGTTGGCCACTCGCACGGTCGCCCGCACCAAGAGTGCCCCCTGCCCGGACACGCTCGCCTCGACGTGTGCCTCCTGGACTCCGGGAATGCCCAGGATCGCAGACCGACCCACGGACACAAGCCGTTGAAGGTCTGCTGTCCGGGCTGGAGCGTACAAGCCGCGTCCCAGGCCGCCATACTGTGGCAGATGCGCCCACTCGCCCGCTACCGTGGACAGGGCGCGATAGACCAGTGCCCGGACCGTCTCCTCGCTCGAGGCCAGTGCGTAGTCGCCCGCGTCCGTGGTCACGTATTGCCCGGTCTGCGGGTCGGCCCGCACATCCCGGATGCCGATGACGCGGGTCACAGCATCCGCCGACCGGAGCGGCTCCACCGCACCGACACACTGTGCCTCTGTCCCGCCCGGCTCGACGTGACTCTGCCCGTCCGCGGACGCGATGTTCGTGCTCGCGGCAATCCCCAACCCGTCGAAGATGGTTGCCCCTGGCCCAGCCAACCGCAAGCGTACGGACTCCGAAGAGATCGTCTCGATGCCCAGCAGGTAGGGCAGACGCAGACCATCGCTCCGCTGAATATCCCAGTTCGCTGGATTCAGGGCATCGTCCTCGGCAAGCGCGGAAACCTGCTTGACCGGCCCAGAGAAGTCAACACGAATGCCTTGCTCGCGGTCGTACCGAGCCCGCATTACGAACAAGCCCAACTCCCAACACCCGCGGTCGTAGCCGGCACCCGATGGACGGACTGCTCCGCGGATGTCGTCGGGCGTCCCAGTCGTCGCGGTGCCCGAGTCCACGAGCGGGGAATCGGCGCCAATCTGGCCCGTGGTTTCGTCGAGGAACTTCGGGTCTATGATGCGGTCCGTGGGCTGCTGCACAGCCTGGCCGCCCCAGCCCGCTGTCCCGAAGTCCCACGCATCGCAATGGCTCGTGACGGCACTTGCCCCAGAGTAGGTCGAGTAATAGGCCGTCCCGAAGCCCTTCACGGCGCAGTTGTAGAAGACGGGCCGGCTCAATGCCCAGGCTGGGATCGTGGCGACCAGGCCCAGTTCGGTCTTGTCAGACCGGATGAGCGTACACTCGCTAACTGTGACCACGTCGGACCATATCTCCAACGCTGCTAGCGTTCCACCCAATGTATTTCGGAAATGTATGTTTCTGATGATAGGATTTCCAACATACGACATCTGCGAAGCCGATGGGCCGCCAATGCGCACACCGGTCACGTAGCACCGCTCGATGATACCACCCAGGGTGTTGATCGCGAACAGGGACTGGGACTGGCCGGTAACCCGGCAATTGGCGCATTGAAGGTCCTGATACTGGTCGCCGTCCAAGAGCACCACGCAGCCATCGGCGGTGCAATGTTGGACCGTCTGTGGGCCAGGCTGTGTGCCGGCAAGCGAAAGCAGAGACCACCCCTGCGTGCAACGCAGATACCGTAGCGTGATCGCGCCATTGGCCCCGCTACCGTACACGCCGTAGTAGCCCGACCTCGGCGCGATGATCATTGGCAGGTCCGGCGAGGCCCCCTCCAGCCTGAAGCCAGTGACACCGGACGCGAGGATCGCGCACGTACCATACCACATCCATGTCGGTTGCTGGCCTGGGCCAGCGAAAATGCGGATGTCGGACTTGGTGATCGTGACCGACTCGTTGTAGACCTCGCTATCGTCAATGCGCCCCTCGTCGCCGCGTTCCGCGGCCTGCACAAAGGCACCAATCGTCGTGAAGTCCCCCCGCCCGTCCTTGCGAATCGAATACGTGGCCATTACGTCACCGATACGATAATGCCATTGACGACCGTGACCGTGCGCCCGTCGCCAGTAACGAATGTCTGGCCGCCACTGCCGCCCCAACCCGGTAGCGGAATCGAGGCACCGCCAGCAGACAGGCTTGCACAGGCCAATGGACCGAACGACCCACTCGCGCCGGATACCGGGCCAGCAGCCGTCACCGAGGCACCGACAGAGAGCGACGTCCCCACAGTCGCCGACTCCCCCACCTCCAGTGTGCCACCGACCCGCGCATGTCCGGACACCTCGGCATCTCCCACGACGTGCACTGTCGGCGCCTCGAGGTAGATACGCCCGGCCCCAGTCGCCTTGATGCGCACGTGCTTACCGGGGCGCATCACGAGCCACCACGTCTCGGGCTCGCCGAGCGCCTCCGTGGGCACCGCGTCAGTCTCGGTGTGGAGCGGTCCAATCGCGACCGGGGACAGGTCTGGGTCGCCCTCCGGCATGACTACGAGCACCTGGTCTCCCGCCGCGATTGGATGATAGATACCCCACCCGGCACCCGCGAAAGTGGGCACAGCCCTGGCCAACACGCTGTCACCGTCCGGTTGCAGGTCCACCTCCAGGTACACGCTCTCCCTGTCCACGACCACCTCGACCACGAGGCCGAGAGCGGCCCACCGCCGCGTATCAGCCCGCAGAAAATCCAGCGCCGCCCGGACATCAGGCATTGGTCACCCCCTTTTCAACGCGGGCCTGCACGTAGTTTACCGCCTCCACACTCAGTTCGTAGCCGTCAGGCCCAAACTCGTGCGTTGCACCCCGCACATACCAGCGAGCGGCGAGTAGCCGTCGCATCTCTGGTCGTCCCAGGTAAGCCGCGAGCATGGCCGCCGACCGCTCTTCTTGACCGGCGGCCACCAAGGCGTCCCGGATCGCCGATTCATCCATGGTCTCCCATGCCAGTCGCGTCGCGACGGCGTCGGCCTGTGCTGGTGCGACATGCACTTCGAGCGGCACCCCCGCGCGCAAACCGAGCAGGTCGGGATCGTTGTTGCCGCCCCCGAATGAGGCCAACTCCGAGGTCTCGACCCGAAGCGTAAGTTCGCCGCGCCCCAATTCTTCGAAAGCGAGCCTGGCCGCCTCTGCAAGGTCTTGCTGATTGGTGAACCCGGTCACCGTGTAGACCCTCGCCTCGTCACGTGCCCACATCCCGGTCGCCGAGACCCTCGCTGCCCAGGGGCTCGGCGGGTATCTGGCCACGAGTGTTTCCTTGCCGTTCAAGCAGCGCAGCTCGACCGCCGGGACCGTCACCTTGCCCATACGCCTGGAAATGGTTAGCGTCGAAATATTCGCCCCATAAACCAGGACAGGTCGCGGCACAGGCTCGTCCCACTCGTCGCCTGAGGGATAGTCCACGACGTGTCGGCGTTCGCGCTCGGCATAGACGTCCGCAGGCCTGGTCAACACGAACCGCCCCGTGGGCGTACCCTCGCCCGTCGGTCCTGCCCAGACGTCCGCATAGAGCAGCAACCCGGCCTCCGCGGTCAAGTCGGTCAACAGGTCCCAATAACTTTCATCGCGCACCTTTCGTGCTCGAAGCGGTCGCCTCTGGGCCGCTCCTGCTCTATGCTGGCGCGCTCGAGCGTGTCGGACCGTGTTCGGGGCAACGTCGATGATGTGCAACGGTACTCCCGCGGTTCCAGGCCATGAGTCCAAGATTTCCCGCACGAGCCAATCTACGGGCTTGCTCCAATCCATCTCGCGGTAAAGGGCCGACGGAACGGGCGTATCGAGCAGCCCCTGGGTAAAGTCGCGACAGGACAGGGTCACCCAGTCGCCGCCATCGCCATGCTCGATGGTCACCTCGTCGGCAAAGCCCACGAAGCGCAAGTCTGCCGGCCCGATAAAGTCCCGCACCTCCCTGGATGCCCGCCGACGCTCGAGCCTTGTGGGGGTGACGCCGACTCGTATGGCCTCGTCCCAGGACTCCGCGGACACCGTGCCTAGGTACGCCGCGATGCCGATGGATCGGCATGCCAGAGGATGGATCGGTAGGTCCCGGTGACGGATGCGCACGTGGCACGTGTCTGCCTCGCGATAGGGGTTGCGTTCGATTCGCAGGCTCTGTGGAACGGCCCACAAGAAAAGGGTCCTCCGCGCAGCCCCGCTCGCCACCTGGTCAGGGCCACTCGGAATCGGCAACCAGCGACCGTCCGGCAGGACGCGGAATCCAGCCGGCGTCGGTTGGGCCTCGAGCGTTGCCCGGACCTCATCGGGCAGCCCGAAGGCAAACTCATCCAGCTGCACATACAGGCAGACAGCGGCCACTGGGTAGTACGTCCCCACTCGGGTCACCTCGGGATCAGCAGCACCTCGCCTGCCCGCACCTCGTCGCCTGGGAGGCCGTTGATGTCCGCGATGTCCTGCCACCTATCCGGGGTCCCGTAGTACCGCGTCGCGATCCGTCGCAGGGAGTCCCCCTCGCGGCACAGATGGAGTGCCCGGATAGCAGGCTCGGCGAACCGCTGGGCCTCCTTCCGCAGCCTTACCGCCTCATACCGCGCGTCGCGCAATGCCGCCTGCACCGCGGCACTGGCAACCGCAGCCTCGGCCTGCGTCCCTACCGAATGGTCCGTGGCAGCCCCGCGAGCAGCCCCGGCGGTAATGGGCATCCACTCAATAGACCCACGACCCAGCCGCGCAAACGCATCTGCCACTTCGCGGTACTGCCCAACCAGCAGCACGGCCTCCTGTTGGACCTCGAGCACGGTCTGCAGGACATTCTCGCAGGTCGCGGCAACGGACCGCGCAAACTGTGCCGGCTTCGCGGCAAGGTCCAACGCTTTCTGGGCCAGACCGCCGACCTGGTCAATCAAAGTATTTAGTTTGCGGACTGTCTGTGTGATATATTGTGTGTATGCATCGTTCAGGTCAGACATGACCGCGTCAACGGCAGCGACCGCGTCCTGGAGTGACTGCCAAAGTGATTTCTCATCCGGCGGAGGCTTCGGGAATTCCAACCGCGGCTTGAAGGCCGTGTCCGCAACCCACTCGAACTCCAACTCCCACTCGATCCGTTGGGGCGCATGTTCCTGGAAGCGCGCGGCCCGGACGAAGCCACGCTGCGTCACGGATTGCGCCTCCCCCTGGTCACCCCACCGGACAATGACCTCCTGTCCCGAGCGACACAGGTCGGCGAGCACCGCGCGCGCACGCTCCGGCGTCTTGATGACCTCGACCGTGCCACCCTCGGCCAGCCGGAAATATCCCGCCCCCTCCTCGCCCATTCTCCGGGCCAGCAGGATTCCCGAAACCGTCATGTCCGTGTGGTGGGGTCCGAGGACCTGGGCCGAGGCCTCCGTGGCCCCTGGGTAGTAGGTGATGCGTAGCCGCTGCTGGACCGAGAGGGTCACCGGACGCACTGGCAGGCACCACCCGGTCATCTCGACACGTCGCTTGCGCCCAGTCACCTCCTCGATGGAAAACGTGGCCCCGGTAGCCAGTCGGTCCGGCTCGCTCCCCAACCGGTCCAACGCCGCGTCACGTCCTACGATAGGCAGAGCCACGGGCTATCCTCCGATCCAATGCGGTCTGCTGGTCGCAGCCTGTGTCTGTTTCAGGGCGGCTCGCGCCAACGTGTTGACAATGGTCGCGGCGATCCGGTCTGGATCTGTGTGCCGCGCGTCCACGCGCACCTCGATCCGCGACCCCCGGAGGTCCACCTTTGGGGGCTCCGGCAATGGCCGCGTCAGTCGCCCCTCCTGGTACGCCGTCATGACCGCGTGTACCTGCTCGCGGATGTATGCCATAGCCGCTGGGTCGCGCTCGATGACCGCATATTGCGCCTGCAGTGATAGACCGCGTAGCGCCTCGGCGTGTACGGTCCGCCACGTGTTCACCGCGCTCTCCACGAGGGTGCGTGTCAGATCGGCGCCAAACTGCTCGACGGCCTGTCGGTAGGTCTCGTCCCAGGCTTGCGTCGCCTCCCTGAGACGCTGGGCGGCCTCGCGCCGTCTCTCTTCGCGCCTCCTCTCGCGCTCCTCCTCCTGGTACCATTCGTGGACCAACAGGGCCGCCGGAGCCACTGCCAGCGCCGGGAGGGCGTATGGCATGGCGCGCATGCCCACTTGGCGCAGCGCCGCGCCTGCCAAGAACCAACCAGAGGCCCCCGCTGCCGCCCCAACCCCAGCACCCGCGGCAGCCCCGGCACCAGCCGCTCCGCCAGCAGCCATGGCTGCGGCCCATCGCCATGCCCAGGCAACCATCCCCTGGAGCACACTGATCGCCTGCTTGCCAAGCCAGTAGGCCACGAGCACCTGGATAGTGTTGGAAATAGCCTCCCAGTGCCGCGCAATCCACGCGACCGCGTCGCGGATTGCGACGAACGTGCTCCGCAGGCCTTCGCCCCACTCGCGCGCCTTCCGCGCGATCAGGTCCTGGTGCTGGTCAACCCACGTGATCATGGCCTGCAACTGGCGACGCATTTCATCGAACAGCGGCGCCCCGAGTTGCCGCCTGAAACGCAACCAGGCATCCTCGACGGTCGCGAGCATCGCGTCCACAAGGTCCCCGGCGGCTTTGGCACTGGCCGTTGCGGTCTCCATGCGCTCCAACAATAGAGCGAGCACGGCGTGCGGGTCCTTTCTGTATAACTCATTGACGACACTACTTTCCAGACCGAGCATTTTCGTAGTCTGATCGATCACAGTCATGTGACCCATCAGCGCCTGTCTGATGTCTCTGGCCGCAATGTCGAATGGGATCCGAAACTGCATGGCGACAGGCACGATGAGCTTGGTCAACCGGAGCAGGTCCTCCATTCCCCCGCGGGCCTGCCACACCGGCAATGCCATCTCCTGCCATGCCCGCACGTAGTCCTCGGTCGTCCCGAGCGCACGTGCCGCGTGCCGTTCCAGGTCCTCGTAGACAACGGCCCCGTACCGTTGCGCCTCTCCGAGGTCGCGGAATAGCGGGGGCAGGTTGCCAAGGTGTTGGGCCTGGTAGAGCAACCCGCCCATCGCGAAACGGATGTTCTCAAGCTCTCTGTTTGCCGAGACCAGGCCGCGCAAGAAGTTCGCGAGCCCATACACGGAAAACCCGACCCCGGCAGCCGCGGCCACGCCGATCAGTTGCTGCTTGACTGCCAGGACCGTGCCGCGCAAGCGGTCCGCGTGGCGCTCCATTGCAGCGAGTCGGGCCGACGCATCGTCTCGGATTGACCAGATTGTCTCAACTCGAACCTGTTCGTCCGGCACGAATCACTCCTCCATGGGTAGCGGCGGACCCGCCATGCGTGCATTCTGTTCTGCAACAATGTCGGCTAGAAGATCAAGAACGCGAAGCGGCAGGGCCAAGACGACGGGAAGCGGTTGATGCGCGAACCGCGCGACAAACACGACCTCCTCCCACAGAGCCCTCTCCGGTCGCCACACTACGACGCCACGGACAGCGTCGCGCTCGCGAAAAAAGCCTCGCGCTCCTCCTGCGTGGCCACATGCAGCCACCGATAGGCATCGAGCACCAGGTCCCGTTGCTTGGCCGACAGCGTGGACCAGACCTCGTCCCGCCGCTCGGGCGTCACATCGAGCCCGTCCACACGCACAATCGCCCGCTTGGCCAGCTCGAGCGTGCCCCTGAACGGGTCGCTGAATGCGCTAACTACCTGCAGCGTTTCCTCCGCGGAGAGCTCGCGCAGCACGACGCTACCCTCCCCGATGGAGGGCGGCCATCGGAACTCAACGGTCCTCTTCATCGCGCGCTCCTCACGTCAACACCTTGTAGTCATTGCAGGCCCAAGGGAGCTCTACCTGCCCGTAAGCGTCCCTGGACGCATACCGCTTGGCCTGGGGCCCGAACTGCACGTCTGGGAACAATAGGACGCGAGTGTCTCCGCTTGGATACACTTCAGTTGCGACAATCTGTACCGAGAATGCCGGGACCGCCCGACGCGCACGGTCGTTGAGCCTCCGCACGAAGTCCGTGGCCGTCCCGTCGGACATCTGCAGGGTCAATGTCCCCGTCACGCCCCGGTAAACCTCGTCCTTGCGCTCCGTGGTCTCGCCCAAGAACCCCGTGGACGTGATCTCCTGTTGCGGCGTGTACTCGAGCGACACGACGGCCCTGTCTCCAAGCAGGATGTCCTTGCCTCCTTCAATGATCTTTACTTGAACGTTTTCTCCTCGAATGCGGATTCCCATGGGGCACCTCCAGTGGCCATTACACCTTGACCTTCGCTCCACGCGCTACAGCCCACCGGGCCAAGGCGTGTGGGTTGTCGATCTCGGGATGCTTCTTGAGCTTCTCGGCAAGGCGCTTGGCCATCGCAAGCTTTTCAGGGGGCCATTTGCCTTTGCCGCTGGCCGCCGCCTTCGCCCAAGCTTGCACCTTCCGGTCCATGGCGCACCTCCGACTACGCAGCCTCCTTGATCTCGACGAACTCGCCGATGTTGGCCTGCAACACGATGAAGTCCATCGTCGGCAACAGCTGGACCTCGACGATGAATACCACGATGCCCTGTGCGAGCAGGGACTGCGTGTTGCCCGACTCGGCGTCCACCCGGTATGCCGCGATGCGTTGCGCTTCGGGGTTGTTCTCGGACTTGAGGTCGGCCAGGAATGCCTCGATTTCGCCCCTGATCGCCGCACGCTTGGCAGGGGTATTCAGGGTCTTGTTGAATGCCCCAAGTCTGGCCGCCAACGAGTCCTGGATGAAGTCCGCCATGCGTCGGCGGTAGATTTGGCGCAGGTTCGGGTACGCGGCCGGGTCAACACTGGTCACGCCCGACTGGAACTGCGGGCCTGTGGCAGGATCAATCCGCGGTGCGCAGATGCCCTTGCGGCGGAAGTCCTCGTAATCCTGCCGGACAAGGGCCCCAACAGCGGTCTCGATGCCCAAAACATACGACATGTAATCATTTGGCTCCGCCGGGTTGCGCTCGGGCGGCGTCTGCGACAGGACGCTCGCCATAGTAGCATCCGACGTCCACGTGATGCGCCCGTCCGAGTCGCGGGAAATGTAGGCCTGGGGCAACTCCGGCACGAACACCTGCACGCCTGGGTAGCAGTAGATGACCCGGTCGCTGCGTCCATAGGAGCCAACACCCGGCGCGGCGTCTCCCTTGGCCGTTGCTTTGCTCGTGCCAAGCGGAGGAGAGACGACCGCAATGCGTCCCCTGCCTTTACTGGACGCCTCGCGCACATGGTCCTTCAGCCCACCCGTGGCCGTCACGATGTTGTCCCGGTGCCGTGCCGCGAACACGATGTTGACCTCGTTGGACGGGGCAGAGTCGGAGAGCAGGGTCTGCAGGGCCGTGATGTAATTCGTGTCCATCTCCGACTCGGTGATATCTTCAATACTCGAAAAGTTCGTGACGTCCAACGTGTAGCCCTGAATGGCCCCGGTTGCCTCTGGCGCGAGCACGTGGTCCGCCAAGGGAGCAACCGCAGACCCGACCAGACGTCGCATCTTGACCCCGGGGATAGTCGCGACGCCAGCATTGAAGTCCGACGCGGTCACGCGCACTTCCTCAATGGTCGCGAAGATGTTGGACTCATCCGCATCGGCCACCCTGATCCCCGGCGGGATGATCAAGTCCGCCGCGGTGCCAGACACGGTAAGCGTGCATGTCCCGACGGTCTGCTCGACGTTGACGACGACCAACCGCGCGAAACGCTTGCCGCGAACGGCCAGGAATCCATTGCCGTCCAGAGGCAAAGCCCCGGGGTTGCCCGGGGCCGGAAGCGCGCCCCCTGGGTTGCTGTACGGCGACCAGCCGCCAAAGGTGTCGAGCAATTCCTGCGCCGAGAAAATCTCGGTTGGAGTATTCACATTTGATGTGGCACCAGACGTCGTGCGCACGCCGCACTTCAGAAACTGGCCAACCACCGCGACGACACCGGTGCCCACACCCGTGATTCGAGCCGGAGGCACCAGGTCAATGATCTTGACGCCCTCGATAGCCGTCAGATCGGCCAGAGAGGGCCACGATTGCCACCGCGAGACGAACGGCATGGCTCATCCCTCCTCTGCGTTAGTGACCACACGGAGCCTCGGCATGAGGCCCGTAGCCTCGGTGACGCGGAGCACCGGTAGCCGGCACTCCACGGTCATCACTGCTTTCCGCTCGCGCTCGAGGGCCGAGACGGAATCATCCTCATATCTGACCGACAGCGGCGTGGCCCGCACGCGGGCAGCACCGCCGAAATAACGCGGGCAGTCCAGGGACACGCCGTACGACCCGTCATCGGCCTGCAGACGCTCCCTGATTGCCCGCACCAGCATCGCGCGCTGGACAGGATCGGTCGCGTAGATTTGCACCCCGACGCGAACCACGGCCTCGCAGTCCTCGACGAGCACAAGCCCACTCGCTTGGTCCGCCGTCTCCTCGAGCAGCGCCGGGACCACGTGCGCGGAGTCGTATTGCAGGTCCCCCGGCACCACTGCCACGCTTGGGTGCGCCATGGGCTCCTCGGGCTCGGCCCACATCGCAACGACGGCATCCGGCGATAGGCGTTTCCCTGGGGCGTATTCCAGGCCCGCCATGGCGCGGACCAGTGCATCGGCAATGGCGCTCATTTCGTCGAGGTCGGGCATCCAGGGCCACGCCATCGCTACACTCCCCCCCGAAGGGCTCTGGCTACCTCCTGGACCGTGATCCGTTTCATGTGGCGCACGAACACGGGGGCCGTCATCACGTAGCGTCCCTCGATACCACGCCGATGTAGGTTTTCTTGGATCGCGACAGCCAGGCCCCAGGCGTCCGACTCGGACCGATACCGCGCGCGTCGCCGGAACACCAAATACGTCCACCGCAGCAGACCGCGGAACGGCACGGGCCGCCCACGGGCATCTCGGCGCGGCGGCGGAATCCTGCCCGGTCGCGCCCCCAACTCAATGATCCCGGCATACGGGGTCTCGTTGTACAACCTGGCCCCTCGTCCTGGCAGAACCTCCCACTTCCACCTGCGCCGGTACTCGCCCGTGTGAACGGGCGGACGAGGTCGCAGAGTAGAGGTCCTCCTAACCACAGCCGCATGGCTCAAGGCCGCTGCCGTCTCGAGCCCGCGCAACACGCGCGCTCGGTGCCTGTGCGCTACCCGCCTGATCCACCGCGGCCAGTCTTGTGGTCCAATCGTCAACACCGATCACCTACTCGGCAGCCCCGACGCCTGCCTGTCGGCGCGCTGCCGGCGCAACCGGACCCGCCAGCCCATCGTGCGCGTGTCCCGTTCCGGCGCACTCGCGGTGACGAATCGTCTGCGTCGGCCATCGCCGTACCGTATCTCCCAATACCACTCCTCCGTGTGCGGGACATGCGCGCCCCACCCCCACGCGATGTCGTCCTCGGACTCGGACAGGCTGATCTCGGACAGTTCCACGAGGCCGTCCTCCTCCCGCCCGGTGGCGCCAAGCAGTGCGTCCAGGGACTCGATGCCCGCGACCCTCGGCGTCGGCACGACCTCGCGCTCCGCGACGACCACCTCCTCACCCTCCCCCCTGCGTGTACCGGTCCATCGCGTGCGCACCCGCCACACACGATACGGGCGCGTCCCTAGGTGGGCATGCAGGCCCCTGATGTGGTCGATCACCGGGGTCAATCGCGCGATCAGGTCCATGTGTCACGCCCCCACTCGCGGGACGTTCCAGCCGCCAGACGAGGCCTGGCGAGCCGGATTGACCGGCGCGCCCGACGCCTCGGACAAACGCTGGACCCAGTACCGATAGGCTGCTTGTCGCGCCTCGAACTCGTCGCGCCGGAGCCGGATGTCGCCCACCGCCTCCGCCGCCATGCGATCCTGCGCCTCGACCATGGCTTGCTCGGCCTGATCGCAGCGCGCGATCAGATTCCGGATGTTCTCCACGGCCTCTGGCAAAAGGTTCCGAAGGGCGCCCTCCACGGGGTACAGCGCCTGGACCATCGTGGGCATCCCAAGACCGATGGCCGCACCCATACGCACGCTCGGATACCCGAGATGGTACCGCACGCGGTCCACTTCGTGGTCTGTGAGCGGGCCAGGCATGCTTACAACCCCCTGAGTTTGCAGCGCCACACATGCGACTTGCGGGCCATCTCGTGCTCAAACTCCCGCCCGCAATGTGGGCACGTCGGCTTGCGGCTCCCGCGCTCCTCGGTGGTCACCGCCTGGACGTCCGATGACGGCGAGATTGCGTCGGGGGGAGGATCTGGCAGTCGGTACAGCATCAGGCCGAACTCCCGTACCCACAGGTCGAGGAGTCGCCAGCCGTAGTCGGCACACCTGATCTCGCTACCGACGCGGAGCCGGACGTCCTGGCCGTTCCAGTTCAGACGCCTCTCCTGGGCCAACACGCGGAACCGCGCCGTCGCGTCGTCTGGTCCGATGCTTTTGACGGACGCGAGCAGCTCCTCTGGCGTCGGTTTGTAGGCCTCCGGCATATCAGCGCCTCCTCTCGCCCATCACCACATTCGGGCCCGGCGCGGGCGGGCGGTGTCCTGCCGACTACACGCCGATTTGCCCCTCGGCGGACAGGGGGTGTCGGCAGGTCCTGCCCGCCCGCAGGATGCTCGTCACATCCCGCCACCGCATGCGGTCGCCACCGTGGTCTTGGCGCGCATCCTCGACCCTCTCGGGGGGAGGGTCTCGGACAACGCGCCTCGACCACGGCGCGCCTCCGCGCGCGGGTGCCGTGGGGGTCATCTGGGTCGCCCCACGGCATGGCACCCCTCCGCGCTAGCAGTCCTCGCCTAACGCATAGGTCCACGGTCAGAGGCTGCCCGACCTCATGACCGTGTCGGGCGGAGCCTGGGCAGCGGCTCCGCCCGAGGGCCCGACGCTCTGCCAAAGAGCGATTGCGCCAACGGGCACCTGGCCCGTTACGCCCCACGACATCACTCGCCGTGCTCGATGACCACTACCCGCTTGTAGCGGCTCGAACCGGCGAAGTTGGCCCCAGAGTACGCCCCGCCGGGTCGCAAGTAGTCCTGCATCATCAGATGGCCGCCAAAGAACGACCACGACGTGGACACGACCCTTTGCAGACGATCAATCGGAGCACGAAGAATCATCTGGATGCGCTCGATGGGAACGGCCAGACCATCGTTCGTGATGGTCCAGGCTCCAATCTTTCCAGTGATCCCGGCCTCCGTGGTCACGACGGCATCCTTCCAGTACTCGATGCCGCACTCGCGGCCAAGCACCGCGACACGATGGATCGGCACACCGGTCGCGTTGACGAGCTCGCCCGGGAAGATGTCGCCTTCGGCCACTGTGGCGGAAGTTGGCGACTCGTTGTTGCGGTAGAAGCGGCAGCCGAGGGCCTCCGCCACGACAAACTGGGAGTACTCGTCGCTCTCGAAGCCCGTCCCGCGGAACAGATGCCGCATCTCGTCGTCGGCGAAGAGCTGGGCCTCAGAGACCGGATCCAAGTGCACGTGGTAGGTCCCGTCGTCGTAGGGCTGCACATTCATCTGTCGCAAGCGGGCCACGGCGGCGCGAATCGTCGCGAGCGTAAGCACATCGGACGACCCGATAGCGTCCACGGAGTAGCCCCCACCTGCCCGGACGATGTACGACGCCGTGGACGCGACCAGGGGTTGTCGGGCCGTTGTAGTGTACGAGGAGGCCAGCGTGATCGTGCCTGGACCGACCTCGTCGTTGGCCTGATCAGGCGTGTAGCCGACGATGGACACCTGGTCCCACTGCGACGAGGTGGAGTTCCAGAAATAGGCCACGAGCGGGTTGGTCGCCGACACCGGCTCGAACTTGCGCGTGTTGGCCGAGAAGGCCCGCGTGAAACCGTTCAGGTGAGGCACGCGCTTTGTGGTCCCAGCCCCGGCGGTCGTGGTCACCGTCTGCCCGTAGAGCCCGGCCTCGAAGAGTCGGTCCCGCGCGAGCCGATTGATCGCCTGCCCTGCCTGAAGACCCAGGGTCTTGGCGTCGCGCTCGAGCAGGTCGGCCAAGGTCAAGCCAGCGACGACGATGTCGGTGTCAATCGTCCCGCCGTAGTGCTCGATGTAGGCGTCCATCTGCTCGACCTGGTAGGCCTGTGGCGACGGATCCTCCATCGGATTCAGCCGCGTACGGGTAGGGGGCAGGAGCCCGGCGCGGGTCTTGACAACGTGCTGGGCCCGATCAACCCACTGCTCGGGGACGAAATCTTTTCTGTACAACAGTTGCGGAAACAGAGCGTCTCTGAAAAGACGTTCAAGAAGGCGCTCCTGGATAAGGGCCCTGGTTGCTGCGTCATCGATAAAGTACGTAGTAGGCATGGTTCAAACCTCCTGTCATTGAATGGCGGAACGGCCCGCCATTGCCTTGATCTCTGCGAGCCTGCGCGCTACCTCCTCGCGTGAGGCCTTCGTGGCGTCGAAGGCTGGCTCACGAACCGGCTTCGGGCCAGGTTCCGACTTCGTCCCTGTCGTAGCAGGGGGGGATTTTGCCTCGCCTTCGGAGCCCTTCTCGGCCTCCACTGCGACATCCGAGGCCTTTGGCAGAGCACCCTCGCGGAACACCTGGGGCGCGCTTTTGGCCAGGTCCTCGACGAAGTCCGATACGTCGTACTTCGCGAGGGCCTGGTCGTCCAGCGACGCGACCACCGAGGCAAACCGCATGACCGCCCAATCCAGGTCCGCGCGTCGGACCCCGTGCTCGAGCAGTTGCTCGCGAATCTCCCGCTCAACGCTGGCCAAGTCCACGGTGCTCTCGGCTCCGACCTCTGTGGTCTCGCGCGTCCGGGTCTCCGTGGTCGTCTGTTTCGCGGACGACCCCGAGTCCCCGGACAGACCGATGATCTCTCGCAGCGTAGCCCGGAAGGCCTCGGAGCGCATCATCTCCTCGACGGCTTTGCGAGCCGCCTTCGCGGCGACCTCCTTCGCGGCCTTCAGCGCGATCCGCTGCCTCGCGCCGTTGGTGTCATCGGTTTTCTCTGCCATGATTACATCTCCAACTATTTATTCCCCGATCAACAACAACTCCACTTCCGCGGTCCCCGACACGGCCAGCCCCGTAACAGGCCGCGTTGCGGAATGGAGGACAAACACGTCGTCACACGGGATGGTCTGAGCCAACCCGTCCGCGCTGGTCACGTGCCAGACCACGGACCCTCCGCGGACGCGGGCATAGAGCACCTTGGCCGCCTGGATGTCGTCCGGGAAGACATCCTGATTGTTTGCTCCAGAGATGATCAGCGTTCGATGGACCGACTTGGACAACATCCGCGACTTGGAATAGGCGAATGAGGCCGTCCCAGTCGGAAAATCACCGCCCGTCGGAGGCGTGACAATCATCGTGATGGACGTCGCCACGTTGACCATTGCGGACCTCCTGCCCGCCGACGCGGGCATTCCGGGGCTCGCGGCCCTCTGGGCCTCCTATCCCTATTGTACGAGCCAGATCGTACGTGTCAAGGAATTTGCACCTGGGGCACTTGAGCTGCAAACCCCCTCTCGCTGGGCCAACCACGACCGCCAACAGCCTGTGACAATCCCTACACCGAATGTACTGTTTCATGGTGTGCCACCAGAGGCTTCGGCGGCCCGCGCCTTGCGTGTTGCTGGTCGTCTCTCGATGCGCACCAGCCGTAGCGTCGCCCTATCGTTGGGGCGGTTGGGTGGGTGGGCGTACGTGCGGCCAGTGAGTGGGTCAACGAATGCCTGCCCCGGTCGCCGTAGCTGTCCGTGCATTCGCAGCGAGTCCGGCGCCACGCGGTCATCGAGTGGTCTCGCTGGTCCAGGCCATGGAATGTCCTCTGGACCGCCCCACGGCGGCCCCTCTGCGTGCTCGTACCACTGGAGCCACAGGTCGGGGTCACGCTCTGCTACGTGGTCCAGGCTGGTACGCAGCCCGGCCTCGTATGCGTGGGCGAACTCCGTCCGCACGAGGCGCTCTGCCTTCCAATAGCGGTCGAGCATGGCCTGCTTGCCGGTAATGCGCTGGGTTGCCGCGTCCACGGTCTCGCCGGTAAGGAGAGCCTGTGCCAGCTCGCGCTCCGCCCATGCCACGCCGTCCATGCCGTACCGTTGCGCGCCCTGCCTGATGCGCCGCTCCTCGACGGCGCGCAGCTTGCTGTCGCCGAGTACGAGATTTAGGGCCTCCTGGAGCGGGAGCGAAGGTGCTGCGAACCGAAACTCCTTGGCCGCGAGAGCGATGCGGTCCAGGGCGTCGTGGACGCTCTGCGCGAGGGCCTGGCGAGTCGCCTCGTCCAGCAACCCCTCCGTGCGGCGCGCGATGTCAAGCATCGCCTGCTCCACTTGCGCGAGGAAGGCCCGGTGCTGGTAGAGAGTGTAGGGAGCCCGACCGTGCGCAAGCCCTGCGAGACGTCGCCGGAGACGGTCCATTGCCTCGCGCAACATCTTGGCCATTGCTTTGCGATGGGCGTCTGTCATCCGGGCTACGCGACGGCGCTGTCGCTCCAGGACCTCGGCGATCTCCTCGGGGATAGGGCGTTGCGCCATGGGTTTATCCCGCCATCAGGGCCCGTGCGAGCGCCTCGTCGTGGCGCTGCTCCCCGAGACGCACGCGCTGCTCGATGCGCGTCGCGATCTCATGGGCCTGCTCATGGGGCTTGCCAGCCCAGATCATCCAGTATCGCTCGACTGCCTCGTGGACAGCAGCGGGGCCCCACTCCTCGGGCCCCAGCGACCACTCGACCCATATCTCGTCCCAGGGTATCCAGGGGTGCCGCCCACCGTGTCCACCACGCGACCAGTCGGTCGCGCGCCATGTCTCGTCGGTCTCGCGCTCGTAGATACGCCATGCCCCGGAGTAGACCGGCGCGTGATCGCGGATGGTCGAGCCGTCCACGAGCCAGATAGTGACGGGTCCCTCGCGGAGCCAGGCCACGAGGCGCGGGGGGGCACCGTCACCGTCCCAGGGCAGGTGGTGCGCGTGCTCTCCGTCACCGTACTGTGCCGCCACGTCCCTCCACGACGGGCGCGTCGGGTCTCCGTCATCGCCCACAGCCAGGGCGCGGTGGTCGAGGTATACGTCTGCGTAGGGCTTGCCTGGGTCGTGCCAGACGCGGTCAAAGAGCGACCAGAGGCCGTGTGCGCGCAAAAACGCCTCGCACTCCACCTGCATCTCGGGCGTGCCCAGGTCGCCCCAGCGCCATGAGTGGAGGACCAGGATGTGACCAGCGGCCTTGATCGCTTGGAGCGCGTCTGCGGCGCCATCACGTAGCACGAGAGGTCGCGTCGGCCAACGGTCCCTCGTGATCACGCCATCGAAGTCTACAGCGATGATCACGGTGCAGCCTCATCTCCCAGGTCGAGCCCGACGAACTGGTCGCGCGCCGCGGCCTCTTCCGAGCGTAGGCGCTCGAGCTCCTCCTCGGGATTCGTCACGCCGATGAAACGCGCGATGGCCTTGAGTGCGGTTTCGCGCGAAACCAGTCCAGCGGCGCGGGCCTGCCCGACCTTGCGCACGTGCAGCTCCTCGTCTTGTGGCGAGGGTTGCACGTATCGCGGCCAGACAACGGTCACGTCGTCGAAGGAAGGCATGGGCACAGCCCGGAGTCGTGCGTCGAGTCCGTCTCGGGCCGCGCGACAGAGGCGGAGCAAGTCCTCGAACAGCTCCTCCATCGCGGCCCCATACTGCCGACGCAGCTGGTCGGCACGGGCGAGCATCTGTGCCTCGCGCCGGATCACGGCGGTGGCAGTCGGGCCGGCGTCGGTCTCTGGAGTCAACACGCAATGGGCGTCTTCAAGGATCGCCTTTTCCAGGGCCCTGGCCTGCTCGAGCGCCGCGGCTCCTCCCGATCCGCGCAGTTCGAGGAGTTCGGCCGATTCGTCCGGATGCAACACAAGGGCCATCTGCGATCCGGTCTGAATCTGGTCGGCCTGCCGTAGAGTTTTGACCACGAGGGTGGGGTCGGCGGAGTAATGCGTGGCCACGAAAGCGTCTGAATACAGGGCGTCCAGCGCCTCGAGTGCGTCCCACAGACCGTCGCAGTCCGGGGCTCCATCGAGGCCCGCCACGACCTCGGTGTTGGTGATCCAGCGCGCGGGCACGAATCCGAGGCCGTGCTCGACGGCGTCGAGGATGCGCCATTGCAGAGGCGTGGCCGCTGATCCTTGGGGCAACGGCGCGGTCATTACGACGTCGGCCTCAGGCGTAATGAGGCGGCGGTACCACTCGCGCCGCTCCACCCATCGTCTCGCGAGCCCCGAGCTCGTGCGCACCTCCTCGAGCGCCTGGACCGGGCGGACGTAGCGGACCTCGAGCGCGGCGAGGCGTCGGGTGTCGGGGTCGTCGTGGTGCCATAGCGGCCTGCACCATTTGGCGTTGATGACCTCGACGACCGGCGTGCCGTTGCGGAGTTTGACGGCGGCCACGACGGAGCCCATTGCCCCACCGAGGGTACGGATCAGGGACCATCGCTCCCACCATCGCGATATTTTGAGCGCGAGGTGAATCCATTCGTGACCGTCGTTGGAGGCCGGCTCGATAGACGGGAGACGGTCCTCGCCAAAGAGCAGGTCGGTGAACCTGTCGACGATGGCCCGGCAGAGCTGGCGACGGATGAATGGTCGGCGGTAGTACCAGGGAGGCGGGGACGCCAGCACTCCGCCTGGGTGGGCGAGACCGCGTCGCTGGTCCGGCGATATCCACTGTCGCCCATCCCACGCGACGGTGCGGTCGTCGTATTGGAGCCCCCAGTAGTAGCGCTCGTAGCGGTCAAGTTCGCGTTCGCGCTGCGTGGCCTCGTATGGACGCTGCTCCTCGAACCAGTGCATGATGTCCCGCAGGCGCGGGTTGCCGAGCATGTCCATCACGCGGGCCAGGTCAGCCACGGTGGTTTACCGCCATTACTCAGTGGTCGGCCACTGATCAGCGAACACATCGTGGTCATATTCCGGGAGCGCAACGTACGAGACCACGGCCTGGGTCACCTGGTCCACGGCGGCGAAGGTCAGATTCTTGCGGTTGGCCTGGTGGTCCCACTCCACCTCGCCGCTAGCGATGCTGCCACCCTCGATAGGAGGGATGACGGTTTTCGGCCCTGTGACCGTCCCTTGGGTAGCATACACCGCGACGATCATCGCTGGCGGGTTGGCCAGCGTCGCCACGTCGTTGCTCACCGGGACCGTCTCGACGACGGGCGCGCTGTAGCGACTCAGCAGATCGCCGGCCTTGATGTAGCGGAGCAGGTCCGCGACCTCGGTTGGGTTCGACCGATTGAGGGCCTCGGTGATGGTTGCCATTGCTGTCACCTCGTGCAAGGAGCCTAGGTTTCGCCCTGGACGGGCCAGGGCCCTGGAGAGCTTGGCTCTCTCTGGTCAATGCTATTGGCCCATTGTCTCGATGTCAAGTCACCTTGCGAGGATTCCGTGGACGCGCATCTCGATACGTCCCTCGCCGCGCCGCACGGCCTCTAGGGCGCCAGCGAGGGCGTCCACCTGGTCGTCGTGCGCGCCGCGAGGGAACATGGAGAGTTCATCAAGCAGATCCCCGTTCCAGGCCGCACGCCGCAGATAGACCCGCCCCGCCTCTGCAGCCGCGGCCAGCGGTTGGGCGCGGGCGTACTTGCTGCCTGTCTGGCGCTTGGGATAGACGGCCCACCCAGCGAGCACGTGCCGCTGGTAGTGCTCGAGCAGTGACTTGCCAGCGGCCCCCGGCTCCTGCTCGATGACGACGCGCACCCCTGGACCGTCTATCTCGGCACACTGCCGCACTGCCAGCTCGACGTCGCGCGGCGTCCCACGCAGACGCCGGACGTCCAGGACCCAGTATCGTCCCTCTCGGTCCATCCCCACGAGTGCCCCGACGGTCCAGTCTGGGTCAGTGCCGTCCTTTGGCTCCGTGGCGGCCAGATCCCAGAACCGGACGACAGCGACCATCTCGCTCCGCGGCGGTATCTCATCGGCGTCGGCGATCCTGATCCACCACGGCTTGAAAAGGGCCGTGCTCTCGTCGTATACTTCGTTCAGAAATTGTCTACAAAACTCGAAAGAGCCGAGCTCTTTGCGTTTGGCTTCGAGGCGCTCTGTGGGCCAGCGTTCCGGCCAGAGAGGCGTACCGTCCTGCCGGATAGCGCGGTACCTCCGGACGACCCACGGCGCCCCCCTGGCCTCGAGCCGATGGAGCAGGTCCTCTTCGTGCCACGCGGTCCCTATCACGATCACCCGCCCGCGCTCGGTAAGGCGCCCAAGCAGCGTCGAGGCCACCCATTCGTGAAGCTTGCGGCGCTGAAGAGCGGTCCTCGTGTTTTCGTAATCGCAAATATCGTCAATGATTATGATATCGAGGCGTGCTCCCAGGATCGAGCCGAAGGCCCCCAGACACTGGACCGAGTAGTCTTTGCCCGTCGGCTTACCACGCACGTCGAACGCGCCGCTGGTCCACCGCTGGCCAGGACGCAGCCCAGGGAAGACCCGATGCAGACGTGGGTTGCTCTCGATGTGCTGCCTGAGTGCGTAGCCGATCTTCTGGGCCTGGATGTAGGTGTTGCAGACCACAGCGGCGCGAAGGCTTGGGTCGCGGCCAAGCTCCCACAACAGCCGTGCGGTGAGCACCTGCTCCGTCTTGCCGTGCTCGACCGGGGCCATCAGGACAAGACGGTCATGCCGCGTGATCAGGGACTGCCACTCGCGGTGGAAGGGTTGGACGTCCCATGGCTGGCCGTCTTGGTCGCGAAAGCAGAACGCGCCGAACGCTGCTGGATCGAGACGAGCGTGTCGGACGGCGACATCGAGGAGTCTCGCGATGAGAGGGTGCACTCTATTCGCCCCTGGTGCGCTTGTCGCGACCGGTCATGGCACGCACGGCGGCCAACAGCGTCCTGCGCTCGTGGTCTGGCATCGCCCGAAGCATCGCCTGGTAATCCCGCTCGCCCTCGGGGCGCCATTGCTCCCTCTCCGCCTCGGCGGGTGTCGAGTCGCCGCCTGGTCGCATTGCCGGCTCGGGCAGGGCGATGCCGCGCGCGGCGCAGTAAAGCCGAGTGGCCAGGACTGCGACCTCCGTGCTGATTTTCGTCGTCTTCAAACGTTCGAAGCGCTCGCGTTCGTCCGCGACCACCTTTCCGTTTTCGTCCACGAAGGCCAGCGTTGCGCGCGTTTCCCCGGTAAGCTGGTCTGTGATCGTCACGCGCCCGAACCCGACGCGCAGGGCGACAGATGCCCTGGACAGGGCGAGGTCGGCGGCCATCGCCGCGCGTTCGAGAAACTGCGCGTCCCTCTCTGTGACCTCGCCGCGCTCCAGGATCGCGCGGACGCGAGAGGTTGTGTGCTGGACCTTGTCCTTGGCCTTGAGGAGTTCTTCCTGCGACGGGGTAGCCTCGGACTCGGTCGGTGGCGATTTTTTCGTCGCCTCTGGCCTGGTGAAAGCGACAACGTTGGTCATGATGGTTGGCGTTCTCCTGATGGCGTCCTTGCTGGGCCTCTGCCATTGCTGCTTTCGGGCGATATAAGAGGCGGCTTGGTGGACGACGCCAAGCATGCGGGCCAGGGCAGAGAGAGAGGGCACCTCGCCCGACTCGTAGAGTCGCCTTGCCTCGGTCCAGTCGATGTTCTTGGGTTTGGCCATGCTCGGACCTCGCCGCGCCTGCCAACTGATAGGATAATGCCTCGGCCGCGGAATGCCAAATCGGGCGATGTTAGCGGTGCGAGAGGGTCAGGCAATGCCAGGGCATTTCGCGGGGGACGCCTGTCCAGCGCTCTGGGCCACCGAATGGCTGGAGGCATGAGAGAAATAGGCGGCGATCCGTGACGTGCGGTCGTCCATCGTTGTCCACGACGAGGGCTCCGGTGGAGGACAGGGCGCGTTCGACATCGGCGAACTCTTGGCCGGCACGGACTGCGATCATTGCGAGGACGCGAGCCTCTGGGGCGAAGACGCGGTTGCGCTCGGCCATGAGGACGTCCCATGTGCGGTTTTCGCCGGTACCAAAGAACTGCTGCCACTGTGTGCGGTAGTCGCGGTCCCAGTGGATAGGCTCGGCCTCCCAGGGGGTGAATGGGCTTGGGAGGAACATTGCAGGGGTTGGTTTGAGCACGAGTTTTTCGGCGCCTGGGATTCGTCCGATGGCCTGGAGGAGCTCGCGGAACTCGCGCCAATCGTCCTCTGTTTCGCCTGGGAGGTCGAGGATGAGGTAGATGTGGACGCAGTGTCGGCCTGATTCGATCAGGGTTTTGATTTTGCTGATGACCTTTTCGTTGGAGATGTATTTGCCGACACTTCTGCGAAGTCGTTCGGAGAGGCCTTCGAGTCCGACGCGAGGGACAGCGACGTCGCGGTATTCGAGGCGGTCGAGTCGGACGTCGGAGTCAACGCGAGAGAGACCGAGGGCTTGGCAGGCCGCGGTGAAACGGCGGTTGTGTGGGTGCATGGTAGGTTCTGGGGCGAAGAGGGAGGCCCTTTTGACGCCCTTGCGTTTGGCTTCGAGGAGGAGCGGGAAGACTTTGTCTGGGTCGGCCTCTCTGTAGGGTTTGAGGTGTGCGACTTGGCAGAACTTGCATCGGGCCTTGCAGCCGCGCGCGATTTCGATCCGGGCGACATCGTTGGTCACATGGAGTCGCGGGACGCATGGGACGTTGGCCCATCGGACGGTGCCAGAGCCCCGATAGATGCTTGGGTGGTCCTGGTCGAGGAGTGCGGCGAGGAAGGCGCCGTCTTCGCCGTCGCCACAGACCACGATGTCGGCGTAGCAGGCCAGGTTGACTGGGTTGAAGGAGTTGAATCCGCCCACGATGATTCGTGGACGTTTGGTTTGAGCCTTAGAGATTCCTGCTTTACGGAGGAAGTCCGCGAGGGCCCAGATGTGTTCCCACCAGAAGAGGGAGAAGGCGAGGACGTCTACGAGCCTGGCCGTTCGTGGGGTGACTCGGACGAACTGGGTATTTGGGAGGGCTTTTTGCGCGTCCGCGATGACGGCGGCGAGGCCGTAGGCGAGGTCGTCGCGACCGAAAGTGAGGTAGCCGACTGTTTTTGGTGGAATCATTCTTGGACCTTGCTTTTGGCGGAGTAGGTGCGACAGATTTTGTCCACGAGGGCGAGGACTTCGGCCCGTTTGGCGAGCCAGACGGCACCGGGGAATGTGATCGTGACGCGGACGGTGGGCTCGGGCTCTGGGACATCGAGGGTCTCGGGGTCTGTGTCGGAGTCATCGGGCTGCCAGGGTGTGGGGGCGACGTCGTGGTCTGCGAGGAGGGCTGCGATTTCGTCGTCCTCGAGGCCGAGGAGGCTCAGGTCGTAATCGGCGTCGCGTAGGGCGGCGATCTCGGTGCGGAGGAGGGAGTCGTCCCAGGTAGCATCGAGGGCGAGGCGGTTGTCTGCGATGGTGTAGGCGCGGGCCTGGTCTGCTGTAAGGTGTTCGAGGACGATGGTGGGCACCTCGGTGAGACCGAGGGCTTTTGCGGCCTCGAATCGTGCGTGGCCAGCGATGATGGTGTTGTGGCGGTCAACGAGGATGGGGGAGGTCCAGCCGTATTCGGCGATGGATCGCGCGATTTTGGCCACCTGCTCTGGTGTGTGCGAGCGAGGGTTGTTGGGGTAGGGTTTGAGGGCCTCGATTGGTTGCATGACGATGCGGCGGGAGGTCGTGGGGTGGGGAGCGGGTCTGTCAGCGTGGCGGCGGTTCATGCGGCACCTCAACATGACGCCTCGACGGCGTTCGGCCCATGATAGGCGAGCGGGCCAGTGACTGCAACCTCGATGTCGGGATGTCCTGTTGCTTCGAGGGACTCTCGAATGAAGGGCCTGAAGTTGTCGCGGACAAAGCGAGCAGCGAAGTCATCCGAGGCCTCGAGTAGCAGGGTGTGGTCTGGGAGACCGAGGGGCACGAGGTGTTCGAGCCAGGTCGTGTAGGCGATGTCGCCGGCCTTCTGTTTGAGGTGTTCGGTGATGTGCTCCCAGAGGCGTTGGGCCTCCCGTGCGGTCTTCGTGATTTCCTCGTGGGGTAGACGGCGCCACGCGGGGACGGGTTGTCGGGTGTCGATGGGGCTGCGGAACCATTCGCGGAGTGTTGGCGCCTGTGGGCGTCTGGGTGGGGGATCAGGCACGGGCGGCGCGCTGTCTCTGTGGGGTTCCGGGCGCGGCGGCGGACTGTCATCGTAGTTCCCGTTCGCGAGTTTGGCCCAGTTCGTTGGTTTCATGACCCACTCCAGGGAGGCGCGCCAGGGTCTGTGGTCTCCGTTGGGGACGCGACCTACGCAGAGGGGGGATCGGGCGACCCGCTCGAACTGGACCCGGAAGGTCGCCATGCGCTCTTCGTCGGTGGCCCCGGCTTCGAGCCAGCGGGCCCGCATGAGGCCCTTCCAGGACTCGGCGACTTTGCGGCATGCGATGGCGCCGGCCTGTGCGGCGATGCTGTTCCAGAGTGAGACGATCTCCTGATAGGGGACAGAGGGAGAGCGAGACCGAGAGGGAGAGAGAGAGCCTCCCCCCTGTGGGGGGGGGTTACACATCTCTGATGTGTGGGGGGGGTCAATTAATTCTAGATCCTTAGAGGGG
>FWWL01002539.1_pt1 | contig 37265 bp, 40 predicted proteins | sample 2228331 | NCBI WGS metagenome assembly FWWL01 (sample SAMEA103939775, study PRJEB20133) | metagenome
GGGTGCTCTCGATCCGGTTGCATGGCACCCCCCTTTTGGCACACCTTGGGGGGTTAGGTCAAGTAGCACACGAAGGTATTTGTGTTCTTCCTCATGTTAGGCTTTCCGTTAGCTTGGCATCTTCAAAACCACTTTGTTGCTTCCTTGTTTTTCTACACTACTTCTTCCACATTGGATATACTATCTACCAAGCTAGCTTTGCGCGTGCCTGGTGTTGTAGAGCTAAACCCGATATATCGCAAATTAGGGATTAGCTGGAGGTCAGAGGTTTTTGTGCTGGCTGCCTTTATGATGGTTGGACTTGTAATTTCCATTATTGATAAAGAAAACTTCTTAAGGGTCTTATCCTTCTTGCTTGCCGGGTCGGCCTTCGTTCGCTTGGCAGCAACCCTAGGTAATCTCTATGTTTGGTTCTCTGCTGGGAAACCCTAACTTTAGGTGAGAGGCACCTAGAATGCGTTTCTCACAGATAGCTTTAGCCCTCCTCGCAATTGGCCTAAGCCTTTTTGCCCTTGCCTCCCCTCCCACCCCCTACCGTACCCTACGCCATGCGGAGGTGGTCGTCCAGACGGACTGGTTCACCTGCGGGGCAGCGGCGGTGGCCACCCTGCTCCGGGTCTACTACGGCCGGGGAGAGGTGGGGGAGAAGGAGGTCTTGGCGCTCGCCCTTAGGGCCATGGGCCTAGGGGAGGAGGAGGCCCGCCCCAAGGGCCTCACCGCCCTGGCCCTCCTCCGAGCCATGGAGGCTTTGGGCCTGCCGGGCCGGGGCTTCCGGGTGAGCCTGGAGGGGCTTAGGGACTACTTCGCCCGGGGCGGCCTCCCCCTCATCCTCCATACCACCCGGCCCGAGCCCCACTACGTGGTGGGGGTGGGGATGGTAGGGGACCAGGTGGTCCTGGACGACCCGAGCTGGGGGCGGCGGCTTTTGCCCCTCCAGGAGTTCATCCCCCACAAGGGGTTCAGCGGGGCGGTTCTGGTGCCCACCCCTTCGCCGGAGTTCATCCCCCTGGTGCGGGCCCGGCAGGGGGCGGTGCTGGCCTGGGCGAGGGGACGGTTAGAGCGGCTTGAGACCCTCCGGGGGTGGCCATGAGGTTCTTGGCCTTTCTGCTCTTGTTTTTAGGCCTGGCCCAGGCCCAGATTGACCCCTTGAGACGCCCCGAGGAGACCCCGGGCCGGGTGCGCTGGAGCCTGAGCCTGGCCTATACCCCCACGGGGGGGACGGGGCTTGGGGCAGATGAGCGGGGGCCTTTCGCCCTGGCCTGGGTGGAGCATGGGGTAGATCTGGGGGTGGGGCTGAACTACGCTCTGGATCGGGCCTGGTCTGCGGGGCTAGACCTCAGGCTGGGACTGGTATGGCGGGTGGAGGAGCGAAACTATGGCGATGGCCTCCTACGCTTGGGGGAGAGCCAGGCCAATGGAAATGGAACCTTCCGTCTGGGCTACCGACTAGACCCGGAATCTCCCCTGGATCCCCGGGTCTCCCTAAGCCTTGCTTACCCCTGGGGGGTGGGCCTGGGGCTGGGGTTGGGTTTTCTGCGGGACCCGGTGGTTCTGGAGGTGGGGGGCCGGGTGGAGGTCTCGGACAGTTCCGGGGTGAGGGTGGGGCTGGAGGGGGGCCTCGGGTTTGTGGCCAACGACTGGGTGAGCCTGGTCTTCTCCGGGGGCGTGGTCTGGCCAGTGGGGTGGGTGGCGCCGCCCTCAGGGGGGCTTGGGGTGCGGGTGCTGTATCGCCTAGAGGAGAACCCTCCCCTGGAGCTTGGGGCTGAGACCAGACTTTGGGTTCAGGGCCAGGTGGTGCGGCTAGGGCTCGGGCTTAGCCTGCAGGGGACACAGGGGCCTTAGGGTTCACCAGTCCCCACTGCTTCGATAAACTTTGTACATGTTTCAGGGCAAGGTGGTACTGGTTACTGGTGCCACGCGGGGCATTGGCCGGGCCATCGCCGAGGCCTTTGCCCAGGAAGGGGCCTTGCTGGTGCTGTGCGATGTGCGCCCTGAGGGCCTCGAGGTGGCCAAGCACCTCGGTGCTTTGTTCGTCTACGCCGATCTGGCCCAGGCCAGCCACCGCGAACGCTTCGTGGAGCAGGCCCTCAAGCAGTGGGGTGGGGTGCATGTGCTGGTCAACAACGCGGCCATCGCCGCCCCAGGCTCGGTGCTGAAGGTGAGTTTAGCGGAGTGGCAGCAGGTGCTGGAGGTCAACCTGACCGCCCCTATGCACCTCTCGGCCCTGGCTGCACGGGAGATGGCCAAGGCAGGGGGTGGGGCCATCGTGAACGTCGCCAGCGTACAGGGTCTTTTCGCCGAGCAAAACAACGCCGCCTACAACGCCTCCAAGGGCGGGCTGGTCAACCTGACCCGTTCGATGGCCCTCGACCTAGCCCCCCTCCACATCCGGGTCAACGCCGTAGCCCCCGGCGCCATTGCCACCGAGGCAGTCCTCGAGGCCATCCAGATGGCCGAAGACCCCGAACTCACCCGGCAGGAATGGGAAGACCTGCACGCCCTACGCCGCCTGGGCCGGCCCGAGGAGGTGGCCCAGGCGGTGGTCTTTTTGGCCTCCGAGAAGGCCAGCTTCATCACTGGGGCCATCCTACCCGTGGACGGGGGGATGACCGCCAGCTTCATGATGGCGGGAAGACCTGTATAGGTAGCTGACGGGGCTACTCCTGGTGCAACAGAAGCTCCCGACTGGTTTTTTCCCCATCGGTTCCCTTAGCCTGGGCCCAGTGCCGCAGGAGCTGATCCCGCACATCCAGAATAGCCTGCTGGATGCGCCCCAGCTCGGCGCGGGAAAAACCGTTGTTGACCTGCAAGGCTAAGGGCTGCAGGGTGAACTTGGCAAAGTGACCCTGGTGCCCCACGCAGATGTAAGGCGGCTCGAGGGTATAGCCCGAGTTAACGTAGAAGCGATACTGACCTGAACGGTAAAGCGTAATCATACCCCACCAATCCTCCTGGCTTGTGATACATAACCGTAAATCGTTGGGCTTACGTAACGCCAGGGTAGCACAACCCCAGGCTGCTGGGATGAGAGGGTGTTAATTTCAACGGGCAAACGACCAGGAAAGCGGTTGCCCGTTGGCGTAGGGCATCACCCCGTGAAAAGGGCGCGGATCAGCGTCGAAAACTAGCGGCAGGAAGTAGCGATCCCCCGGCCACAAGGGCAGTTCCAGGCGCAAAAGCTTGGAGAGGGGCACCCATTCCAAATGGCCCTCAGGGTTGGCGGGCAGGGGGGTGCCCGACCAGGCCGGAACCAGGAAGATGAAGGCAAACCAGTCCTCGCCCCCAGGGCCAAAACCGGGCCAGGAAAGGGTTCCCCGCAATATGAGCTTCTGAACCTCGAGGCCGGCTTCCTCGCGAATCTCTCGCCGCATCCCCGTGGCCACGTCTTCGCCGGGCTCGAGCTTCCCCCCCAGCCCGTTGTACTTGCCAAAAGCCGGGTCATCGGGCCGGGCGTTGCGGTGAATCAGCAAAACCTCCTGGCCGTCGGGCGAGAGCACATAGCCCAGGGTAGCCAGAACTGGGGTGTAGGGCACCGGGTTCTCTACTCCCCTTTCCAAAGAATGCGCCCGCAGGAAGGGCAACGCACCACCTTCTGGGCCTGGTGAACCTGCTGGGCTACGTGCATGGGAAGCTGCACGTTGCAAGCGGTACAGCGGTAGCCCTGGTTGGTTCTGGCCATCCGGGCCAGGCCGGTGCCCTTGCGGGCCCGGCGGATGGACTCATACTCCCGCACGATGGCGGCAGGAATGGTGGCAGCCATCTGATCGCGATCGGCCTTCTTGGCTTGGTAGACAGCCTCGAGGTCGTCTACCCGCTGCTGGTTGGCCGCCTCTAGCTCGGCCAGGCGAGCCCGGGCCTCCTCCAGGCGGGCCTGCACCGCTTCGATCTCTTTTTCCAGCCCGTCTATTCTCTCCATTAGGGGAAAAACCTCCCCTACGATGCTTTTCTTGTCGTTGCCCTCGATTTCCTCGATGCGATCCTCGAGCTGGCGCATCTGCTCGGCGTACTGGGTCTGCTCTTTGGCGCTGCTGGCCTGGGCCTGGGCCTGTTTGGCCTTGGCGTACTTGCCCTTGAGGTCTTGCAGTTCTAGATCGGCCTTATGGTAGGCCAGACGCACCTCCCGCAGCTCGTCCTGCAGGTCGCCAAGCCGATCCTCCAGCTCCTTGAAGCGCACGCGGGCCTGGCTCAGTTCCTCGGGAATGCAAGACTGATCGGCGCGAATCTGGTCAAGCTCGAGGTCTCGTTCCTGTAGACGGTTCAGATCGGCCAGCGGGTCACTCACGCCTACAGTCTAACACCCTTCCCAAGGCCTCGAGGCTGGAGGCCTTAAGGCAGTGGACACCCTGCTCAACCCACCACACCCACCAGGTAGGGGTTATCGGCCCGTTCCTGGGCCAGGGTGGTGATGGGCCCGTGACCGGGGTAGACTATCGTCTGCGGCGGAAGCTGGGCCACCTTTTGCAGGGAAGCCAACAGGGCCTTAGGGTCGCTGCCCGGTAGGTCGTAGCGACCAATCCCCCCACGGAAGAGTACATCCCCACTGAACAGGTGTCCCGGGCGGTAGAAGCCCACGTGCCCCGGGGCATGACCGGGCAGGAACAGTACTTCCAGACCCAGGCCAAAGTCTAGCCGCTGCCCCTCAGCCAAAAACACCACCGGCTCGGGAGGGTTTGGAATGGAAAGCCCCCAGCGGGCCGCACTCTGGGCCGCGCTTCGGTAAAGGGGCAGCTCAGCCGGGTGCAAATAGACCGGCAAACCCAAGGCTTCCACCAGGGGAGCCACCGCCCCCACGTGGTCGAAATGGGCATGGGTCAGCAGGATGGCCTCGGGCTTCAGGCCCACCCGCCGGGCCTCGGCCAGGATGCGCTCAGGTTCGTCCCCGGGGTCTACAATGACCCCCCGCCCCGCCGGCCCTAGTAAAAGGTGGGTGTTTTCCTGCAAGGGGCCTACGCTCAGGGTGTAGACTTCCATCCCTCGTAGCATATCGCTTCTTCCTGAGTGGCAATAAACTTAGGGCGATGAGCCCGCTGGCCCTCCTCTTTGTAACCCTGTTCAACAGCATCCTGGGGTTGTCGGTTCTGTTTCCCATTCTGGGCCCGCTCTCGCGCGAGCTGGGCCTGAGCGAGGTGCAGGTGGGGCTATTTTCCACCGGCTATGCCCTGATGCAGTTTCTCCTTTCAACCTATTGGGGCAGGCAAAGCGAGACCCTAGGGCGCAAGCCCATTCTGCTGCTGGGCATTGGAGGGTTTGCCGCAAGCTTTTACCTCTTCGCGTTTGTAGCCTGGCTGGGCTACCAGGGGGTGCTTTCGGGGGTGGGGTTGTTCGCGCTACTGCTGGCCTCCCGGCTTCTAGGGGGGGCGTTTTCCTCGGCCACCCTCCCCACCGCCCAGGCCTACCTGGCCGACATCACCCCCCGCGAGGCGCGCACCCAGAGCTTTGCCCTTCTGGGAGCGGCCTTTGGCCTGGGCATCATCTTCGGCCCAGCCATCGGGGCGGGGCTGGCCCATTTTGGCCTGCTCACCCCGGTGCTCTTCTCGGCCAGCCTGGCGGTGCTGAACGGCTTGTTTGTGGCCTGGGTGCTGCCGGAGTCGCGCCGGGCAGGCCCTTCGGAGACCCCACCCCGGCTGGCCTGGAACGACCCCCGCATCCTGCCCCTGCTAGGGGTGGGGCTGGCGGTCAGCCTGGCCTCCGTGGCCATGGAGCAGACCGTGGCCTTTCTTTACCAGGATCGCCTCGAGCTCAGCCCGGCCCAGACCGCCCAGGCGGTGGGGCTGGCCCTGGTGGTCTTCGGGGTGGTGGGGGTCCTGGTGCAAGGGGTCTGGGTGCGCAGCGTGCGCTGGCCGCCCCGGGTGCTTTTGGGCCTGGGGCTGCTCCTGCTGCTGCTGGGCTACCTGGGGCTAGCCCTGGCCCAGAGCTTTTTGGCCCTGACCGCCTCGCTGGTGCTTTTGGGCCTGGGTAGCCTGGCCTCTCCAGGCCTTACCGCGGCTCTATCGCTGGCGGTCTCGGACGACGAGCAGGGCGCGGTGGCCGGCCTGTCCAGCGCAGCACAGGCCCTGGGCCGGATGCTGGGGCCGGTGGTGGGCACCTCGCTCTATAGCCTGTCCCCGGCCTACCCCTACCTGTTTTCGGCCCTGCTGGTGGGGCTGGTGTTGCTTTTGCTGCTCGCCCGTCCGCGGCTGGCTGGGGGCTAGGGGTTACCGGCTCATGGCAAACCCTCGACGGAGCGCGCGCTGAAGGCAGGCTTGAAAAACCAGAAATCCGACCAGAAGAAGGCCGAGCGATTGCAATCCAAGCCAGAATAAGAGCAGGGTGGCCTCCTCACCCGTCACAATCTGGCGCATGGCCTGGATGCCAAGGGTGAGGGGCAGCCATACGGCCACAGATTGGAGAAAATGGGGAAGCTGAGACAGGGGAACCACCGCCCCACTTACAAAGAGCAAAAGGTACTCTAAAGCACTGGTGTAGCTGATGGCGTTGCGAAAAATTAGCAGGATACCTCCCATGGCCAGACCCAGGCCAGCCAACCCCAACAGGGTCAGGAGTAAACAGAAGAACAGCAAGCCCCAGCTAAGCCCCCAAAGCAGGGACATAGGTAAGCCGAAGGCGGCAATAAGGGCCAGGAAGGCCGGAACCAGTACCAAAGTTTGCTGGAGCAAATAGTAGGTCAATCGAACAAGAATAAGCAAGGCGGGAGCGGTGGCATGCAAGTAGGTCTGCTCAAAGGCCCCGCTGGTGGATTCCTCCCAGATATCGGCAGAAATACGGGAAAGTGGGATACTGGCGTACTGCCAGAAGAATAGCCCGATAAGCCCGGCCAAAGAACGCTCACTTAAAAGCGAAATGATCCAGTAAATCCCCCCTATAACCAGAAACTGGTTGAGCAGGTTGCCCAACAGGAGCTGGCGGTAGAAGCGCAATTCAGACCCGTATCGAACCCACTCAGCCCTCCACATGCACACCCTCTTGCAAAAGTCGCTCCAAGGGCGACTGCTGTAACCGTAGGTGGCGCACAGAGCCCCAGTTCAGGTAGGCTGCTTGATCAAGGCTAACCTCGGTTCTGAACAGGCCGGCCTCCACGCCCAAAACCTCCCCAACCGCCGGTTGGTCTTCGCACCAAACCTCGAGGTAAGGCTGCAAACCCAACCGCTGCACCAACTCAGCCAATCTCCCCTCAACCACAATTCGCCCTGCGTGCAGCACAGCGATACGGTCGCAAACCGCCTCCAGAAACCCCATCTCGTGCCCGGTAAGCAAAATCGCGTGACCAAGGCTCGTGTAACGGCGTATGGTGTTTCGCATTTCGGCCACGCTCCTCACATCCAACCCCGCACTGGCCTCATCCATCAAAAGCACAGGTGCTTCTTTCAGGTATGCTAGGGCCAGACCCACACGCCGTTTAGTGCCGAGAGAAAGCTCCAAAATAGGCTTATCAGCTTGCGCTTGAAGCCCAGTGAGCTCGAGGGCCTCCTCTACTCGCTCTTTCAGGTTGGAAATACCTAGTAGGTGACCAAAATAGCGCAGGTTTTGCCGAGGGGTCATAAACTCGTAAAGGCTGGGCTGACCTTCCTTCATCAAGGCTACCGCTTTTCGGATCAGGGCCCTACTCGTAGGCTGGCCCAGCAGGCGGATGCTTCCTCCATCTGGAGTAAGAAGGCCAGCCAAAAGCTTGATCAAGGTGGTCTTACCCGCCCCATTCAATCCTAGAAGACCTAGAACCTCACCTGGCTTTAGCTGCAGATTCACTCCCCGCAGCACCTCGCGGGGAGGGAAGGATTTCCTGAGGTCTTCCACTAAGACCAACGCGTCCTGAGCCGCAACGTCTCGCTGTAGAAGGCCTGGCCGTCCTTGGTCGGGTTCTCCCACGAAAACGCCTCCTGGGAAAAGATTAGCGCACACTCCGCCGGTAGATAACCATCTTCTATCACCAGGAGGCCGTTCCAGGTAGCCTCCACCAGCGTGCCTTCTGCCTTGAACTGCCGGTAGCAGGTAACCTGGTAACGATTACCGGAAATGGTTTTGTAAGAGACTTCCCACGGAAATACTTCCTCAACCTTGGTAGGACCATCGTAGTGGCCCTCGAACACGTTGAAACATAGGGAAGCTGTGTTGCCAAGGCGCTTCACCACCCCCTTAGTGTAAATAACTCCTTTCGCTCCTTTCTTATAGGCTATAGCGGCTTCTTCCGTATAGGCGCTCATGACATGCACTGGGGTTTCTGGTCTAAAACCAGGATCGGGGCCTGGCTTGTGGTTTTTGCATTTCCAAGAGCTACAAGCCAAAGGGGTGAATGTAGTAGGGAAGTGATCAAACCAGATGCGGCTTTGCGAAAGACCCTTCTTCAACATCCCGACTCCGTGCCCCTGAAAAGCCTCCCCATTGATTGTCCCGGAAATATGGGTGAGCAATAGCATTGCGTCAGGTTCTACACCAAGCTGTGCACGAAGACTTGCCGCAGGCTCGCTCAACTCTACAACTGGCATTACGGACCTCCTTTCTACTTAGCGATAAAGGTATCTAAGTTTGTTTTACAAAGTGTTAAAAAAAACAAGTGAGCTTTAGGATATACTTCGCTCTAGCTCATATAAAGCTCTTCCTAAGGGGTTTTGTCTAGTTACCAGGTGAAAGCCCCGCTTCTTGCAAAAGCCGCTCCAGCATCTCCAGGTTCGCCAGGGCGTGCCCTTTGGTGGTGTTGTTAAAGATGAACCAAACCTGGGTGATCTCCTCCTGCTCGAGGGCTGCCTGGAGCGAACGCACCCAGAAGGCCAGCTCCTCCGGGCTGTAGCGGTAGTCGTGCCGCTCAGACTGATCCTTGCCCTCGTACCACTTCTCCTTGTTGCGCCCGGAGAGCCTTATGTAGGCGGTCTTTCCGGTAATGTGGAGCTGGTTTTTAGGCAGGCCAGGAAGGGGCGGGTAATCGGGGCTGACCCAGACCAGGCCCGCCTGGCGGAAGGCCCGGCGCACTTCCTCGTTGTCCCAGGAGGCGTGGCGAAACTCCACCGCCAGGCCCCCTGGGGCCAGGGTCTGGTCGGCAAAGCGCTGGACCAGGGTCGCCAGATAGCGGCGGTTCTCCGGGGTGCGGTGGAAGCTCTGGGGAAACTGGGCCAGGAAAGGCCCCAACACCCCCGCCTCCCGCAGCGGAGCCACCGAGTCGAATAGCCGTCGGTACTCCTCGTCGCTGGCGTCGCGGGTGTGGGTCATGCGCTGGTGAATTTTCACCGCCCAGCGCACCCGCCCCCCGCTGCGCCGCAGCATCCCGGCGAAAGCCTTCTGGCCGGGAATGTTATAGAAGGAAGCGTTCAGCTCGACCGCGTTGAAGCACTGGGCATAGAGGGCAAGCCAGGCCTCTTTTTTGGCCTCGGGCGGGTACAAGAGGCCCACCCAGTCCTCGTGGGTGTAACCGCCGGTACCCAGGTAGGTTTCCATGAGCTTTATTGTGACAGATCAGGCCTTCTCAAGCACCGCCAGCGTGGGTTACAAGGTCATCCTTTTCCTGGCTCACAACCTCCAGCCAGCAAAAAAGAAGGAAGTTGTACACCCCACGCAAATGCTCTGGCGTCAGGGGCCGCGTTCTATGGGCAAATCGCCCTCGGCTTCCCACTCGAGCATGCTGCCCAGGTAGTTCTTGGCCCGCAAGCCCTGCTGGCGCAAGAGCCAGAAGGCGCTGGCGCTGCGGGCCCCGCTGCGGCAGTGTAGGCCTACCGTCTGACTGGGGTGCAACCCCAAGGCCACGGCGTTGTCTAAGGTAAAAGCTCCCAGGGGGATGTTGCGGGCTCCAGGGATGCGGGCCATGGCAAACTCGTGGGGCTCGCGCACGTCCAGCAGTACCTCTGGCGGGCTGGTCAGAATCTCCTCGGCGGTGAGGAGAATCTCGCGGTTCAGCCGGGCCCAGGGTGGGGTGGCCTGGGGTTGAACCGGGGTCTGGCGGGTGGCCCGATGCTCCCAGCCCTGGGGCCATAGGTAGACCTCGAGGCCCCCCAAGGCCAGCATGAAGGCGGTCTTGCTCAGACGGGTGTTGAAGCCGGCATCGTAGACCACCACCGGCCGGTCGGGGCTGGCCCCGATGCGCCCATTTAGGTCGGCCAAGGCTTGCTCGAGCTGCCGCAGTTCCTCCTCGGTGCGCAAACGCCCCCGGAAACCGGAAAGATCCAGGTTAAGCGCCCCCTCCAGGTGCCCCTGGGCGTACTCGGTAGGGGGGCGGCTGTCTATCAGCAAGGCGTGAGGGGGTGGGTCGGCCTCGAGGATCATGGCTCTGATTCTAGGGCAAAACCACCGCGGCCCGCTCTTGTATGCTTGAAGACATGGCGTTACGTGTAGAGGTCCTCACCGGCCAGGAAATCGCCCCTTTCATTCCCGAGCTAGCCCGGCTGCGCATGGCGGTCTTCCGCGAGTGGCCCTACCTGTACCAGGGCAGCGCCGAGTACGAGGCGCAGTACCTGGCCAAGTTTCTAGCCCTACCCGAGAGCACCCTGGTGCTGGTGCGCGACGGGGAGCGGGTGGTGGGGGCCTCCACCGCCTTGCCGCTGGCCCAGGCCGAGGCTGAGTTCCAGGCCCCCTTCGTGCAGGCCGGGCTTAATCCGGCGGAGTGGTACTACTTTGGGGAGTCGGTGCTCGAGCCGGCCTACCGGGGGCGGGGCCTGGGGGTGGCCTTCTTCCATCACCGCGAGGCCCAAGCCCGCCTTCTGGGCTACCACTGGGCCACCTTCTGCGCGGTAGAACGCCCACCCCAGCACCCCCTCAAGCCTGCCCACTACATACCCCTGGATGCCTTCTGGCAGCGCCGCGGTTTTTCCAAGCGCCCCGACCTGGTCTGCCAGTTTAGCTGGCCCGACCTGGGCGAGGCAGAGCCCACCTTCAAACCCATGGTCTTCTGGGTCAAGGCGCTCTAATACAAAACGCATAAACCGGCAATCGTTTCACAAAACCCACGAGCGGCAAAGTCCCGTCCTAATCTGAAAAACCCCTTGTTATTCCCCGAGAAACCCACAGATACCCACAAAGTTATCCACAAGAAACCTGGGGTTATCCACAGAGTTATCCACAGCCTTCCCCAGCTGGCTTTGGTATAAGCTGTTGCCATGAGCCAGAGAGCCGTTCAAACCGACCAAGCACCCCAGGCCATCGGTCCCTACAGCCAAGCCATCGTGGCCGGCGGGATGGTGTTCTGCTCGGGCCAGATTCCCCTCACCCCCACTGGCGAACTGGTGGCCGGAGACATTGAAGTCCAGACCCATCAGGTGATGAAAAACCTAGGGGCGGTCCTCGAGGCTGCCGGCAGCTCTTATGCCAAGGTGGTGCAGACCACCTGCTACCTGGCCGACATGAACGATTTTCCCGCGTTTAATAAGGTCTACGCCGAGTATGTGCGCGAGCCTTTCCCAGCCAGAGCCACCGTACAGGTGGCCCGGCTGCCGCGCGATGTGAAGGTAGAGGTGGCCTGCATCGCCCTACTCTGAGCGTGGTCAGGGGGAAAGTCTGGCGCCATGGATCTCTACGAGCGTTTTCTAGCCCAGGACATGCGGGCGCTGGCCCGGGCCATCACCTTGGTGGAGTCGGGGTATCCCGAAGGCCAGGCCCTGCTACGCCAGCTCCGTGGGCGGGGGCAGGCCAAGGTGGTGGGCCTGACCGGTAGCCCCGGCGCGGGCAAGAGCACCTTGACCGACCGGTTGATTGAAGAGGCCCGCCAGCGGGACGAGCAAGTCGCGGTGCTGGCGGTAGACCCTAGCAGCCCTTTCACCGGCGGGGCCATCCTGGGCGACCGCATCCGCATGATGCGCCACCACCAGGACAAAAAGGTCTACATCCGCTCCCTGGCCAGCCGGGGGGCTTTGGGCGGACTGGCCGGGGCCACCGTGGCCACCTTAGCCCTGCTGGAGGCCTTCGGCTTCGACCGCATCTTTGTGGAGACGGTGGGCGTAGGGCAGAGCGAGGTAGACATCGCCCGGGTAGCCGATACCACCGTGCTGGTGCTAACCCCTGCCGCCGGCGACGCGGTGCAGGCCTTTAAGGCCGGGGTGATGGAGATTGCCGATGTGTTCGTGGTCAACAAGTTTGACCTGCCCGGTGGGGAGCGCGTCGTGCAGGAGCTCAAGACCACCCTCGAGCTAGCCCCTCCACGCGCTGCTGGCTGGAAGCCACCGGTGCTGACGGCGGTCGCCCCTAAGGGCGAAGGGGTGGCCCAGGTATTCGAGGCCATAGAAGGGCACTACCAGCACCTGCAGGCCCACAACCTGCTCGAGGCCGACCGCCTCGAGCGGGCCCGCTTCGAAGTGGAGAGCGTGATCCAGGAGTGGGGCCGCCGCAAGACCCGCGAAGGCCAGGCCCTCATCGCCCAGGTGGCCAAAGGCGAACTCAGCCCGGAGGAGGCCGCCCTGGCCCTAATGGGCCTGCCGCTAGGTTAGGCTCCGGCCTGGCGCAAAAACTGCCCGATCTTGACCGCGCTCTGGCACAGCACCTCCTCGGGCTGCACCACGGCAAAGCGCACATAGCCCACCCCACCCGGCCCAAAGGCCCGCCCCGGCGAGAGGGCCACCCCGGTCTGGGCCACCAGGGCCTTGGCAAAGGCCAGGTCGTCGAAGGGAAGGCTCGAGGGCAGCCGGGCCCACAGGTACATGCCTGCCGCCGGCAGCGCAACCGGCCAGCCCTGCTGGGCCAGGGCCTGGGCCATGGCCTGGCGGCGGCGGGCCCAGGTCTGGGCATCGGCCCGCAGCCGTTCAGCAGGGACTTGCAAGGCGGCTATGCCCATGCGCTGGATGCCCAGGTACTGGTTGAAGTCGATGGGAGCCTTCAGGGCCTCCAGGCTGGCAATGGCCTGAGCACTGCCCAGGGCCCAGCCCAGCCGGAAGCCCGCCAGGTGGTAGCTTTTGGAGAGACTAAAAAGCTCCACCACCCGCTCGCGCCCCCCCGGCAGGGCCAGGGGCGAGGGGGTGGGCTCCAGGGCCTGATCCAGGTAGGGGTTGTCGTGGATGAGGAGCAGGTCGTAGCGCTGGCAAAAGCGCAGGGCCTCGGCAAAGAAATCCCAGGAGGCCAGGGCTGCGGTGGGGTTGTTGGGGTAGTTGAGCAAGAGAACCTTGGCCCGCCGGGCCACCGCCTCCGGCACGGCTTGCAGGTCGGGCAGCAGCCCTTCCCCCAGGGGCATTAAGTAGGCCTCGAGGCCCGCCACCCGGGCCGCCCCAAAATAGGAGGGGTAGGCCACATCGCACATCAGCAGCCCATCCCCAGGGTCGGCAACGGCCATCAGCAGGTGGGCCAGCCCCTCCTGCGAGCCAATCAGGCTAAGGGCCTCGCGCCGGGGGTCGAGCTCTACCCCGTAGCGTCGGAAATACCAGTTGGTGGCGGCCTCCAAAAAGGGCAGTGTCCCCGACTTGAGGCAGTAGCCGTAGGTGGCTGGGTCGTCGATGGCCTGCCGCAAGGCCTCCAGGGCCTCGGGGGGCGGGGGCAGGTCGGAAGCCCCAATGGAGAGGTCTATCACCTCCAGGCCCCGGGCCCGGGCCTCGGCCTTGGCCGCGTCCATCTCCAAAAACACCCCTCCACCCGAGGGGGTACGGCGGGAGCGGAACATACTGGCTACTACCATACCGCAAGGGCCGGGGGCTCGTTGGTCTATCCCTCCTCCCGCAGCAAAAGCAAGGTTGCATCTTCTGGGGCTTCATGGGGCTTTTGCGCGGCCAAGTAGCGGGGCCTTTGGGCCAGGTCAGGGAAGATCCGCACCCCCTGCCAGTCCCGCAAAAGCGCCTCTTTGGCCAGGGTGTGGACATTTTCCGGGGCTAGCTCTAGCAACAGCCAGCCTCCTGGCCGCAGGGCCCACCAGGCCTCCTCCAACAACGGGCGGGCCACGTCCAGGCCCTCCGGGCCAGCATAGAGGGCCTGGGGGTCCTCGTAGGCCAGCTCGGGAGGGGCCACCGCCCGGTAGCCCTCGGGCAGGTAGGGCGGGTTGGAAACGATCAGGTCGAGCCCCTTTAGGCCAGCGGTGAGGGCTGCAGGGAGGAAGGTGACCTCGAGGCCCAGCCGCTGGGCGTTGCGCCGGGCTAGCTCGAGGGCGTTGGGGCTGATCTCGCTGGCCCAGACCTGGGCCAACGGGCGCTGGGCCTTTAGGGCCAGGGCAATGGCCCCGCTGCCGGTGCCCACGTCCAACACCTGCGCCTCGGCCTGGGGGGGTAGATAGCCCAGGGCCCGCTCGACCAGCCCCTCGGTCTCGGGCCGGGGAATCAACACCCCTCGCTGCACTTCCAGCCTGAGGCCGAAAAACTCGGTCTCGCCCAAGAGAAGCTGTAAAGGGTAGCCCCCCAGGCGCAGCTTAAGCATGGCCCAGGCCGCCTCCTCCACGTCCAGCGGCACCCCCTGGGCCAGCCGAGTGGCAAGCTGCCCCCCGTCCAGGCCAGCGGCGTGCTGCAGGATCCAACGGGCCTCCATGGCCGGCTTCCCGGCAGCCTGTAGCCGTTCCTGCAACCCCCGCAGGAGCTTTAGGTAGCTAGGCCTCGGCCCCATCAGCTTGGCGCGGCAGCACTACCACGTGCCGCGCCTCCCCCTCCCCCACCGAGGTGGTGGTAACCCTGGGGTGCTGCTTGAGCATCACGTGAATTAAGCGCCGCTCGCTGGGGCGCATGGGGGGGAGTTCCACCGGCTGGCCGCTGGCCTCCACCCTTTGCACCGCCTCTGCCGCCATCCGCCGGAGACGCTCCTCGTTGCGCCGGCGGTAGCCCCCCGCGTCCAACACCACCCGGTAGGCCGAGCCAAACTGCTTGGCCATGGCCACATTGGCGATGAACTCGAGGCTTTGCAGGGTTTTGCCCTCGCGCCCGATCACCCGGCCCACATCCCCCCCCAGAATCTCCACCCGGAAGACGTTCTCCTGCTGCACAATCTCCACCGAGTAGGCCGGGTCGAGGCGCAATAGAAGCCCCACCATGAAGTGCTCGAGGGCGCTTTTGGGGTCTGGCTGAGGGGTCGGGGCTACGATGGGGATGGCCTCCTCCTTGAGCACCACCTCGGGGGCAGCTTCATCCTCGCCGATCCCCAGGTCGGATAAGAGGTCGTCAAGTCCTTTCTTCCGGTCGTCCATAAAAATCTTCTTATAGCTTAATATCCTACGCCCCGTTCTCCTTTTGCGAGGAAGGGCACCCCCCCAACCCGGATGACCCGCTTTAGGGAACCCCCTTAGCTCTGGGCTGGCTTCAAAGGCAGGCCTAGCTGCTTGTTGATGAACCACTGCTGCCCCACACTGATCACCGTCTGTAGCAACCAATAAAGGGTTACCCCTGCGGGAAAACTAAACAGAATGAAGGCGAAGACCAGGTTGATTAAGATACCCTGCCGCAAAGCATCCTTGTTGCCCGCCGCTGAGAGCCAGGTGGAGGCCAACAGCACCACGATGTACAGGATGGGCAGGATGTACAAAGGGTCGGGCAGGGCCAGATCCCTAATCCACAAAAAGCCCTGACCAAACTCGTAGCCCACCATGATTTTGTACATCAAAAACAGGATGGGCATCTGCAAGAGCAAGGGGAAGCAGCCGCCCAGGGGGTTGATTTTGTGCTCCTGGTAGAGCTTCATCATCTCCTCTTGCTGCTTCTCTTTGTTGTCCTTGTACTTCTCCTGAATCTTCTTGATCAGGGGCTGGATTTTTTGCATCTCAGCCATGCTCTTGAACTGCTGGTGCATCAGGGGCCACATCAAAAGGCGAATCAGGAGGGTGATCAGCAAGATGGCCAGAACCCAACTACCCCCCACCAGGCGGTGGGCCTCCTCCAAGGCCCACAGCAAGCCCAGCGAGATCTGCCCCCAGATGTTGGGCTGAAACACCCCGGGCAACTGGTAGAAGCCCTCCACGTGCAGCCGCACCAGCTCGTTGGCCCCGCCGTAGACCCTAAGGTTGAGGCTGCCCGCGGGTACGGCCACCTCGGCAATGCCCGCCCCATTGAGCAGGGTCAGGCTGATGGGGGTAGGGGTCTCTGGGCGCAAAAACATAGCCCAGCCCGCGTTTTTCTGGGTCTGCCAGCCCACGTACACCGCCGGCCCCTGGCCCGCGTTGAGGGGCTGGTTGTTGCCCTGGCCCAGCCACTTGGTGAGGGGGTTGTCGGTGCCACCGATGCCCGTCCAGACCAGCTTGCGCGGCGTGGGGCTCTGGATATCTACATCTATGGTCAGGAAACGGGGGTGCACGGTGTAGGTGAGGGTGGTCTCGCCGTCGCTAAAGCGGGCGATAAAGTCGGCATCGGGGTTGGCGGGGTCGCGGCGCACGAACTCGGAGCGGGTGGGCTGGAAGCCCTCGAGGGTGCCGGGCAGGGTCTGGCCCGGGCGGACCAGGTTGGGCGCGCGGTCGTAGTTGCCTTTGAAATCGGTAGCCCGGGCCATCTTGACGTACCAGCCCACAATCTGCCCCTGCTCGTTGAAGGCGATGTCGGCTAGGTTGGTGACAGCCACCTTCTCGAGCTTTCCGTCTTTGTTGACGTCTACCTCGCGCCACTCTGGGGTGAGGGCGAAGGCAGGAGCTAGGGCAAACCAAACCAAACTTATCCAAAACCAGCGTTTCATTCAGTGGCTCCTTTTATTTCCAGGGGTTCCAACGAAGTTTGGGTCTTTCCTGAGGGACAAAATCCAGCCCGCCTGGGTGCAGCGGGTGGCACTTGAGGATGCGTTTGACGCTCAGATACAGGCCCCAGAAAGCCCCGTGGCGCTCGAGGGCTTGCAGGGCGTAGGCACTACAGGTGGGGTGAAAACGACAGGTGGGCGGCTTCAGCGGCGAGATAAAGCGCCGGTAAAAACGCACACCTCCAATCAATAAGCCTTTTAGCATCCTCGACCGACGCTCCAGATGCCCAGCATAGGGCAACCTGTGTTATTGTACCAGCCCGCTCTTTTTTAGAGCATGGCCCAGGTCCTTAAGCAAATCCCAGTAAGAGGCCTCGACCGCTTCGGGGTAGACCACAATCACCATCTCGCAAGGGGGCAGATGCATCTGGCGCAGGATTTCCTTTAGGCGGCGGCGAATTTTGTTGCGCACGGTGGCCTTTTTGGAGACCTTGGCCGAGATGACAATACCCACCCGCACCGGGTTCACCGCCTGGGGGCGCAAAGGCAGCCAGCGCAGGGAAAGGTATCTGCCGCGTCCCTGGCGGCCCCCACGGAGGCGCTGGAAGGCCTTTTCACCTTTGAGGCTGGAGAAGGGCATAGGGGGTGGCAAAAAAACTCCCCTGCCAAGGGGAGCCAAACCCAGAGCCGCCAAACCTTAGCGGCGGAGCTGGGGTTCGCTGCTGACGCTGAGCTTGACGCGGCCTTTGGCGCGGCGGCGGGCCAGCACCTTGCGGCCACCGGCGGTCTTCATGCGGGCACGGAAACCGTGGGTTTTGGCCCGCTTGCGCTTGTTGGGTTGCCAAGTGCGTTTCATCTGGGTTCCTCCGAAGGCTGGCCAGACGGCGATCCTGCCGGGCCGAGCCAGGCAACCCTGCCAGTCTAGCACAACCCCCAGCAAAGGGGAAGCGCCTCGGGCTTCGCCCTACCCGCCCCAATAGGGTAGGATAGGCTGACAAAAAAACCCGGGTTTTGTGCCATGGCTGCAATATAACGTTTTTTTGCAAAAAAGGCCGCAAAGCGTTGACATGCCGAGGGGGCCTGGATATACTTTGCCCCAATCAAACGCTCGTTTGGTCGTTGCCGATCGCGGCAGCAAAGGGTATACCTAAGTGGAAGCCAAGGAGGGCCGGTGCAGCTCAAGGTCGAAAACGTGACGCTCAGCTTTGGCGGGGTAAAAGCGCTCAGCGAGGTCTCCCTCGAGGTCGCCCAAGGCGAGCTGGTCTCGGTGATCGGCCCCAACGGGGCGGGCAAGACCAGCCTCCTGAACTGCATCTCGGGCTTCTACCATCCCAGCGCAGGCCGGATCACCTTCGAGGGCCACGACCTGACCCATGCCTCACCCCACCAGGTGACCCAGTACGGCATCGCGCGGGCTTTCCAAAACATCGAGCTCTTCACCGGCATGACCGTGCTGGAAAACCTGCTGATGGCCCGCCACACCTTTGGCCATTACAACCTGCTGGACAACATCCTGATCTATGGCCGGGCCATGCGGGTGGGGGTGGAGAACCGCCGCTTTTGCGAGGAGATCATCGACTTCATGGAGCTCGAGCCCTACCGCAAGGCCCTGGTGGGCGACCTGCCCTACGGGGTACGCAAACGGGTGGAAGTGGCCCGGGCCTTGGCGCTTTCCCCCAAGCTGCTCCTGCTGGACGAGCCTATGGCCGGTATGACTCTAGAGGAAAAAGAGGACATGGTGCGCTTCATCCTCGACATCCGGGCTGAGCGGGGCACCACCGTGGTCCTCATCGAACACGACCTGGGGGTGGTCATGGACATCTCCGACCGGGTCTACGTGCTGGATTTCGGCCAGGTCATTGCCTCCGGTCTTCCCGAGGAGGTTAGCCAAAACCCCCGGGTGCAGGAAGCCTACGTGGGGGTGGACCATGTGGCCTAAGGCGGTATTTGGAGGAAGGCGGGCATGATACCCACCGGCTACGAGCTGAAAAAATATACCCTGCCCCAGGTGCTCAAGCTGCGGGCTGAGCAGATGCCGCGCCAGGTGGCCATTCGGCAAAAGGACTATGGCATCTGGAACGAGATTACCTTCGCCGACTACTACCGCCACGTGCGCGAGTTCGCCGCTGGGCTGCTGGCCCTGGGCTTCCAACGGGGGGAGCGGCTGGCCATCATCGCCGACAACATCCCGGAGTGGCTTTACGCCGAGCTAGCCACACAGGCCCTGGGGGGCATCTCGGTGGGGGTCTACCAGTCCTCCCTGCCCCCAGAGATCGCCTATGTGCTCTCCTATACCGGGGCCTCGTTTGTGCTGGCCGAAGACCAGGAGCAAGTAGACAAGCTTTTGGAAATCCGCAATGAGATTCCCAGCGTGCGCAAGGTCATCTACGAAGACCCCAGGGGCATGCGGGCCTACCGCGACGACCCCTGGATTATCGGCTTCGAGGAGGTAGAAAGATTGGGACGGGCCTACCTCGAGCAACACCCCCAGGCCATAGAGGCGTCCATTGCCCAGGGCCACCCCGAGGAGGTCTGCCACCTCTCCCTCACCTCCGGCACCACGGGCCGGCCTAAGGCAGCCATGCTGCGGCACCGCAATCTGCTGCACATGGGGGTGGCCTTACAGGAAGTAGACCCTCTGAAGCCCACCGACGATTATCTCTCCTTTCTGCCCTTCGCTTGGATTGGCGAGCAGATGATGTCGGTGGGCATGGCCCTGGCGGGCGGCTTTGCTGTTAATATGCCCGAGTCGGTGGAAACCGCCATGGCCGACCTAAAAGAGATTGGCCCGCATGTGATGTTCAGCCCGCCCAGGGTCTGGGAAGGTATCCAGAGCCAGGTCTGGGTGCGCATCTCTGAAACCTACGCCTTCAACCGTTGGATGTACAACCAGATGCTCAAAATCGGCTACCGCGCCGCCGACTACCGCATGCGAGGCCGGCCCATGCCGCTGGGTCTGCGCGTAGCCTACTGGTTTGCCGACCAGATTATGTTCAAGCCGCTGCGCGACCAACTGGGCTTTTTGCGCCTGCGCCGGGCCTACACCGGGGGGGCCGCTTTGGGCCCGGATGTGTTCCGCTTCTACCACGCCATCGGGGTCAACCTCAAGCAGATCTATGGCCAGACCGAGATTATCGGCATCGCCTTTGTGCACCGCGACGGCGATGTGCGGGCCGATACAGTGGGGCTGCCGATTCCAGGAGGCGAGGTCAAGATTAGCGAGCGGGGGGAGATCCTCTGCCGGTCGGATGCGGTGGTGGCGGGCTACTGGCAGAACCCCGAGGCCACCGCCGAGACCTTCAAGGACGGCTGGCTGCACACCGGCGATGCCGGCTACCTTACCGAGGATGGACACCTGGTGGTCATCGACCGGGTCTCGGACGTGATGCACACTAGCACCCAGCAGATGTTCAGCCCACAGTTCATTGAGAACAAGCTCAAGTTCAGCCCCTATATCAAAGAGGCGGTGGTCTTCGGCGACCAAAAACCTTTTATCACCGCCTTCATCAACATAGACCCCCAGACCGTGGGCAAGTGGGCCGAGGATCGCAGGCTGGCCTACACCACCTACCTCGATCTTTCGCAGAAGCCCGAGGTGGCCGAGCTGGTGCGTGGCGAGGTGCGGAACGTCAATGAGAGCCTACCTGAGGCTTTGCGCATCCGGCGCTTTGTACTGTTGTACAAGTTACTCGACGCCGACGACGACGAGCTGACCCGAACCGGCAAGGTGCGGCGCAAGTTCATCATGCAGCGCTACCAGCCGATTGTGGATGCGCTGTACAGCCAAAGCGATAGGGTACGGGTAGACACCGAGTTCAAATACCAAGACGGCAGCGTGCAAAAGGTATCGGTGGAGGTACGGGTGCTCGAGGCCGAGGGCCAACCCGAACCGGTGGGCGTATAGGGGGTGGCAGTGATTGACTTTATCCAAAACCTCATCTCGGGAATTGCCGTGGGCTGCATCTACGCCTTGGCAGCGCTGGGCTTTGTACTGGTGTACAAGTCCAGCCGGGTCATCAACTTTTCTAACGGCCAGTTCATCGCCATCGGGGCCTTTGCGGCGTATGCCCTGACGGTCTGGGTGGGTCTGCCGGTGCTTTTGGCGGCCCTACTGGCCATGCTCCTGACCGCTGGGCTGGGGTTTCTAGTGGAGCGGATTTTCCTGCGACGCATGGTGGGGCAGCCCATCATCTCCGTGATTATGGTGACCATCGGACTGGCCAGCGTGCTGGACGGGCTGATGTACCTGACCCCTTTTGGCTCGGGCAACTACACCTTTCCCCGGTTTTTGCCCCCCGGCGGGCTCGAGCTGGCCGGCATCAATATCTCCTATCCGCAGCTCATGGCGATTGGCTTTACCGTGGTCTTCCTGCTCCTATTTGGCTGGTTCTTCCAGCGCTCGGTGCTGGGCGTGGCCATGCGGGCCGTAGCCGACGACCAGATGGCCTCGATGAGCCTGGGGGTCTCGGTACGGCGGGTGTTCGGCCTGGCCTGGGCGGTGGCTGGACTGACCGCTGCGGCCGCGGGCATCGTGGTGGGAACGGTTTCCGGCTTGAATCAGGACGGCCTAATCGCCATCGGCCTGGCGGTGTTTCCCGCGGTGATCTTAGGTGGGCTGGACTCGGTGCCGGGCGCCGTGGTGGGCGGTATCGTCATCGGGGTTTTGCAGTCCTTCTCCACCGCCTACCTCGACGGGGTCTTGGGCCAGATCGGGCTGGTGGGGGGAGGGTCGCAGTACGCGGTGCCCTTTGTGGTGCTCTTGGTCATGCTGTGGTTCAAACCGCATGGACTTTTTGGCACCGAGGAGATCGAGCGGGTATGAGCACGAGGGCAACAACTGGAGGCACCCATGCGTAACCCCTGGGCGCAGACCGGCAACTACCGCACCTCCTACAAGCAGGACACCACCATCTTTGCCAACTACCGCGAGATTGTTTCGGTGGGGCTCCTTCTGGTGGCTCTGTGCCTCCTGCCGCTATTTTTGGAGCGTTCGCAGGTGCTGGTGCTCAACTTCATCCTGATTTATGCCATCGCGGTGCTGGGGCTCAACATCACCACCGGCTATGCGGGCCTGATCAGCGTAGGGCAGGCGGCTTTCATGGGGGTTGGAGCCTACACGGTGGCGTTGGCCGCGCCCAACCTACCTTTCTGGCTGACCATCCCTTTGGGGGGCTTTATGGCAGCCATAGCCGGCTTCATCGTGGGCATCCCCAGCCTGCGGGTCAAGCACCTCTACCTGGCGCTGGCCACTTTGGCCTTCCAGGAGATTTTTGTCTGGGTGGTGGGGCGCAGTCCGGCCCTGGCCCAGGGGGCGGCCATCCCGGTCGAGATGCGCAACTTCCTGGGCCTGGAGATCAGCTTTCGCAACCACAACTACTTCTGGTATTACATCATTTTGTTCGTACTGGTGCTGATGGTTATGGCCTGGCGTAACCTTTTGCGGGGTAAGTATGGCCGGGCCCTGATTGCCGTGCGCGACAACGACCGGGCCGCCGATGCCATGGGCATGGATCCAGGCCGCACCAAGCTCTTTGCCTTTGCCCTAGGGGCCTTCTACGGGGGGGTGGCCGGGGGCCTGCTGGCCTATCTGCAGCGGGCGGTGGTGGTGGAGGAGTTCACCCTGGCCCGCTCGGTAGCGCTGCTGGCCATGGCCATTGTGGGTGGGCTGGGCACGGTGGTGGGCAGTTTGCTGGGCCCGGCCTTCATTGAGTTCTTGCGGCTGTATATGGAGCGGCTTTCCGAGTGGATGAAATCTAACCCCTTCATCCAAAGCATCACCCCGGCGGGGGTGGATGTGGCCTCGGCTCTGCTGCCGCTTTCCTTTGGTCTGGTGATTGTGCTGTTTCTGGTCTTCGAGCCGCGGGGGCTTTACAACTGGTGGCGGCTTCTGCGAAGTTATTTCCGAACGTGGCCCTTTAAGTACTGAGAGAGGCAACACCGCGTAAGGCGCGTTGCAATCACAGGAGGAGTCATGAAGCGAGGGTTTGTTTTAGCCATGATGGTTGCCCTGGGGCTGGCATTGGCCCAGGGGCGCACGGTCAATCTGCTGTGGTCGGGGGCCATCACCGGCCCGACCTCGGACGTGGGTGGGCCTTATGCTGCGGGCATCGAGGATTACTGCAAGCACGCCAACGAGCAGAAGCTGATTCCCAACGTGACCCTGAACTGCATCGTGCGGGACGACCAGTACCAGAACCCCAACACCCAGCGCATCCTCGAGGAGGCCCTGGACCGGGCCAAACCGGCCATCTACCTGGGCTACTCCACCGGGGCCATGCTGCAGCTCAAGCCGCTGATTAACGAGGTCAAACTGCCGACCATCCCGGCTTCGGCCCACATCGGCCTGATTGAGCCACCCCACAACCAGTACATGTTCCTGCCGGTGAGCAGCTACTCCGAGCAGTTTGTGGCCCTGCTGGAGTACATCAACCGCATCAAGAAGAACGCCCGGGTGGCCCTGGTGGTCAACCCCAGCCCCTTTGGCCGGGCCGTGGTGGATGTCTCGCGGCGGGCCGCCGCCCGTCTGGGCCAGACCATCGTGGATGTGCGGGAGGTGGGCGGGGGTAACCTGGATAACACCGCGCTGCTGCGCGCTTTGGATGCGGCCGGGGTGGAGTTCATCCTGCACCAGAACGTAGCCGGGCCGGTGGCCAACATCCTAAAAGACGCCAAGCGGCTGGGCCTGGACAAAAAAATCAAACAACTGGGGGCCATCTACACCGGCGGCTCCGATCTGATCCGCCTGGCTGGCGACGCCGCCGAGGGTTACCTCTGGGCCAGCAGCTACCACACCCTGGAGGAAAACGCCCCCGGCATCAACCTGCAAAAACAACTGGCCCAGAAGTACAACCGCAGCGCCGACACCCTCAACTCCACCAACTACACCGCCGGGATGCTGGCCGCGGCCATCGCCGTAGAAGCCATGAAGCGGGCCGCCCAGCGCTTCAATGGCCGCATCGACAACGAGACGGTCTATCAGGCCCTCATCGGCATGAACGGCCCCAACGCCTTCAAGCCGGGCTTTGCCGTCTCGACCAAGGCCGGCATCGAGATTGACTTCACCCGTAGCGAGCAGACCGGGGCCGAGGGGTTGCGCATCCTGGAGGTCAAGGGAGGCAAGTTCGTCCCGGTGACCGACCCCTTCACCTCGGCCCTCTTCCGCCAGGTGAGGAACCCCTAGAGGAGGCTCTAGGCCAAGGGCCGGAAGCAGAGACTGCCTCAGGCTTTCGGCCCTTGGGTTTTTGCGAGGTGGTATGCGCCCCGAAGACCTAGGCAACATCCTGCTGGAAGTCAACAACATCGAGGTGGTCTACAAGGACATCATCCAGGTACTGCGGGGGGTCTCCCTCAAGGTGCCCGAAGGGCAGATCACCGCGCTTCTAGGCCCCAACGGGGCGGGCAAGACCACCACCCTGAGGGCCATCTCGGGGCTCTTGGTGCCCGAGGACGGCAAGGTGGTCTCGGGCTCCATCCTGTACCGGGGGGAGAACATCGCCAACCAGTTGCCCGAGCAGATTGTGCTCAAGGGCATCGTGCAGGTGCCGGAGGGGCGGCGGGTCTTCAAGCACCTCACCGTGGAGGAAAACCTGCGGGTGGGCTCGATTACCCGGCGCGACGGGGCCAAGGTGCGGGAGGACCTCGAGCGCATCTACCACTACTTCCCCAAGCTGGCCCTGATCAAGACCCGCCTGGCCGGCTACTGCTCGGGCGGGGAGCAGCAGATGCTGGCCATCGGACGGGCCCTGCTGGCCCGCCCCCGCCTGCTGCTTTTGGACGAGCCCAGCCTGGGCCTGGCCCCTTTGCTGGTACGGGAGATTTTCGACATCGTGGCCCAGATCAACGCCGAGGAGGGGGTCACGGTGCTGGTGGTGGAGCAGAACGCCCGGGTAGCCCTCTCGGTAGCCCACTACGGCTACATCATGGAGTCCGGGCGAATTGTCCTGGAAGGCACCCGGGAGTACCTCGAGGCCAACCCCGACGTGAAGGAGTTTTATCTGGGCGTGGCCAAGTCGGGGGGGCGCAAGAGCTTTAAGGACGTAAAGAGCTACCGCCGCCGCAAACGCTTCATGTAATCCCAGGCAGCTTGTGCTAGCTCTAGCCCAGGTAGCATGGGGGCTATGAGCGAGACGCTGCCCACCAAAGAACAGGTTTTAGAAGCCCTCAAGGTTGTGCGCGACCCCGAGATTCCGGTGAACGTGGTGGATTTGGGGCTGGTCTACGACGCCGAGGTTAAGGAGGACGGCCTGGTGGAGATCACCATGACCCTAACCTCTATCGGCTGCCCTGCCCAGGACATCGTCAAGGCCGACGCCGAGATTGCGGTTATGCGCCTGCCGGGGGTCAATGCGGTGAATGTAGAGTTCGTCTGGACGCCCCCCTGGACGCCGGCCCGCATGACCGAGGAGGGCAAGCGCCAGATGCGGATGTTCGGTTTCAACGTCTAAGGCTGTAAGTAGAGGGCGGGGTCAGCAGGATTGGCCTTAGCGGCCAGGGCCTTTTGTATCTCCGCCTCCTCGAGCTCAAAGAGGTTAGCGTACTCGGAAGGGGGCAGGATGACCTCCTTAAACTGCTCCACCCCCTGCTGCATAAGCCAGCGGGTCAGAGACTGCAACGCAGCCTGGCCCTGGGGGCCAAAGCGGGGGCCAAAGGCGTCCAGGCTTAGCACCCGCCGCCGCCCGTCCTGCACGTAGATGGCATAGCGGGCCTGGGTTCGCTGATCCTGCCAGTCGGTGATGTAGGTGGCGCTGGCCTGGGGAAACTGGAGGCCCTTCAAGGCTTCCTGTAGGGCCGATAAGGTCTCATTGGGTGCGCCACGAAGGCCCACGATTTTCATGGGGCTCATTTTAGCGTTCTCAGGGCAAGACGAAGGAGATGAGCTTGGTCTCGAGGAACTCCTCCATGCCCCAGTGCCCCCCTTCGCGACCCAGACCCGAGCTTTTGTAGCCGCCGAAGGGCAGGTTGGCCCCCATGGCGCTGGGCACCGGGTCGTTGACCCCCACGATGCCATACTCCAAAGCCTCGGCCACCCGGAAGGCCCGGCCCAGGTCCCGGGTCCAGAGGTAGGCGGCCAGACCGTACTCCGTGTCGTTGGCCCAGGCGATGACCTGTTCCTCATCCTCAAAGGGCATCAGGGGAGCCACCGGCCCAAAGGTCTCCTCCTCTAGGATGCGCATACCAGGCCGGATACCGGTGAGGACGGTAGGGGCATAGAGCAGCCCACCCAACGCCTTCCCCCCAGCCACCACCCGGGCCCCCTTGGCCAGGGCATCCTCCACGTGGGCGGTGACCTTTTCTAAGCCCTCCGGGCCTACCAGCGGCCCTATCTGGGTGCTGGGGTCGAGGGGGTCGCCCACCTTGAGCTGACCCACCGCCTCGGCCAAAGCCTGGGCAAAATCGGCCTCGAGCCGGCGGTGCACATAGACCCGGTTGGCGCAGACACAGGTCTGACCGGCGTTGCGATACTTGGACTGTAGGGTAAACTGCACCGCTTTTTCCAGGTCGGCATCCTCGAAGACAATCAGCGGCGCGTTGCCGCCCAGCTCGAGGGATATCCGCTTCAGCGTCTCGGCCCCCTGCCGGTAGAGAATCCGGCCCACTGGGGTCGAGCCAGTGAAGGTAATCTTGCGGATGCGCATATCCTCCATCAAGACCCGGGAGACCGGCACCGGGTCCAAAGCCGGGAGCACCTGCAAGGTTCCCGGAGGGCCGCCGGCCTCCTCCCATAGCTTGGCCAGGTAGAGGGCGCACAATGGGCTTTGCTCCGCAGGCTTGACGATGACGGTGCAACCCGCAGCCAACGCCGGGGCGGCCTTGCGGGTAATCATGCTGGTAGGGAAGTTCCAAGGGGTGATGGCATACACCGGCCCCACCGGCTCGTAGACCGCCATCTGGCGCTTATGGGGAAAACGCGAGTGAATCAGTTCACCGTTCACCCGGGGGGCCTCCTCGGCGCACCACTCCACAAAGCTGGCCGCGTAGAGCACCTCCCCCTTGGCCTCGGTGATGGGCTTGCCCATCTCCAAAGCGGTGAGCCGCCCCAGCTCTTCTTGGTGAGCGACCAAGAGATCATTCCATTTGCGCAGGATTTTCCCCCGCTCAAATCCTGTGCGTTTTTTCCATTCCCTAAAGGCAGCCACAGCCGCATCAGCGGCCATTTTTGCCTCGGCCTCGCCGCAGTCGGCCACCTCAGCCACCACCTCGCCGCTGTAGGGGCTTTTCACCGTAAAGGTTCGCGCCGTAGCCTGCCAGCGGCCCCCGATATAGGCCTGGTTAGGAAAAGCGAAGTTTTGCACCATGCTTATAGTTTACTCCAGGCTCATAGCTGGGCCGTCTCGCCCCAGGCCGCAAGCTGCTGTTGGTAGGCCGGGTTCTGGTAGCGCGCGGGAACAAAAGCCGGGGCATAGGCTGGAAGGGGCCGGCCTAACACATGAGCGGCCAACAGCTCGCCCGCCGCGCAAGCTGCCATCACTCCAAAGCCCGATAAAGCCCCCAGGATATAGGCCCCAGCCACCGGCAGCGGGCCGATGAGGGGGCGGTTCTCCGGGGTTTTGAGGTAGTAGCCCCCATCCACCCAGGCTCTGGGCAGCCGCGGGAAGTAGGCCCGAAGCCCCGGCAGCATACAGGACAGGGCGCGTAGGGTCAGCTCGGGGTAAAAGGGGTCGGGCGGCAGCGGGAAGACCGGGGGGACAGGCTCGAGGCGGGGGTTGTAAAGCCCGATCAGGATAGGGCTATCGGAAGGCCCGTCGGGGCGGCAGTGGGCCCCGCCAGGCAGCTTTTGCAACAACCAGCGCGTGGCGGCATCCTCGGCCAACAGGGCTTGTTCCTCGGGGCTCCAAGGCAGCACCACCTCATCCAACCAGATCAGCATAGGGGCTTCCCGCGGTACCACCCCCAGAGCCTCGCTAAAACTGAGCTTGAGGTGCCGCTCAGCAAAAACGGGTAGCTCTAGCCCCAGCATCTGTCCGATTGCCCCTTGCAAGGGGCCGGCAGCACTCACAAAAAGGGGGGCTTTTAGAGTCTGTAAGGCGCCGTCTGGACGCTGTACCACCACAGCGTGAAGGGCCCCAGCCTGGGTCTCCAGGCCCACCACCTCGCCCCGCCAAAGCCGCGCCCCCTGGGCCCGGGCTTCCTCCAACAGGTAGAGGCCGAGCTGCTGGGCGCTCAGCCAGCCCGCCCGGCGGACGTGCAGCACGGCCTGGGTCTGGGGGTTTAGGTAGGGAAAAAGCGCGCGGATGAGCGCCGGATGCCGGATAAGGTCGGCTCCATCTGGCTCCGCCTCGAAGCTCTGGGGCAAGGAGGGGCGGTACGAAGCCATGTGGGTGTGTTCCCTGAGTGGCCCGGCCCCTTGCTGCTCGGCGGTCTGGGCGCTTTGCAGGAGACGCTCGAGGTTGGCCTGCTCGGCCGTGGCGTAGAGGTAGCCCCGGCGGTTGAGCTGGATGCGGTTATGGCTGGCTTGGGCGATGGCCTCCATTAGCTCGATGCTGCGGTTCATTAGGGCAATCATCTGCCCGTCGGGGCCGGGCCACCAGTTGCGGTAGGCCTCGGTGGATTTATCCGAGGTGAGCGACAGCGGGTCGGCCCGTTCCACCAGTACTAGGTCTTGCAGGCCCATCCGGGTAAGGAAGTAGGCTGCCGCCGCTCCGGCCATGCCGGCCCCGCAGATGACGGCCTCGGTCTGGAGCATAGACTGTATACAGTATACACTCTAGGGCGCGAAACGGAAGAAGGGGCTTCCCCCAAACCCAAACTCGCCCTGCTACGCCCCCACTCCCCCCACCACGGTCTGCGCTACCGAAAGGCTGTAGGGGTCGTCTAGACTGCCTTGCAAAACCACCAGGTCGGCCCACTGGCCCACTTCCAAGCTGCCCCGGTTGCCCTCGTCCCCCTGGGCGATGGCCCCGCCCACGGTATAGGCCCAAAGGGCCTCTTCCAGGGTTAGTTGGTTGCCCGGGCATAAGGGCTCGGCCACTGCGGCCTGGATGCCATCCAGCGGGGCCACCTGCCGCACCACCGGCCCGTCCGAGGAGAAGGCCACCGTCAGGCCGGCGGCGAACATGGCCCGCAGGTTGAAGCAGCGACAAAACCACTCGTCGGGCACATAGCGCTCGTAGTTGGCCCTGAGCTCGCGCAAAAACACCGGCTGTGGCACGGCAATAATGCCCAGCGCTTTGGCTTTGGCCAGGTGTTCGGGGCCCGCCAGCCCGAAGTGCTCGAGGCGGTGGCGGGGGCCCGGTGAGTCCTGGTACAGCCGCTCATACACCGAGAGAACCTGATCCAACGCCCGGTCGCCAATGGCGTGGGTGCCGATGCGAAAACCGGCCTGGTGGGCCTCCAGCGCCAGGGTAAAAAGCTCTTCCTCCTCGAAGCGCAAAATGCCGTACTGGGGCGGGTCTAAGGTTTTGTAGGGCTGGGAAATGGCCGCCGTGGCCCCGGAAAGGCCGCCATCGGCAAAAAACTTTACAGAGTCAGAGCGCAAATAGGGCGAAAGGTGTTTTTCCGGCAGGGGGTAGGTCTCGCGCCCCCCGTCCGGGCGGCGGATGTAGAGCAGGTTGACCCGGATGGGCAGCTCGCCGCGAAGGTCCAGCGCGCGGTAGGCGGCGTAGAGCGGGGGGTCTACTGCGGGGTCGGTGGCGCTGGTGATGCCCAGCGAGCGCAGGTACTCGAGGCCCGCCTTCACCCACAGCTCGTACTTCGCCGGGGTCGGCGCACCCATAGCCTGGAAGACCAACCCGTAGGCGGTCTCGTAAAGCAGGCCCTGCGCATAATCGATGGATCCGCCGGGAACCTGGGTGGTGGGGCCGATGCCCGCAAGCTGTAGGGCCTGGGCGTTGACCGCGTGGATGTGGGCGCAGGTGCGGGTGAGCAGCACCGGGTTGCGCGGGGCCAGTCTGTCCAGGGCGTCTTTGCTGGGGGGGGCTTTCTCGGCCAGCAAGGCCTCGTTCCAGCCGCGCCCCCACAGCCACTCGCCGGGCTTGAGGGTTCTGGCCCGCTCGGCCACTTTGGCGTAGAGTTCGGCCAACGAGGCCACGCCGCGCAGGTCGAGCAGGGTGGTGCGCAGTTGCCCCACCTTCCAGACGTGGATGTGGGCATCGTTGAAGCCGGGCAGCAGGATGCGGCCCTCGAGGTTCACCCGCCGGGTCTGGGGGGTGACCAGGGCCTCGAGGTCGGAAAGCCGGCCCACTGCCGCGATCTTTCCGTCCCTGACGAACAGGGCCTCCACGGGTTCCAGGCGGTAGACCGAGTGCCGAAGCCGGGGGTTGAGGATGACCCCGCCGAAGTAGAGGCTCGAGGGCATGGGGCTATTGTATGGCGGGGAGGGCTCGAGTTGCGCTAACGGCTGGCGCTTCACCTGCGCCGCGAAGCGCAGCGGAGCGGCGTCGGGTGGAAGCGCGTGTTAGCCAGCACTGTCAAGCGGAATAGCCGCTAGCGCGCACGCACGTATCGGCAGATCAGCGCGCCAGTGCTTGCTTTGGCGGTTGACATCAATTCGAAAGCTTTTCTTTCCCCATCTCCAGGAAAGATTGATTTTCCACCGCCGAGGCACGTCGGCGCAACCGTCAGCAATAACTCATCGACAAGGTCAGCGGCAAGCAACGACCGAACCATCGTTGCGCTACCATACACATAAATGTATCCCCCCGGCTGTGCCCGTAGTTCTGAGACTTTCTGCAAGAACTCGTTGCCACGGATGATCGTCGTAGGATGCCAAGTGATGTCCTTCTCAGTGAGCGTGTTGGACACGACGTACTTTTGCACTTTGTTGATCCAGTCGGAGAAATCGTCGCCCGACCGGTTGGGCCACGCAGCGGCTGCGTTTTGGTAGGTGCGGCGTCCTAGCAAGAGCGCGTCGCTCTGCTTAGCGAGCTGGTCAAACGTCCCGCCGATCACCTCGGGGTCAAAGTATTTCAAGAACCATCCACCATGGGCAAAGCCGCCGTCGGTGTCTTCGGTTACCCCGCCTGGTGCCTGGACAATACCATCGAGGCTGATAAATTCAGTGATGAGCGTCTTCATAGATTCTCCTGGTCATTTAGCTTTGGGATCTGTGCTGGCTAACACCCCAGTTGGAAATGATATCCCGCACAAGGTTGCCAGCCTCGAGCCTGCTTTCACAGCTTCACTCTACTGGATCAGCTCCACAACCGATGAACCCCTACCGCCACGCGGGGTTGCGCCAGACGATAAACACCCCATAGTTGCCGCAACTGGGGTCGTTGAGGTAGTCGGGGATAATGCCCCAGACGTTGTAGCCGCGCCTGAGCTGGATGGAGAGCACCGGGTCGAACATCTCGCCCCGCACCACCCGGGCCACATAGGCCTCGATGGGCATATCGCGCTGGTAGGGGGCGTAGCCCTTGGGCATGGCCCCAGCCACGTGGCCGCGCAGGCCCAAGCGGCGCACCAGGTTTTGCCGCGCGGTGTAGAGCAGGGTGGATAGCCCCAGGCCGCGGTAGTCGGGGTGGACGCCGATATCGGCCCCGTAGAGCCAGTCGCCCTGGGGGTCGTGGGTGGAAAGCCAGTTGCCCCCCACGGCCTCGAGGTATTTGTGCTGGTAGTGGCTAAAGTCTATGCGGGTGCGCAAATCGGTGGAACAGGCCACCACCTGGCCGCTATCCTGCTCCACCACCGCGTGCTGACCCTCGGGAAACACCCGCATATGGGCGGCGTAGTGCTCGGCGAAAATCAGCTCCTCTGGGGCCAGCGAGGGAAAGGAGGCCCGCTGGATGGCCTCCAAGGCCGGGGCCATCCAGGGCTCGGACTGCACCACGGCAAAGCGACCATCGGGGCTGGAGAGAAGGGGCTTCATCTCAGCGGCTTTTGGCCTGGGTCCAGGCTTCGTCGAAGATGCGGTTGTTGCGCCCCTGGTCCAGGATGAACTCCAGCACCCGCATCTGGGCCTCGGTGGGCCAGATGGCCGGGTTTTTGAGCATCTCCGGCTTGAGCAGTTTCTTGGCCGCCGCGTTGGGGGTGGCCGACTGCTGGTACTCGGCCAGGCGGGCCCCTACCCGGGCCTCGAGGATGAAGTTGATGAAGCGGTGGGCCGCCGCCGGGTTGGGGGCTTTGGCCGGGATGGCCAGGTTATCAATAAAGAGGGTGCTGCCCTCCTTGGGGATGGTAAAGCCGTAGCGCGGGTTGCCCGCCGCCGCCCGCAGGGCGTCCTGGTTGTAGACCACCGCGGCCACCACCTGGCCCCCCAGCAGCAGGTTGGTGGCCGAGACCCCGCCCTGGAAGCCCTTAAAGTTGCGGCTGCGCTTGGCCGCCAACATGGCCTCGAGGGCCTTCTTCACCTCGGCGGGCTGGGTGGTGTTGACCGACTGCCCCACATAGCGCAAGGCGATGCCCAGCATCTCGCGGGGCGAGTCCATAAGGGTAAAGGCCCCCTTCTGCTGGCGCGGGTCGAAGAGCACCGCCCAGGAGGCGGGCGGGGTAGGGAAAACGTCGGTGCGGTACATCAGGCCCACCGTGCCCCACAAATAGCCCACGGTGTAGCGGTTGCCGGGGTCGAAGGGGGGGTTAGTGAACTTGGGCTCGAGGTTGTTCAGGTTGGGAATCTTGCTCTTGTCGAGCGGTTGCAACAGCTTCAGATTAATCAGCACCGGCACGATAAAGTCCGAAGGCACCACGATGTCGAACTGGCTAACCCCACCGGCCTGCAGTTTGGCCTGCATCTCCTCGTTGGACTCGTAGTAGGTGAGGCGAACCTTGAGGCCGGTCTGCTTCTCGAACTCGGCCACCAGGGCTGGGTCGATGTAGTCGGTCCAGGTATAGACCTGGAGGGTTCCGCTTTGGGCCAGGGTCAGGCCGGCCAACACGACCAGGGCAAAGAGGTGTCTCATAGGCGCTCCTAAAGGATGCCGTCAAGATACCGTGCCTGGGTTTGGGTTGCAACTAGCCAAGAACCTGGCGAAGGGTATCCAGGCCGATATTGGCCCCACAGATGACCACCGCCACCCGCTGCCCCCGGTAGGCCTGCGATTGTTGCAGGAAGGCCGCCAGGGCCACCCCCGCCGCCCCTTCCAGAAGCTGGTGCTGGGTCTCGATAAAAAGCCGCATAGCCGCGGCAATTGCCTCCTCGCTCACCAGCACCCAGTCGTCCACCAGGCGCTGGCAGAGCTTTAGGGTGATGCTATCGGGCTCGAGGCCCCCCGCGCTCCCGTCGGAGAGGGTGGGCTTGGCCTCGACAGTCACAACCTTCCCGGCCCGCACCGAGGCCCACATGGCCGCATCGTTTTCCGGCTGGCAGCCGATAATTTTTGCGCCGGGGCTCACCGCTTTGAGGTACGAGGCGAGGCCCGAAACCAAACCGCCGCCCCCCACGGTTACGAACACCGCGTCTGGCGGGCCGCCCATCTGCTGCACCATCTCCACCCCAAGGGTGCCCTGCCCGGCGATGACCTCGGGGTCGTTGTAAGGCGAGATGTACACCAGGCCGTGGGCCTCGGCGTAGCGCCGCGCGTAGGCCTCGGTATCGTCCCCGCTTTTGCCAAAGACCCGCACCTCGGCCCCGTAGCGCCGGATGGCCTCGAGTTTGGTCGGGCTGGCCCCTTCCGGTACAAACACCACCCCCTTGGCCCCCAGCCTGGCCAGCCCGAAGGCCACCCCCGCCCCGTGGTTGCCGCTGCTGGCTGCGACCACGCCTTTTTCCAGTTGCTCGGCGCCGAGGGAGAGCAGTTTGTTCAGGGCCCCCCGCACCTTGAAGGAGCCGGTGTGCTGGAGGTTTTCCAGCTTGAGCCAGACCTCAGCCCCGCTGGTCTGGGAAAGGGCCAGCGAGTGCTCCAGTGGGGTCTGGCGCACGTGCGGCTGCAGGCGGGTGTGGGCTTGCCGGATGGCTTGGGGCAGGTTCATGGGCCTGGGCCGCTCAGGCTCCCACCGCCAGGGCCTGGTGGGTCTCGCGCATGGCCCCGGCCACCACCCCCAAAGCCTCGCGCAGCATGTCCTCTGGGATGTCCAGCGCCGGCAGGAAGCGGATACAGTCGGTGTAAAGCCCGGCCCGGATCAGGATCACCCCCCGCTGGGAGGCCCGCCGGATGGTCTCCATGGCGAACTCCGGCCAGGGTTCTTTGCTTTTGGGGTCTCTGACGAACTCGAGGGCCATCATGGCCCCCACCCCGCGCACATCGCCCAGGGCGGGAACCTCAGCCTTCAGGGGCTCGAAGGTCTCCCGCACGATGCCCTCGATCCGCTGGGCTTGCTGCAAAAAGCCGGGCGAGGTCAGAATCGCCAGGGCCTGTAAGGCCGCCGCGCAGGCCAGGGGGTTGCCCCCGTAGGTGCTGCCCACCCCGCCCACGTGGGGGCTATCCAGAATTTCCGCCCGGCCCGTCACCGCGCTGATGGGCATCCCGGCCCCCAGGCTCTTGGCCGAGATGAGCAGGTCGGGGATCACCCCGCTGTGTTCGATGGCCCAGAGCCGGCCGGTGCGCCCCGAGCCGGACTGTATCTCGTCGGCAATCATCACCGCGCCCGCGGCGTCGCAGACCTCGCGGATTTTGCGCAAAAAGCGGTGCGGTACCGGGATAAAGCCCCCCTCCCCTATCACCGGCTCGATCACGATGGCCGCCAGGGCCGAGGGGTCGATGTGGGCGGTCAGGGCGTTTTCCAGGTTCCAGCAGCACCAGTCCACATACTGCTCAGGGGTCATGCCCTCGGGGGTGCGGTAGAGGTTGGGCAGCGGCAGGCGGTAGACCTCGGGGGCGAAGGGGCCAAAGCCTTTTTTGAACAAGCCCCATTTGCTGGTCATGGCCATGGTCAGGTTGGTGCGTCCGTGATAGGCCCCCTCGAAGACGATTATCCCCGGGCGTCCGGTGTAGCGGCGGGCAAACTTGACCGCGTTCTCCACCGCCTCGGCCCCACCGTTGGCCAGGAGGGTTTTCTTGGGGAAGTCGCCGGGGGTGAGGCGGTTCAGGGCCTCGCAGAGCGCCACATAGGGCTCGTAGTTGGCCACGATGCCGCACATGTGCACTAGCGCGTCGGCCTGGGCTTTGATGGCTTCCACCACGCTTTGGGGTGTGTGGCCCACCCCCAGCGCCCCGATGCCGCCGGCCAGGTCGATGAAGACGTTGCCGTCCACGTCCTCGACCAGCGAGCCGTGGGCCTTGCGCACCGCGATGGGGTTGGCCTGGGCCAAAGCCCCGCTCACCGCAGCGGCGCGGCGGGCCTGGAGGGCCTGGCTTTGGGGGCCGGGGATGGGGGTTTTGAGCTGGATGTAGGGCATAACCGCCCTCAGTCTAACAGGCTGGCCAGGGCGGTCAGAACCTCTTCCTCCCAGCGGGTGTAGGCCGAGTAATTACCCTTGAAAGTTGCAGGGTCGCAGCCCTGCCCGCCGACAATGTAGATGAGGGCGTTCTTTTCCTCTGGGTCGACCAATAGCCCGCTCAACAGGCCGTAGGCGTCCCCCAGATGGCCAAACCAGGGGCGGGGGTAGCCCCTGACGGGGCAGTCCTGGCCAGGCTGGTTGGTAAAGCGCCACACCCCCAGGCCCCAGCTCAGGGCCTGCCCCTGCAGGGTGTCGCCGTTGTGGCCATCCCAGATCCATTGCGGCTGCGTCATTTGCTCGAGCGTCTGCGGCTTCAAAAACTGCACTTCCCCAACCCGGCCCTGGTTCATAAACAGCAACGCCACCCGGGCTAGCTCCAGGGCCGAAGCCCTGAGGCCCCCCTGGGGCGAGAAAAAAGTAGCGTTGCTGCCCAGCCGGTAGGTGCTCAAATCCACGACCAAAAAACGGTTATCGGGCTTATCGGGGTCCTGCACCATGGGGCCAGGGGGTACCACGCCGCCATAATCGTCTACCTGCGCGACCCAAAGGCCCGCCGGGTTCCACTCCCCGCCGGTTTGCTTGCGGTACAGTACGGCCAGATTGCCGATCTGCTCAGGGGAGAACCGACCCACGTTGAACCCGCCCTCCATGCCCAAAGGCCGCAACACTTCCTGTTCCATGAACACATCGAAACGCCGGCCCGCTACGCATTCCATTAGGGTGCCCAGCACGCCGGTGTTGAGGTTGGCATAGCGCGCGTAGCTTCCGGGGGGGTGCTGGGGGTCGAAGTGAGCCCCGCCCTCAAAAAAGCGCCCTTGAGGGTGAAAGAAGTCCTGCAGGGTATAGGAGCTGGGAAGGGCATACCGGCTGCCGTCGCAGAGGGAGGAGGTGTGGCAAAGCAGGTGCCGCACCCGGATGGGTATGTCGGGAAAGGCTGGGTTGCGCAGGGGAAAGCCCAGGTAAAGGCTTACGTCGGCATCCAGCGCTATCTTCCCTTGCTCCACCAGCTTCATCACCCCCAGCGCCACCACCAGCTTGGAGATAGAGGCCACCCGGAAGCGGGTCTGATTGTCAACAGGCAGGTTTTGGCTGGGGTGGGTGGGGTGCAGGTAGCGCTGCCCGAACGACTCCGAATAGACAATTTCCCCAGCCCGCACCACTGCCACCTGAAGGCTGGGGATGGGGTGTAGGGGGTTTTGGAGAAGGGTTTGAAGTCTGGTCTGGAGACTTTGAAATGGCATCTGATTGCATTGTAGGGGTTGATAAGAAGGTTCAACGAAATATACTTGGTCTAAGTATTGGTAAAATTATGGACATATCTTTCCGATCTGGCATACACTACGGTTGGCTACCCCAAACTGTAGCCCAGGCTATGGAGGTGAATTCAGCTATGGAATTCCATTTTGTTGGTCGTTGGTCGTTGGTCGTTGGTCGTTGGGCTAGTTCTGTTGCTGGCAGCCTGTGGGTCGCAACGGGTCGAAGCACCGCTGGGCGCCTCCCCTTCGGACGGTGAACCCGTGCCCCTGGCTTTGGCTCAATCTCTAGCGCTGGGAATGAAGGTTTCTGCTGGAGGGGTGAGCCTGCAAGAAGCCAAAACCTACCGGTTTGCCAGTGAAACTGTCTTCGATATGGCCGGCAAACCTCTACACCATCTGCTTTTAGTAGGCCCCGAGACCACCGATTTCTGGGCAACTTTGAGAAACCCTAAATTCACTCACGCCCTATACGCGGTCGGAGCCACCGATAAGCGCAGCTTTTTCTCCTTCATCATACCTGCGGATAGCTTCAAAAGCCTGACCGAAACCCGAACCAAAGCAGGTTCATTCAAGCGGTTCCTGAGCCCCTCGCCTGGGATTCTCTACCTTGAAGACCAGCATGGACGCATCTGGGATACCGCTACATCCACCGAGGTAAGCGCTGAACAGGTAAAACTCTGGCGGCAGGCCCAGCAGGTACTCTTTGAACAGCGGCAGAAGGACGGTATCCTGGACAAGATCAAGGAAGACTGGGACAGGCTTCGTGCTGAGGCCGGCAAAAAGGGGATGGCTCAGAATATCAGCCTGCCCACACTGGAAGAAGTTACGCTGCCCGATGGCAACCTGGACGTACCCAAACTGATAACTGTGCTAGAGAAGCAGAAAACGGCCCAAGGAGTGAGCCCCAGCTACACCAATGAGCGATCCTGGTGCATGGGCTGGTTCTGCGCCGGGATGGGCTACGCCAGCGTGGTACGGAAGAACCGCTATCAAGGCGACATCGGCGGCAACAACCTCTACAACCCCGATAACCCGGAAGATACCAGCGACTGTCCAGGTGGCAACAAGTGCCGGATTAGAAACGATATTCGCAATGCTGATCCGCTAGGAAATAACCAGTGGATGAGTCTATATCCTTTAGGACTTACGCAGTTGGCTGAAGGATGTGGAGGGGATGGGCGAGATAACTTCGTATCGCCTCGCGAACAATGGACGCCTTGGCCTCGTAC
>FWWL01002545.1_pt1 | contig 37260 bp, 42 predicted proteins | sample 2228331 | NCBI WGS metagenome assembly FWWL01 (sample SAMEA103939775, study PRJEB20133) | metagenome
GGATCTCCTAATACTTAAAACAAAAATAGTAATATAAAGAATCTGAATACAACTAATAGAAAGAATCTGAATACAACTAATATAGAGGATCTGAATACAACTAATATAAAGAATCTGAATACAACAAATGGAAAGCTTTGGGTCGTGTTTGGAAAAGCACTTGGTCAATTACAGGATCCTGATAATCGGGCGTCGGCGCAGATTATTCTGGCTCAGCTGGAGCTGCTGTTCACGCAGTATGGTAGAAACCAAGACGTAAATACTGCCAAGAAAATAATCAATCTGCTGAAGAGACTAAGAAAGATTTTTGAGAAGGAAAATCTTGAGAACGTGTGTAAAATTATTGACCAAGTGAAAAAAAGGCTCATGCAAGAAATAGCAGATATGATGTATGATAATCACAAAAAACTGTCAGAAGCTATGATGCATAAAACTGAGCTAATATCCAGGAAGAGCCAAGAAGAACAAGGGATGAAAGCAACAGACGCGTTTGAACACATAGTGCCAAAGCTAACACCGCAGGCTCAGGAAGAAAAAAAACACAACGAAACCCTGAAAGACGCTATCAGTTTGGCCAAAGAGAACGCACTCAAATCAGTGGCAAGCATAGCCGTGCTGCCCAGAGTGAACGAGAATCAAAACATGAGTGAATCATTCAGCAAGCTTAGAACGGAACTCCAAGAATTCAGCAAAGAACTCAGCAACACCCACACATAGAGAAATATAACCATTTTAGATTTGAAAGAAATAAATTTATTTGTGAGGCCGATACCTTTGGCACCTACGGAGTCAAGAATGGATTATGGCGATAAGATTAAAGAGCACGATGAAGAATTTGTTTTAGGTTAGAGGAGAGTTCAGAGCAATATGGAAACTGATGTAGAAAAAAAAAGAAATGAGATAGAAAAAATCGAATTGCATGAAGCAAAGCTGATAGCAATAATCTCAGAAATGCTAGAACTCGCACAAAGAGAAGACAGGGAACTTGCAGAGATGCTTGCCGATGCATTCACGCCTCTGATGATAAACATAGAAGAGAGCTATCACAAAAGAGATGAGCAACACAAAAAGAGGGTGCAGAGCATAATCGAGCTCTATCTGCTCGCGCTCAGCGAAAAGACCACTGAAGAAAGCACAAAAGAGATCGAGAAGAAGGCAATAGAGCTCTTCGGCGAAAAGCTCGGTAAAGATAACATATCAAGAAGCATCATTATGATGAAAAAGAGGTTTGAAGAACTAAGAAAGAAGAAAAACGAGCAAAACAGCTCATGATCGATTGGGTTTGGGGATTTAGATAGATTTATAAGGTTATCTTTGTAAATGATTCTTTACCGTCAAACAGGCTGAGGTGCCTGTACAGATTTTTGAAGAGAATGTTTTATCTCTCAAGCGTGAGCTTCCTCTTCTTAGAGGGAGTAATGGGGGACGAAGAGCTGTAAGAAATTAGATTTGCTGCAACCCGTGTAGGGGATGACTCGGCTGGGGTAGAAGAGACCGTGGCAAGCTGCGATAAGCCCAGGGGAGCCGCAGGCTGGCTTCGATCCTGGGATCGTCTCAGTACCAGTAATGGTCAGCTACCCGGGAAACTGAAACATCTTAGTACCCGGAGGAAAAGAGACCAACAGGCATACGGGTAGTAACGGCGAGTGAACCCCGTGGAGGGCAAACCGAATTCCCTTAGGCGACTAAGGGTAGATGTGGTTTCCGCTTTTGACCTGTTCTGCGAGCCGAAACTGCTGGAAAGCAGTGCCATAGAGGGTGAGAGCCCCGTAGGTTGAGTAGAACTGGCTTGCGGAAGAAGAGTACCGCGTCATGGGAATGGCGCGGGAAGACGGCAGAATCAACTGCCAACCCTAAATATACCCCCAGACCGATAGCGGACAAGTAACGTGAGTGAACGTTGAAAAGAACCTCGGGAAGAGGGGTGAAAGAGTTCTGAAACTACACGGGGACAGTTTGGTCAGGCGCGAAAGGAATGAATGCTCTCGAAGGTTTCGAGAGAGCAGAACCAGTGTCTGACCGTCCTTCTCTAAGCAAGGGCCAAGGAGTTCTGGTCTGTGGCGAGCCGAAAGGCGTAGCGAAAGCGAGCGGCTGCAGTAGCAATACGAGAGCCGGGGTACGAAAGTGCCCTGAGTCACAGATCAGAGACCCGAAAGGGGGTGAGCTAGGCGAAGGCAGGGTGAAGGCGTTCATCAGAACGCTGGAGGCCCTCAACCGGTGATGGTATATTCCTCTCGGGTGACCTTCGCCTAGGGATGAAAGTTCTGTCTAACTCCCACATAGCGGGCTCCTTCCGAAATATCCTTAGGATAGCCCGGCCGGAGCAGGATGCTGGGGTAGAGCACTGATTATGGGGAATGGTCCAGAAATGGATCGCCTCATCGTCAAACTCCGAATCCAGCTTCTGTGTAGATGGCCGAGGCGGGGGGTACGGGGTAAGCTTGTACTCCGAGACGGGAACAACCGCGACTTGGGTTAAGGCCCCTAAATTCTGGCTAAGTGCAAAGTCTGAAGTCTGTTAAATCCTTAGACAATCGGGAGGTAGGCTTAGAAGCAGCCATCCTCTAAGCAACGCGTAATAGCGGACCGATCGAGGGTTTAGCAGGCGAAGATATACGGGGCTAAGCCGGATGCCGAGACCCAAGGGCACCAGACGATGGTGATCCGGTAGGAAGGTGAGCGGGCTGCTGCGAAGCGCCTCCGTGAGGAAGCGTGGAGCGGTCTGCTATAAATATCTTGGTGTTAGTAGCAGCAAATTGCGGTGAGAATCCGCAACGCCGAAAGCACCCGGGTTTCTCAGCAACGTTCGTCAGCTGAGAGTCAGGCGGTCCTAAGCTCTAGGCTAACAACCAAAGAGCGAAAGGGAAACCGGTTAATATTCCGGTCCTGCACAAGTAAACGCGGCGACGCAAGCAGAAATCCTGACGCCTTCGGGTAGGCTGAGCAGCCGAGAGGCTGTCTAACTGCCATAGTGGAACGGAGACTCGTAATGAGGAGAAGTTCCATAAAGGCAGGAATGGCCAGCAATGGTTCAGTCGAGCCCAAGGGCCCGTGAAAAGGGATTTCTGAATGATCTTGTGCAACCGTACCTAGAACTAGTACAGGTGCTGCTGGCTGAAGAGGCCAAGGCGTAGCGGGAGAACCCAGGTAAGGGAACTAGGCAACTTAGCCCCGTTGCTTCGGCTTAAGGGGTGCCTGCTTTCGCGTAGAAAGCAGGTCGCAGTGACAAGGGGAGTCCGACTGTTTACCAAAAACACAGGTCACCGCAAAGCGGAAACGCTTAGTACGGTGGCCGACGCCTGCTCACTGCCGGTACGTGAAAACCAGGTCCAACTGGTCTAAGCGCCGGTAAAGAGCGGGGGTAACTCTGACCCTCTTAAGGTAGCGTAATACCTCGCCGCTTAATTGGCGGCTTGCATGAAGGGCGTAACGAGACTCCCGGTGTCCCTACCTGGGACCTGGTGAACTCACTACTCGGTGAATATGCCGGGGACTCACAGGGGGAAACGAAGACCCCATGGAGCTTTACTACAGCCTGTTGTTGTGATTCGAAGTGCATTGCGTAGCGTAAGTGGGAGCGCCGAAGCGGTCTCTTCGGGGGCCGTGGATGCGACAATGCAACACCACTCAATGTTCTTCGTTTCACTAACCCATTGGGAACAGCGGCAGGTGGGTAGTTTGACTGGGGCGGTACGCCCTCGATAAGGAAACAAGGGCGCCCAAAGCTCGGCTTAGGCAGGTCAGAAATCTGCCGGAAAGGGTTAAAGACAAATGCCGGGTTGATTGTGTCCCTCAGAGCATGGGACACAGGGACGAAAGTCGGGCTTAACGAACCTTGGTATCCCTTTTGATGGGGGTCCAAGCCGTCAAACAAGTTACCCTGGGGGTAACAGGCTCGTCGCGGGCGAGAGTACCCATCGACCCCGCGGTTTGGTACATCGCTGTCGGCCCAGGTCATCCTGGCGGTGCAGGAGCCGCCAAGGGTTGGGTTGTTCATCCATTAAAGACCTACGCGAGCTGGGTTCAGTACGTCGCGAGACAGTACGGTAGTATCTCCTGTGAGCGCAACTGCCTGAGAGTAGGGTTCCCTGAGTACGAGAGGAACAGGGAATCGGCGCCTCTGGTATACCGGTTGTGCCAATGCATCGCCGGGCAGCCACGCGCCCGAGGATAAGAGCTGAAAGCATCTAAGCTCGAAGCCTCTCTCAAGACGAGGCAGTCGGACGGCCTTAGCATAAGGCTTTGATAGGAGCAGGGTGTAAGCCCTTAGCTAACGCGAGGGGTTCAGCCTGTGCTTACTAAAGTCCGTTTGCAAATCCAATTTCTTACAGCTCTTCGTTTCCTTTATGTTTTTTAAGAGAGGGGAAATAGGCTTTAAAGGTGCTTGGATGCAACTCGCAAAACAGCAGAATCTAAATGAGATCAAGAAAAAGATTAAGCAGTATAAAAAATCTGATTCTGGATACATAGGAGTAGCAAGCTAAAGTTTTTTTTAGCTCGCAGACTCATAAAAAAGATATTAATTCTTTTGGTTTAGTTAATGTTAGTGCTGACTGCTTGTGCGGCTATAGTATAGCGGCAGTATGCGGGCTTCCCAAGCCTGAGGCCCGGGTTCAAATCCCGGTAGCCGCATCTCTTTGGATACTCCATGATACTTTTTTTATTTGGCACGGCCCATTTTATTTATCTGATGCGAAAAAATACATTCAAAGCGCTTTTATGGGCATGCAGTGCCTTGGCTTGCTGTGCAAGCGCTCAAAGTGAAAACGTCAGATATATTCCTGTGTATAACTCTGATCAGCCAAACAGGATAGTTTACGACTTGCGAAAGCCCCTCATAGAGAACGTCAGTACATCACAAAATCTTTCCTCAACACTCGTGCTAATGTACAAGCTCTTTTGGGAGCGTCTCACCTATGGTGTAAAATACACTGAAAACGAGATTAGTACAAGTGGTGTGCTGGAGAGAGGCAGAGGCATATGCTTGGAGTACTGCGCGCTTGCTGAAGAAGAGCTCAGGCGTCTGGGATACAATGCTGAGACAATAGTACTCAAAGGCAGTAAGGTATCGCACAGCATGGTATTGATACGCTTCAAAAACAGGTTTCTTGTGTTTGACCCTCTCAATGGAAGGATGAACGAGTCTAAAGACCTCTGCTCTGCTGTGAAAAACTGCTATGGGAGAGAAGTCAATGAGCGTGTGAGAGTTATCCGTTTCGCGAGAGAGGATGAATTGCGTCCTGAAGAGCTTCAGATACTAAGAGATAACAGGGATACTAAAGAAGAAATGCAACGATTGGTAGAGAGATTTACCATTGCAGAGATAGACTTATGATACCAATCACTCCTTAGGTCAGCATCAGTGTCTCATCATATTGAATGCTTGTATGCCAACTAAAACCGTGATTAAATTGAATATGAAAAGCGTCAAGATCGAAAACACTGGAGAAAAATAGAAGCTGTTAGTCAGCAATCCTCTTACCATGTCTACTCCATACGCACCAGGATTAATCATCATGAAAGGCTCAAAAACTGTACCCTTTAGTGAATCGAGTGGGTATATAGCGCCTGAGAGAAAAAATATTGGAAACACCCCGAATGTTGAGAGCAGCTGAAAACCTTCTGGGGATTCCATGAAAGAGCCGACTATGAGACCCAAAGCAACAAGAGAGACAGAAGAGAAAATAACAACAATTACTGCCTGGAGGATGCTGATTGGAGGAAATACAACCCCTGTTATTAGAATGCTGATAGCCAAAAATACCACCGCTTCGATAAATACGATTGTCATTCCACCAAATAGCTTTCCAATGAACATTGCGCTTCTGCTTATTGGCGAGACGATGACTGATTTAAGCAGATCTATCTTTCTGTCCCAGACGAGGTAGGCACCGTAGAAAAGCGATGAGAATATAACTGTCTGCATTAGAACTCCAGGAATTATGAACTGCTCATAACTCATGGATTCAAAACTTACGTAGTTCTTAAAGCCTATTGTTAGGAATATGAGCCATATAACCGGGCTGAGCAGTGCTGAAGCAATCCTCGGCTTTTCTCTTATAAATACCTTTGTTTCTCTGAGCCATATTGCATATATACCTTTCAGGGTGCTCGGGGCAGAGCGCTTTTTCGCTTCTTGCGCTTTCATGGAATCACTCCTTACGCGATTTCTGTTCTACTACTTTATCAAACCAAGAGCTTTCTGGTTCTTCGCCTGTGTCTTCAGTGAGCTCTGTGAATAGGTCTTCCAGAGAGGCACGCTTTACCTCGATTCTTCTGGCATTACTCACGTAGAAGAGCTTTGGGAGCTCTTTTGTGTAGTCCTTTATATTGATGATTATGCTTTGAGATTTGATTTCATGTTTTGCTGTCAGCTTTTTGGAGAACTCTTTTGCATGAGCTACGTCTTCAAACTCTATCATTATTCTGTCCTGACCAAGCAGTTCTTCAGTTGTCCCCATCTCAATTATTTTCCCTTTGTTTATTATCGCCACCCTATCACACAGGCTCTGTGCTTCTTCCATGTAGTGAGTGGTAAGCATCACTGTCATGTTATGTTCCTTTGCGAGCCGTTTTATGTATGCCCACATCTTTCTTCTGGCATTTGGATCAAGGCCTATCGTCGGCTCGTCAAGAAAGATTACCGCAGGATCGTGAAGCGTAGCCCTTGCAATCTCAAGGCGTCTGCGCATGCCTCCTGAAAAAGTTTTAACCAGATCATTTCTTCTTTCGTATAGTTCTATGAATTCCAGAGCTTTTTTTATCTTTTTCTCGCGCTCTGATTCAATCCCATAGAGCATACAGTGGAATCTCAGATTTTCTTCTGCTGTAAGAAGCTCGTCGGTGCTTGGCTCCTGGAAAACTATCCCTATGCTCTCTCTTACTCTCTGTGGCTCTTTGATAACATCGTAGCCGTTCACTTCTGCTCTTCCGTAGGTTGGCGCAGTTAGGGCTGCTAGTATTTTTATTATTGTTGTTTTGCCTGCTCCGTTAGGTCCGAGCAATGCGAAGATCTCTCCTTGTTCTACAGAAAAAGACACTTCAGAGAGTACCTTTCTGGTGCCATAGAACTTAGTTAACTGCTCAACTCTTATCACATGCATAAAAAACAAAAATGAATATGAATCTTTTATAAAGTTTATCCGCGTTACTATTTTACTAGGTTAGGGAGGAGTAAAAATGGTTCCCGGTTTTTGCATATCTGTCTTGGTAATTGGATTAATCATAATACTTCCTTCGATATTAAAGGTAGTAATGGAATACGAAAAAGGTATACACTTCAGGCTGGGAAAAGTCATTGCAGTACGTGAACCAGGACTGGTAGTACTGATACCTTTCATAGACTCTCTCAAGATAGTAGATTTGCGGATACACTTTCTGGACATTCCTAAGCAGGAAACACTTACAAAGGACAACATATCGACGGTTTTCAATGCAGTGGTTTATTACAGGATAACTGATCCTCTTGTTGCTGTTGTCAACATCCAGGACATAAGAACTGCAATCTATGAGCACGGACAGGCTGCCATGCGAGACATAACAGGGCTTTACGAGCTAGATACCATACTTGCTGAAAGGGAGAGAATAGCCAATGAGATAAGAAACGTTGTTGCCAAAGACACTGCGAGCTGGGGCGTAGAAATAATATCGATAAACATCCAGGACATAGAGATACCAGAGAACATGAAAAAGGCGATATCCAGACAGGCACAGGCAGAGAGGGACAAGAGAGCCACAGTGCTCGTCTCGCTTGGAGAAGTGGAAGCATCAAAGACCATCGTAGAAGCCAGCAGGATACTTACTTCCACTCCGGGCGCACTCCACCTAAGAACGCTTCAGGCACTGACTAACCTTTCTGCAGACAAAACAAACACCATTACTTATCTGTTGCCGTTGACAGGCCAGAGTTTGTTTGTAAAAAATAAAGAGAGCAAACCTGAAAGCGACACTTTTATCAGGAGAAGGTGAAACCAATGGTAGTAGTAATCATAAACCAATACGAGAGAGCCCTCAGGTTCACGTTGGGTAGGTACACTTCTTTGCTGGGACCGGGACTAGCGCTTGCTATCCCATTCATCCACACAGTAAAATTAGTCGATATTAGGATAAAGGCAATAAAGATACCTTCACAGGAAACACTTACAAAGGACAACATACCAATAAGGATAACAGCAGTTGTTTACTACAAGATAGAAGAACCTGAAAAAGCTGTGCTCGACATAGCAAACGTTGACCTTGCGGTCATGCAATATGCCCAGAGCACAATGAGAGATGTCATAGGAAAAAACGAGATGGACAAGATACTGAGCGACAGGGAGAGCATAGCAAAAGAGATACAGAATATTGTCGATCAAACAGTTAGGAACTGGGGAGTAGACATTTCTGCTATAAAGATTCAAGATATAGAACTTCCTGAAGACATGAAAAGGTCGATAGCAAAGCAAGCTGAAGGGGAGAGGATAAGAAGAGCCACTGTTATACTGGCTGAAGGAGAACTTGCGGCTGCCAAGAACTTCGCTGAGGCGGCAAAGACGCTTTCGACTAGTGAGGAGAGTTTTTTCCTTAAGACACTACAATCTCTTACTACGAACATCTCGCTTGAAGACGCACCGACAAACATAGTTATTATTCCTAAAGAATTTGTAGAGTTCTTACATAAGTTTGGCTCTGAAAAGAAGACCTAAGAATTGATATGCTCGAACGGTTTTCCTTGGCTTTCTTTCTCGGCCTTTTAGCGTTTTTCAGCCCTTGCATACTTAGCCTCATGCCACTTTACTTTTCTTATCTTGGGATAGTGAAACAGGAAAACAGCAAGATTTCTTTGGTGTTGTTTTCTCTGGGCTTCATGGTTGTTTTTTCTATCTTTGGGATCATTTTAGAACAGAAAGTCTGCTCTCCTGAGCAGGTAAAGACCATTACACGTCTTGGAGGCGTGTTTCTCATTCTCCTTGGACTGAACAGATTGGGTATCTTCTTAAGCCGTGGATATTTACATAAAGCCTTCTGGAAAGTTGAGAGCTTTTTGAACAGTCTTTCTGAGAAGGTTTTAAGGATAAAGCACATGGGCTACTGGAACCTCTTCGCCATTGCATTTGGTGCACTCAGCGCACTGCTTTGGACACCTTGTTCTTTTGGCCTGCTCATGAGCGTGAGCCTTTATGCTCTAAGCTTTCCTGATCTCGCTCTCGTAATGATGCTTGGCTATTCTCTCGGAATAGTATTGCCTCTGACTCTGCTAGGTTTCTTTTCTCTTGAGCTTCTCAAAAAACTGAATGATGAAAGATCGAAGAAGCTGCTCTCACTCGTAAGAGATATATTTTTCATCATCCTTGGGACATACCTCATGACTCTCTGAAGTAGAACACCATTACTGAATTTACAGAAATATACACAAGGTTTATAAATAACTACTACAAATAGTTTAGCATGGCAGAGAGAACGCTATTGCTACTGTGTTTTTTGGTTTTGCTTGGAAGCGCATTTGGGATAAGCATACCTCCGTGTGAGGACGGCACACCATATTACAAGTGCTCAGAGAAGAATCCGGGCTATCTGTGCCTCTCGAGCGGTTTGGTATTTGATGATAGAAACGACGGCTGTTGCGCAAAAGTCGGAGGCAAAATAGTCAATGGGCAGTGTGTCATACTCTGCAGCGATGGCACAAAACATGGGGAATGCTCACGCTCTAATGACTATGGCCCTCCGTACTACTGCAACATGGGCAACCTTGAGAAGAGAATAGACATCTGTTCCTGTCCTGAAAACATGGAAAAGCAGGGCAATGAATGCGTGCTAAAAAAAGGTTGCGTTTACAATAATCCCCCATGCAAGACAGGGCAGGTATGCAACAAGCTGAGCAACACGTGCATAGACCTCTGCGACAGCAGCGAGGTTTACAATGAAACTACGGGAAAGTGTGTCCCAAAGAAGCAGAATTCTTCTCAGGAAAACACACAACCACCTCAAAAAGGTTTAGAGAGCCAGAAAACTGATAAGATAGACAACAGTATTCTCAACACCCTCGGAAGACTGGAAGAAAATGTTAGCGATTCTAAAAATACATCCTCAGGCTCTTCTCTAAGGTGCTGCAGTTCAGGATTGATACTCTTACTAGTAGTAGCTTCTGGGATTCTCTTGATCAGAAAGTAGTTGCTTTTTTATTTCAGATAAAGAAATATGAGATATGGCAGAAGGACGGGTGGTAGTAAAAAAAAGGCAGGACTTAGTACTGCCCCTTCCTGTCCTATTCGTGCTTATTATTATATTCGGCTATTTCTTGTTTACTACGGTTATCTACTTTGTAAATGTAGTTATACCCAAGTATATCATAAAGGCACCACAACAAGCTTTCGGTTTCACCTACATGAAGCCGGAGAAATGGATAATCATACCGCTTGACAAGGACAGGTTTTATCTCTACATCAAGATAAACAACGTTGGATTCATAGACATGACATTATGGCTCAATGCAACAGGCGACGAAGCAGTGAAAAACATGTACTTCGTAAAAGAGAACTCAAACTACAAGTGTTACCTTGTAGTGGTGAACAAAACTCTTGATTCATTTGGAAACATGCTGGGAATAAAGGACGGTGCGATAAAGGTGAGCGGAAGGAGCAGCTTCGAGATCGAAGGCATAGTTGAAGGGGAGAACTGCGGTGGCATGAGCTTTGGGGCATACACTTACGAGCTGGTTCTCAACACGCGTGACGAACACTTGGTCTACATGAGAGACAAGGGAAAGCTGAAAGGATACTATGACATTTAATTTATTTGCTGAGGAATTATTTCTATGGAAGAAAAAGACCCTGGAAAAATAAAGCAGGAGATTGCTAAGAGCGCACTCCACTTGATGGAAGAAGAATTCTCAGGATTGCCGAAGGTAATCGGCTTAGGAAGCGGTACAACAGTAAAGTATTTCATCGAGCTACTCGCAGAAAAAGGACTAGATGCGTGCGAGATAGTTTCCAGCTCTAATGATACTACGATACTCTGCAACACGCTCGGGATCAAGGTTATAGACATCCTTTCTACGCCAACATATCTCGACCTTTATGTAGACGGTGCTGACTCTGTGTTTTCCAATCAGAAAGCATGCATAAAGGGAAAAGGGGGTGCAATGCTCAGAGAAAAGGTACTTGCATATGGTGCCAAGAGATTTTACGTTCTTGTCGAGAACGAGAAATTGGAAAAACAATTTCAGATACCTATCGAGGTAGTACCTTTTGCGCTGAACTTTGTTTTCGAGGACCTGAAGGAGAAAGGGTACAACCCAACTCTCAGGATGGCAAAGGAAAAGCTCGGACCGACCATAACAGACAACAACAACTTTATAATAGACATCAACCCAAAAGAGGAGCTATTCTCAAAGCTGGCTGAGCTCCACGAGGATCTGATCCGCATACCCGGAGTGGTAGACACAGGGATATTTGTAAGAGAGATGACTGTAATTACGATAGTTGATGAGAAGCCAAAAGTCATAAACTTTTGAATGCACGGGATGGTAATGGATATCCTTGGCAAAAGCGTAAATATTGCAGGTCTGCGCTTGGGCCTTGACAGTAGTGGAGACCTTTGCTTTGTTTCCCATGCACACAGCGATCACACGGGAAATTTGAGGAAGAGCAGAGTATTTGGCTCTGAGGAAACGCTTTTGGTAGCCGGACTAAAAAAGAATTCTGTTCCACTTGAAGATGTTAGAAAGTATCTTGAAGGAACACGGATTGAGCTGTTAAACGCAGGCCATATATACGGTGCAAAACAGCTGTACTTGGAAAACTCAGCTTCTCTTCTTTTCACAGGAGATGTTAAACTCAGAGACAACCTTGCGGTGAAGGGCTGCGAGCTGAGAGAAGCAGAAAACCTAATAATAGAGTGCACTTATGGCAAGAAGGAATATCTATTTCCGGATCCATTTGAAGTTTATGATCAGCTAAAGAGTAGGATTGCTCAAGAGAATGCTGATATAACAGTGCTCATGGGCTACTCTACCGGAAAGGCGCAAGAGCTGATAATGTTTGTGAATGAGTACCTCGGGGAAGCACCCATAGTAGACAAGAACGTTGCCATTAAGTCAAAGCTTTTTAAGCAACTTGGCATGAGGATAGATTTTCTGGAGGTCAATTCTCCTGAGGGTCAGGAGCTCATGAAAAAAGGCAGATACACAGTAATAACCTCTCCATCAAAGGTTTTTAAGACCCAATTCAAAGAGGCCATGAGAAGGATAAGCAGGAGCTCTCTTGTAGTTTTTGCTACAGGTTGGGCGCTCGGTAGAAATCTGAGCTCTTTCTGCGATGTTGCAGTACCGCTGAGCGACCACTGTGATTTCAATGAACTAAACGAAATAGTTGAAAGGGTTAATCCAAAAAAAGTGTTTTGTAGGTACGGCTTTTCGCATGAGTTTGCGCAACATTTGAGAAGAAAGGGCTATACCGCGGTAGATTTGGAATCTGTAAGATACTGAGTAGTTTTTTCCATCAGGCTGTTTGCCTTTTCTATGAGATTTTTTATTCTCTGCCTGCTCTCATTTATCTTCTTCTCGAGCTCTGCATCACTGCTGAATATTGAATCCCTCTCTCTCGTGTATTCCTCGAGAAGTTGGCGCATCTTGGTTAGATAGATTGCTTTAAATCTGTGAGTTATTTCGTCGCGCATTGTCGTAAGCCTTGCCTCAAATTCTCTCATTTCTTCTGTGTTTTTTTCGATTTCGTTCTTGAGCTCTGAAGAGTATTCTTCGATTTTTTTCGCATACGCTTCGATCTCTCTCTTCTTCTGCTCGAGCCTATTGAAGTCGTTCATGCTGAGTGAGTCTATGCTCTCCAAGAGCTGGTCGTTTTGTTCTTTCAGTGCTTCGGTCTTCTTTCTAAGGGTGTTTGTCAACATTTCAAGCTCTTCAATAACTGAGACTATGTGCTCTATATTTTTACGCTTTAGCTTAACATCGTTTTCAAGCTTTGCCACGCTCTCATCAAGAGATTTCAATTCATTCCTGAGCTCGTTGCCATGAAGGTTCAAGCTGTGCTGTCTGTTTCTGTGCTGTGAAATCTTTTCTTCTATCTCCCTGATTTCGCTTTCAGCATTCTGCTTCAGGTTCTGGGCTTCTGTTCTGAGCCCTTCGAGCTTTGAAAGGAGACTATGTTTCTCGTGCGACTTCTTTTCAGAATAGGCCTCTATTTCAGCAACTTCCTTTGGAAGCTCGTTTGCCCTCTTTTGTATCTCAAGCACTTTTTTTTCGAAATCTGCAACTATCTCTTCCAATGTGCCGAGCATCTGCTCAGTCCTTGCCTCTAGCGGCAGAAGCTTTTCACTAAGCATCTTTTCCCGCTCTTTCCTAAGATTGCTCAGATTTGCCTGCTCCTCGCTGAGTTGGGCAATCAGCTCTGTGTAATCAAGAGCCACTTCTTGGTTCTTCTCCTCATTTTCCTGAGTGTCTGTTTTTTCTTTTTCTGTAGTGCTCGTGATCCTCTTAATGCCTAAGCCGCCAAGCCATCTGATATAAACTGTAGTTAGACGGTAATCTATCTCTACCAAGTTTTCAGCTTCGAGCAGCTCAAGATATGACATCACTCTTTTCTCGTTGATACCTGAAGTATGGGAAAGCTTTTTCAATGTTAGATACTTCTCCTGCTTTAAGATCTCTATTATCTTATCGATATCAGTTGCGCGGACCATTAGGATACACCACAATCCTGAAGCATCCGCCCAACTTATTTATACCCTTCTTCAGCGCCTCTTTCACCACACCAATGTTATTAGAATTGGTATAAATCCTGAAAAGTGCGTCGTTTTGTTTGAGCCTTATTGCAACATCTGTAGCACGACCAAAAGAATGGCGCATACCTTTTGAGAGCCTGTCTGCACCTGCTCCTGCAAGCATCTTGTTTTCTCTTATGACGTGAAATGCGTACCTCAACACCCTGAAATAGTACTGGCTGTTTATGCGTTTCTCAAGTATCTTGTTTATGGTAACCCTGCCTGCTTCGGCTGCACAATCCCTTAGCGTTATGTCATTTTCTGCCACTAAGTCTAATATTGTATCGAATGCTTTCTCGTTTTGCAGGCCCATGTGATAGATGTGAAGGTGCCTATGCGGCATGACCTTCAGATAAGATTTTCTGGGCTTGCTCCTCGAGTATCTGGTATACGCAACCTTATCAAAATCCCTGACTGTTTTTGCGGGCCTTCGTCCCATTGATAACACCATTCAGAACTTTCCACTAACTAAGACGAGATATAGTGGATTAATTTTAGGTACAGGTATTTTTAAACCTTGCTTAAACATGCTCTACTGATTAAATTCTTTTTTTCTATAAAAATAGGTCCTTCTTGATATCTTTTTGTTGGTGAACATGTCTTTAAGCTCTTTTAGGCTACTGTAGAGTTTCTTTTTTCTACCTTTTTTTGCTCTGCTCAAGATTATTTTTATACCAAAACGTTCCAACCTCTTTAGATGCCTGTGCATCCTCTTGGCCAGAGAAGGGCATATGACTACTTTCTTTGGCTTAAGAGTAAATACAATCATACCCAGGGTTTTTTTCCCCATCACTGTAGTGATCCTGAGTTTTTTTATGCTGGAACCTATCCAGTTGCTCAGTTCTTTGCTGATGTCTTTGCCGTTTCTCGGAAGCACAAGCTCTTCAATCGATTTCATAGTACTTCTTAAGTGCTACGAGATCTATGGATTTCAGTATTTCGTAACTCTTTTTGATCGCTTCACTGCTCAGCCCCGTAAGAGATTCTGCAACATCAGGGTTTATGTTGTTCTTAACCAGCAGTGCAGCAAATAGCTCTTTGTTATCCATTATGTCGTAATTCATCAATTCGATGAACTCATTCATTGGTTTTTCGAGGTTGTACCTGTTTCCCTTGAAGGTAAACTCCTTGAAAGCCTCTGCATAGAGACTTCCTGGCTTGGCAAACATCGGCAAGAAGTGAAACGTTTGCCTGCTCATCAGGTGCTCAATTAGATAGATCTGGAGAATTCCCTTGGCTTTTCTGAATATGCTCTTAGACCTGCTATACCTTATTGCTTCTAGCTGATGTGCAAGAGTATCGTTCAGGAAGAATTCCCCGTTTTCATAGCTTCCATAAGATGCAGCAACAAGCTCTTCCTTTACCTCGTCGAAATTTTCTACAAGGTCTATTCTGTAGTACCTGCTTATTCCATACTTGCTCAGTATATCGTTGTATGCTTCAACTTCTGGCGATTCATGCTTTTGACTACTTGGTTCTGCACTCGCGTAGCCGATAAGCGCAGTGGCAAGCGCTATCCTGTACTCGGCGCCTCTTAGGAGCCTCTGCTCTGGAGTATATATTCTGGTAGCGAGGATTTCTGCTGAACTACCGTATATCTTTCTGACTCTTTCTTGTATATTGTTTGGATTTATGAGCCTGAAGCTCTCAATTACCTCTTTGCCTTCATCATATCTCTTGAGCTTGACGATTACCGAGTAGCTCTCTTCTAGAGTGCTACACGCCCCGAGAAAAGCCATCATCTCAAGATAAGCATCGTACGTAAATATGTCGTACTTAGCTATTCTTGCTATGTAGTCGCCACCGAGAGGAAGATGCTCAAGTATCTCCTGCAGGTACCCGGTTTTCTTGCAATGGCTGTAGATGGAATGTGCAGCAAGGGCTACTTTTGCTCTCCTGAGTGTGTTTTTCTTCAAGAGATAGAGCTCCCTTATCTTGCTTATCTGCCGGAGAGTATCTCTCTTTGTATCGGCTGAAAGCGCAGTTTTTTCTCCATAAGAGACGACTGGTTTGAACGGGTTTTGGAACCCGAGATCCTTCATCTTTTCGACCAATTCAACCAATGCCCTTGCCGTTTCTTCATTGTAGTCGCAGATGCTGTCAAGCAGTTTGTTTGTCTGCGAGATTACGCTTTCGCTGGTCTCAAACGGCGCGCCTTTGTATTCCTTTTCCATCAGTTAAACTTACGCTTTGAAAACTTATATACCCATATACATCTGGGATTAAAAATCTGAAAAGCGAAAAAAATTCCGTATTCTTTTTTTAGGGAAGAAATTTGTTCTTACCTATCTTTTCCTTGAGATAATCTACTACAAAAGAAAGCCTTGGGCCTTGCAGTGCATCCTGCTCGAGTTTCTTCTTTTGATTAAGGACTGCTTTGAGCTCGTTCACCCACTCTGGATGTTTGTTTATCCATTCGTAATCCAGGAGCTCTTGTGCTCGCTTGAGGTCTATCTCCTTTGCTTTAATGGTAAGCTTTTCAAGGAAAGGATAGTCCTTTATGTCCTGCATGGTTACACCTATGAATTTAGCTTCTGGCACTGCAATGTGCCTCCCGAGGTATGCAAGGTTCATCGACCCTGTCTTGATGGTCCAATAGATATACCAGCCCCAAGCATCACAATCTGTAAAGACATAGCAAGGAAGTCCGAGGTCTACCAGCTTCCTTATGAGCCTTCTGCATCCTCTCGATGCCTGTCCCTTCGGAGTTATTAGTATGCACTTCTCTTTTTCCCAGTACCTCTCTTCGTTAAGCCTCTGCCACATTGCGTCCTTTTCTACAATTAGGACGTATCTCGCTTTTATTTCCTCAAAAGAGATGTTGTTATCGACATCGCTCGGTATGGCCCAACCGCTCCTGCCGAGCTTTGTGCCGTCTATGTTTATCTCTTCTCCGCCAAACCTATCTATTATTTTGATCGGTCCTGCTAATACTCCTTTTCTGTCAGTCGTAAGATTCAAGTCCTCTCTCTTTACCCCAAGCGCGACTTCAATGTCTTCTATCAATGGATTGCTTTCTTCCTGCTCAGAAAAGAGTTCCTCCTCTAGGTTCTCACCCAAGCTGTACTTCAGCTGATAGAAAAGGCCTCTAATCGATGTATGCGCATTTTCTAAGAGGAACTTCTTACACTTGTTGGCTATTGCTATTGTCTGCATGAACCTCTTTGCCTGTGCAAGGTTGAGAAACCTTCTCTCTTCAGTTTTTTCTCCAAGTATGAGATAGCCCAAGCCTGGTTCGTAGATTATGTTTCCCTGGCTCCTGAGCTTTGTCCTAAAAGTAGGACTCTCTTCCTTCTCTATGTTTTCAACCAGCTGTTTGCCTAGCTCCTCGAGCTTGTTGAGCGGGGTGCTGCTGATTTTTTTTTCTTCTTTCATCCAAATCCCTCATTTTTCCTCGATATTCTGTTCAGCAATACGCTCTTGCGTTTGAGCTTTTTCTTCTTCATCTGAATAGTTGAGATACTTGTTTTCTATTAGGTAGACAAGTTTGTTCTTTACCCATTCCTGCCTGTCTTTTAAAGAAGCCAGCTCTGCAATATCCGCAGAGAGCTGATCGACATACCTGAGGAGTGCCTTTCTCTTGCTTTCCATTTCATGCTCTCTTTTTTTGTGCGATAGATACCTTTGAAGGTTGCGCGCCGCTTCCATTATCGCGAACCTAACTTCGTTCAGTATCTCTTCTTCGGAAGCTATCGACTGCTTACCTGCGCTCGTATACGGTATAAAAACACTGGAAACGTTTACTATGAGAGTTATCGGCTCCTCTTCAAAGCTCTTTAGGTTGTATCTCTTCCATTCTATGCTTTTCACTGCTTCGGTTATGGCGCACGCTCCAGCATCAAAAAGAAGAGGCACTTTATTCGCAAACCGCATAACTTCGCCCTGGTTGTTCCTTCCCGCGTTACCTCCATATGCCAACGCGCACTCAACTACGAAGGGTATGCCTCCTGAGTATACTTTCGGCATCCTCTGGACTATCGCATAGTGCTGTGGATTGATTATGCTGAGGAGGGCTTTCTCCAGTTGCTTTTCTCCAACAGGTACCAAACTGTCCAGGCTCGGTGCAATCCACTTCATCTTTTTCATAGCGCTTGAGATAGCGTTTGCTTCATCCCAAGTTATCTCCTTAGGTTTCTTCCTCAAATCAATGCTGGGCACAAGTGTTGCAAGCTCCCTTACCTTTTCTTTGCTGACTCTGCTCAGTGAATCGCACAGTGCATTCTCTATAGTCCTGTGCACCTCATCATTCTTTAGCATTTCAAAGAGGTCGTGCGCAGTTATGCCAAGAGGATGCGGCTGAACTTCTTTTGGCTTTGGAGGAAGCTCTTCAGAACTCCTTGGAAATTGATGCTTGATTCCTTCAGGGTCTGTAAAGAGTATCTCGCATGCAGGATTGACCAGCGCAGTCCTTTTCAGGTACTCAAGAACTCCGTATTGTGATACCTCGTACTTGACATCTGCAAACTCTCCTGTTATTCTAAGACCTGAGAAATCCCCTTCCTCTTCGCTCAAGAGATTGACCACTGGTTCGTTCTTTTGGATGTCTATCGAGACCTCGCAAGATACTACTTTTCCCTTGTGGCCCGAAACTACTTTGATACTCTTTCCAGTCGTTAGGTAGCTGTAGAGAGTACAGCCTGCTGCCCCGATTCCCTGCTGTCCTCTTGCCTGTACGTACCTGTGGAACTTTGTGCCTGCGAGTATCTTTCCCAGCGCTTTTCCTATGAGCTCTTTTGGTATGCCTCCTGCATTGTCCTCTAAAATAATGCAATAGCGGTCGTTCTTTTCAATCTCCTTTATTTCAACAGATACACGTGGGAGTACCCTGTTTTCTTCTGCTGCATCAAGAGAGTTTGTAACATACTCGTGAACTATTGTAGTAAGAGATCTAACCTTTCCTGAAAAGCCGAGCATCTGCTTGTTTTTCTTGAAGAACTCAGCTACTGAGTGCTCTTTGAACTCTTCAAAGCCCATCTTCTCAACTCCAAAAATGACGCTAATTATTCATTGTTTTTTTTCCCAGAGCAGTGAGTTGATCTTCTTCCTCCTGTTCGCAGCTTCTAAGAACCTGTAGACTGTAGAATGCTTTTTGCCTTCTATGAGCTTAAGAATTGCCTCGCGAACGTTGCCGAGCTCGTCGTACTTCCCCAATATAGCAACTTTATTTCCGCGCACGCTGAGCTTGCAGGAAGAAAGAGATTCTATAGTCTTAATTGACTTGCCTTCTTTTCCTATTATCCTGCTCTTGAGTCTTGCTATGTTTTTTTTGCTCGTACCAAAGCGCTTGAGATCGACTATTTCTAGTCCATAGTCATCCTCCAGCAGCTTGAGGCACTCTTTCATAGCAAAACCCCTGCCAAAAGCGACTATTACATCCTTTGAGAAGAATACCTTTGTGCTTTCTCCTTCTATCTTGACTGTGTTGTTTCCTTCTAGCACTAGCTTTACAGAACACTTCTCTTCGCACAGCAATCTAAGCTCCGGTTCATTCATGAGCTTTTCGTACCTCTTACGAGGTATGGGGATTATGTGTGTGTCGTCCATAGAAATCGCAACAATTTTATTTTAGGAAATATAGATAAAAATCAATCATTAGTATAAAAAGGATATCTAATAAATTGTTGATTGTGTGATCTTCATGAAAAGAGCTCAGATAAAGGTTGTCAAGCAATGTCCCATAATCAAAGGATTAGACATTCTGGAGAAGAAGTGGTCACTCAGAATAATAATATCTATTATGCAGGGAATCAACAGGTTCAATTCAATTCAGAGGCACCTTCAAGGCATAACCCCTAAGATGCTCTCTATGAGGTTGAAAGAACTCGAACATGAAAAGGTCATAGAAAAGAGGTACCATGGAAAGTTTGACGTGGAATATGCCATGAACCCGGAATGGGCAGAAGCATTCAAATGCCTCGTAGACACATCATAGTCAGGGCACTTTTCTGATTGCTCTTTCTATCAGCTTTCTGTAGCATCCCAAATAGCTCTTGGGATCAAAGAGTTCGTCTATCTCTTTCTCACTAAGCAGAGATATCACTTCTTTGTTGCTCTTCAGCACATCTGAAAACCACTTCCCGGAATGATAAGCATTCTGTGAGAGTTCTCTAATGAGCTCGTGTGCCTTTTGTCTGTCCATGCCCTTTTGCGTCAGCTTGAGCATAACCCGTTCGGCAAAGACGAGCCCCTTGGTCTTCTGGAGGTTCTGGAGCGCGTTATCCTCGTAGACCACTATATTCTGAAATACATCCCTTGTGGTCTTAACTATGTAGTCAGTCAGTGTGAATGACTGTGAAAATATAAACCTCTCGTTTGCAGAGTTTGTGAGATCCCTCTCGTGCTCAAGTGCTATGTTCTCCAATGCAACCATCAGATTGCTCCTTATGAGCCTTGCAAGGGAGCATATCCTTTCAGATTTGTGTGGGTTACGCTTGTGCGGCATGGTAGAAGAGCCTACTTGTTTCTTTCCAAAGCCCTCTGCCCACTCGAATATGTCTGTCCTCTGAAGGTTTCTTACCTCTTTTGCCATCTTTTCGCACGTCGAAGATATTATGGCCAGTAGGGAAATGACCTCTGCGTGTATATCTCTCTGGACTACCTGGTTAGTTATGTCTGCTGGCTCAAGGCCCAAGATTTCCATTACCCGTTTCTCTAGTTCTACACCCTTGTCTGAAAAGGAAGCCATTGTGCCTACCGCACCGCTCATCTTGCCTACGAGTGCCCTCTTCTTCACTTCTCTGAGCCTATCTATGCATCTGACTACGTCATTAGCAAAAAGCGCAAACTTCATTCCAAAGGTGGTAGGAAGCGCATGCTGTCCATGGGTCCTCCCTATGCATATGCTCTCCTGATACTTAAGAGCTAAGTCCTTGAGCACTCGCGCAAGCTCTATCAGGTGCTTCTCAAGGAGGTCTAATGCATCCTTGAATATGAGCGCAGTTGCGGTATCTTCTATGTCATAGCTCGTCGCGCCCATGTGCAGGTATTTACCGCTTTTCGGGCACTGCTCCGCGAGTGCTTTTACCATTGCCATGAGGTCGTGGTCTATCTCTCTTTCTATCTCTTTTACGCGCGAAAGAGTGACCTTTTCTTTGCCTCTAGACAGTTCATCAAAGTCAAGTTCTTTTGGGTCTATGTTACCCAAATCAGCGTGCGCTCTGAGAAGTGCGATCTCTACATCGATCCACCGCTTGAGCTTGTGCTCTTCCTTGAAAAACTCTGCCATCTCTGTAGAATACCGTTCAATGCTCATGTGACCACCAGCAAAACATCAAATCAGTAATTAACATACACCCTTATGTCGCTTATGTTGACTATCTGGCTCATCTTTATCTCGAGTATATCGCCTAGATGACTCTGCACTATGAGCATGTTGCTTTTCTTGTCTATGCCTTTTATCTTTCCTATATAGCCTCCATAGAGGCTAATGACTTCTTTGTTTTCGAGCTTCATCTTAGAGATTATCTCCCACCTTAGCATATTAATCAAATAGTTTCCGATTATTCCAAAGAGTAGCATGTAGAAAAAGGTTGTTATGAATTGGCTTATGTATCTTTCGTTGAGTATCCAGAGTATCCCTGTGGCAACTATGCTCCACACAACTATGAACTCAATGGCATACTTGCCGTATCTGACTATTTCGAGCTTGTTTCTTTCCTCGAAAGAATCCAGCATCTTTGCTAGGAACAAGCCCAGCATAGGTATGATAACGAGAGACCAAAAAGTGTAGACCGCATTGCCGATAGATGCAGTTTGCGAGTAGGTATCGTAAGCTATGCCGATCGACATTATTAGCACCACAAAGCTTACTACAGGTATTATTGTGCTTATCTTTGAAGGAGAGAATGAGAAGCTCGAAAAGAGGCTTATTATCTTCATCTCTATTCCGCTCACTTTTATGAGGAGATAGAGCGAAAGGAGAATTCCTACGTATTCCAGACGCAATTCGATCACGCTTGCAAGAGAATAGAGCAACAGTACCATTGCAGGAATTCCCAATAGTATCCAGGAGTACGTTGGATCCTTCAGTTTCTCGAGTATTACAAAATATGTCTTTTCAAGCTCTTTTGCCTGCTTCATGACGACTATCTTTGTCGCATCTATCTGTATTCTGGATCTGATGATGGGAAGTATTTCTTCATCTGATGCACCATCAGAGACAAATATGCAACTCCTTGCTTTGTAGTGGATCAGAACCTTTTCTAGCTGCTCTGCTATCTTTCTGTGGGCGATGACTCCGAGACGCTTATCACCTGTCAGGGTGACGAGCTCCACGTCTTCGTTATCAGAAAGCTCATCGTAGAGCTTTACGCCGTAAAATATGACGTTTGCATCTACTTCTTCAGGGTCGCAGAGAGCAAGTTTTATCGCTGCTTCAAGATTAGCCTTCCTTCCTATCAGGGGTCCCTCTGTCTTGACTTTCTCGTAAAGGTCGTTGTCTATGTCTATGCAGAGTATCAGCTTTTTTGGGGCCTTTTCCATACGTTTAAATACTGCTCTAAATACTTTAAATTTCTATGACATCTGTTTCTCAAATGGTTTCAGGAACAGATTATGAAAAGGCAATGGAATACATATCTGCAGGATACTATTTTCCTGATAAGCAGGAGCGGAAGTCTCTTGTGGAAGAGATAGAAAACGCAGAAGCTGAAAACTTACTTGCCCTTGTGCTGACTGCGTCATTTAGGGGCGCAAGCAAGATAATTTCTGTGGAGCATAAGAAACAGATCGTAAGTTATTTGAGTGATTACGCAAGAAAGCTAATTGACCTAAATATTGGCTTTAAGGTAGTTGCGGTTTCTTTCACTACATCGCCGTGGCTGCCTGAAGGAACGCTTGATTATCTGCGAATGAACTCACGCATCCCAAAGATCATGAACGATCTGATAATAGATGAAAAACAGCTGGGAATGAGCGATGTAGTGGTCTTAAGGCACCAGCTTTGTGGCGAAAACCTAGAAGAGCTGATAGATAGAGCTCACGAGCTCGAGCAGGAAGTATTACTTGAGATTTCTTCTCATGAAGATTTTGAATTTGCCAAGAAAAGCGAAGCAGACGCTTTTTTGGTTGTACCATATTCACTCTACGGAATAGCAGAGCCTCGTGTAGAAGCATTCTCCAGGTTTGTCCCTTCGAGCTCCAGACCTATGATACTCTCTGCTGAGCTTCCTAGAGGCAAAGGCTTCTCACCGCTCCTTACTGGAAGCAGAGAGCTCAAGAGCTATGCTGAAGGCGGCCTTGAGGGGTTGATTTCTCTGCTAAAGAGCTATATGGGGTGAGCCTGTGGAGCTAATAGAAATAGAAAGAAACCTCTACAAGCTCAGGGATGAAGAAGCTTACGTGATTTCTAGCCCGAGAATGCTGGAGATGCTGAAAAAAGACAGGACCATACAGCAGCTCTCAAACGTAGCAAAACTCCCTGGACTTGCGGGGCCCGTGATGCTCATGCCTGATGCACACGAAGGTTACGGATTTCCCATAGGCGCAGTGGCTGCCTTCGACAGCAAAGAAGGTATAGTCAGCCCGGGAGGAGTTGGCTACGACATAAACTGCGGAGTCCGTCTTGCGATCGTCAAGGGCCTTAAGGAAGCCGATGTGAGGAAAAAGCTCAGAGAACTAGTAGAAGAGATATATAAGCAGGCACCGAGCGGTGTCGGCTCCCACAGCAAGATAAAGCTGACAAAGGCAGAGCTTGAGGAGCTCACTGTTAATAGCATAGATTTCCTCAAGGATTACGGCTTTGTAGAGAAGGATGATCCACAGAAGATAGAAGAGAATGGCAGGATGGAAAATGCAGATCCAAATGCAGTGAGCGAGACAGCAAAGATGCGCGGGAAGGACCAGGTAGGAAGCATCGGAAGCGGGAACCACTTCATCGAGATACAGAGAATAAATGAAGTTTTTGATGAAGAGCTGGCAAGAGCATTTAACATCTCTGAGAAAGACGAGGTAGGCGTTATGATACATTCCGGGTCGCGCGGTTTCGGTCATCAAGTATGCAGTGATTATCTCAGAGTGTTTAACGATTACATGCGCAAGAACAACATAAAGCTGACAGACAGAGAGCTCGTCTATGGGTATCTCTCAAGTGAAGAAGCACAAAGGTATCTAAATGCCATGGCATGCGCAGTAAACTTTGCCTTCTGCAACAGGCAGTTGCTACTCTATGGAGTGAGAAAGGCATTTCAGAACATCTTTGGAACTGCTTTCGAAGACATCGTATTAGTATACGATGTGGCACACAACATAGCAAAGTTTGAAAGGCACAGGATAAGGGGAAAACACGTGGAAGTGTGCGTCCACCGAAAGGGAGCTACTAGGGCCTTTGCACCGAACCACGAAGACGTTCCAGTTCAATATAGAAAATACGGCCAGCCGGTAATAATTCCTGGCTCGATGGGCACTGCAAGCTATTTGTTGGCAGGTACGCAGACAGCGATGGAATTAACATATGGATCAACATGTCATGGTGCAGGAAGAACGATGAGTAGGAAGAGGGCTATTGAAGAGTTTGGTAAAAGAGACCTTACTAAGGAGCTACTTACATCGAAAGGTATAATGGTAAAAAGCGCTGGGAAGGAACTGGTTGCAGAAGAAGCCCCAGGCGCCTACAAGGACATTGATCTGGTGGTAGAAGCAGTCACTGGAATAGGCATAGCCAAAAAAGTTGCAAAGCTCACACCGATGGGAGTAGTGAAAGGATGAAAATAATACTCTTTGACCTCGGTGGTCAGTACGCCCACCTGATATGGCGTACACTCAGGGACCTAGAAATAGAGTGCGATATGGTTCCAAAGGATTATCCGCTCGAGCATTCCCTTAAGGCTGACGCTCTTGTTTTTTCCGGAGGACCATCGTCTGTGTCAAAGGAGAACTATTCTACTTGCGAAGCCATTCTAGAGCTCAAGAAAACCAAAGGGCTCAAAATCCCTCTGTTCGGCATCTGTCTTGGACATCAGCTCATAGCCCACAGGTTAGGTGGAAGAGTAGCACGGGGCGAGAGGGGAGAATACGGCCTGACAGAGATTGAGATCGTGGAGAACGGTCTGCTTTTGAAAGGACTTCCAACCCGTTTCAGGGCATGGGCATCGCACTTTGACACTGTCGAAGAAATACCTACCTCGTTCACAAACCTTGCCCGCTCTGATGCCTGCAGATGCGAAGCAATGGAATCCCAGAAAATGAAAGTGTTTTCTACTCAGTTCCATCCCGAAGTGTGGCACACTGAATACGGCCTAAAAATTTTTGAAAACTTCTTGGAAGCAGTAGATGCAAAATGAAATGGACAGAGAAAAAAGCATTCTTGCTCAAAAGCCTCTCGGAACACATTGCAGAAAGGAGAGTCGATAGCCTTGCCGTTCCATTCATTGAGCGCATAAACTCCTTTGCTAAATACGCTACTTCTTCGTCGTGTAGTGGAAGAGTGATACTACTTGAGATGAAGCACTCCAAAAAAGATGCACGGATCATAAGGTCATGGCACGAGGAATGGACAGTAAATGAGCTGAGCAGTGAAGCAGAGAACTACAGTGGAAAAAAAGACCTATGGCTTTTCGCCCAAGGATTCATATTCCACGTATACTGCTATGATCTCAGCGCTTCTATAGCCTTGCTTGACTTCTGTAGAAGAAACGGGCTAAAGAGAAGCGGAATAATATCTATTAGCAGATTTCCTGTGGTTGAGATAATCTCCACAAACTACTTAGCCGTGCCTTTGATAGTAAATGAGAAACCACTCTTCGCGCAAGATAAGCTCATTGAGCTGGAAATGCTCGCGCTCGCGAAGCTCAAGTTAAACATTAGACAGTTAAAGAAATTAACAAGTACCTTGACAGAACTTACAGATATTTTAAAAAAAAGTGATAGTTTATTATGGACGAAGAAAAACTGAGATTGCTTGTTCTTTTGGACACGCATAGCAATGAGTTCATCTTAGATGTCTGTGAACTGAGCGATTACATCAGAGAATATCTCTCACGCGAAGCTGTTCAGAACGCTGAACTAGAGAGAAAGAGTCTTTTGCGCTCCTTTAGATATCTGATGCTCTACCAGCCTCAACGAGACATATCTCCAGAAAACTTGCAAAAGCTGTTCCATTCTATTCAGATGATAGTTGACTACTCAAAATCTCCAAGCTTAAGGCTCGAAGCGTTTGTGCTAAACGCAATCAACCTGTACATCTATGTGGCAAAGCTTTTTTCTACAGTACCAGATGCACACAATCTGGCAGAAGAAGTAATGACAAACTACATGGTTAAAACTGTTTTAAGCCACATAAATAGAGGAGACACAAGCCTTTTTTTCAAGCTGCGAGAAGAGCTCTTTTTTGAATATGAAAGAAACAATTATTGTTCTTCCTGGTTGCGTAGAGAAAAGCTTTCTCTTGAAACTTTAATGGTCCGCGAAGCAGTGCAAAAGCTCAAGATAAAGCTGGAGGAAAGAATCCCAAAGAAAAATGAAGAGAGTAAAAAGAGCAGAGTTATACTCAATTAAGGAACAGATACAATTTAAAACCATTGTAATGAAAGGTATTTTATGGAAAGTGAAAGTAATACGGTCCTGCAAAGGTTAGGGGAAATAATCGCAGAAGCACCACAAGCGTCTGAAGAAAGAAAAGAAATTATATATCGCATAAACAAGGCGTTAATAGAAGAAGCTTTGGCAATGGAAGACTACACAGAGCAAATTGTTGCCCTTGGTGCTTTATCCTTGTTAAAACCTGCGCTGGCGCAAAAATGGATAGTAGAAACTGCAAAAAATGATCTTGAGACTTTTACTCTTGCATATCTTCCATCAATATACGGAAAGTACTCACGTTATATGACATCTAGCACCCGTGGGCAAATACTGCTAGAGTCCTTTGCGATCCTTGAAAAGCATGCCAAAAAGGACGACTTAATAACTATTTTAGATGTGTTGTCTAAAAATATTTTGGATCTCGAAAAGAAAGATGCAAAAAAAATTTTGAAAGCACTTGAAAAGATAGTAAGAGACTGCCAGTACTTTTTACCAGACAGAGTGCTCGCACTTTTCTTTATATATGCTATCAACACAGTTCTAAACCCTCAGATGCGAGAAGAAAACTTCGCGTATGGGCAGAAGATTATTTCTTATGTAAGTTCCAAAGAAAAAGACTTCAAAACGCTATGGAATTTTTTCAGGATTCATGCAACTACTGCAGAAGAGTTTACCAACAAATATTGGATATATTCGACCAGAAATGCTCTCATGGAATACTATAAAGATCCAAAGAGCTACATAGATAAGATAAAAAATTCTATAGATAGTAGATCACAAAGATTTCTAACGGGCAATAATAAATCAATTTTGATATAGATTATGAAGGTAACGCTTGGTTATTTATCATTGCTGGTCTTTATTCCATTGCTTCTGATAGCCGTGTAATTTCTCCAGTAGATATTAAAGGATAATCTTTCGTTTCTAAGCGCTTTTTTTTCTAATTACTATTAATCTGATTATGACCATTTATTTTCAAACACAGTAAATCTTTTCCATGATAGTGACTTTGGAAAAAGAGATAACAATGTCAGATTGTTAAACTAATCTCTGCTTGTTATTTTCTTCCTAATACCGTTTGTGGTTTCTGCAGGTAGTATTCTTCTATTAACAGAAATAAAAATATTCTTAGGATTTTCAGGTGTTTTGTTTGCGCCTCTGGGCTATCTGATCCATGCAAGCTACTCAAGATATCACGAACTTCAGTTAGTATGGAAATCTTTGAATTTTTGTTAACATCATTTTGCTCTTTGTGATGGTGCCTTGGTTACTTATCTGGTCTGTTATTTATGAAGGAAAAATAGTCACTGGCTTGGTCCACTTCTCAGGGTGTTTGTTACCCTTCAGTTCTCGTTTCTTCCGAAAAGAAGAATTTTAAATTGATTTTAATCTCTTTTAGTTCGTGAGTGAAATGGAAGTATATGATGCCATAATAATCGGCACCGGAGTTGTTGGATGGGCAACTGCGATGTACGCAGCAAGGTTGGGTCTCAAAACCCAGATAGTAGGCGAGCAACCCGGTGGAACGATCGTCTGGACAGACCTGGTAGAAAACTACCCTGGGTTCAAGCGGATTTCTGGATTAGAGCTTGTCGAAGCAGTTAGAGAGCACGCATTGGAATACAACCCTATCGAAGTAAATGCACGTGTTGAGAGAATAGAAAAAAAAGATAAGTTGTTCTATCTCTATGGTGAAGGTTACGAAGGCATAGCGAGAACTGTGATACTTGCAACTGGAACAAAACACAGAAAACTCGATGCAAAAAATATCGAACTTTTTGAGAACAAAGGAGTACATTATTGCGCTCTTTGTGATGGTGCTTTTTATAAAGGTAAAGAAGTAGCAGTAGTAGGTGGCAGCGATTCTGCAGTAAAGGACGTAATAGTTCTTGCAGGACTGTGTAAACGTGTATACATAATAGCGCGCGGTGAAAATCTGCGAGGCGAAGCGCCAAATCTGAGAAAGCTTGAGGGGTTGAAAAACGTAGTAAAGATACTTAAGAATAACGTTGTTGAGGTAAGAGGAAACGAAAGGCTGCAGGAAGTAGTACTGGCAATGCCTTTTGAGGGAAAAAGCGTGCTGAAAATAGATGCTCTATTCGTTGCGATTGGAGGGATACCAAGAAGCGAGGTGGCAAAAGGACTTGGGGTAGAGCTAAACGAAAAAGGTGAAATAAAGATAAACAGAAACAGCGAAACTAACATAGAAGGGGTTTTTGCTGCAGGAGATGTTACTGATACACGATTCAAACAGGCTATTACTGGAGTAGGTGAAGGTGTAACTGCGGCTTACTCTGCCTTCAAGTACATCAGCGAACGGTTTTAATGTTTGTACAAGTTCAGCTTATGCTTTGCCCCACTGTTCCTTCTTGAATTTATCTTTTGATACGCCAAGATTAGCAACTATCGTTTCTGATGTGTTGATCATTTCTAGTGGACCGCATGCAAAGTATGTGTAATCCTGAGGAGTTTTGATGTATCTTGTTATCAACTGCTCAGATATTCTGCCTGACTCGAACCCTTCCCTTTGTTCTCTGGTAAGGGTAAACACAATATGAATGTTTTTATGAGAAGAAAGAGAGACCAGCTCTTCGTAATAGGGGATTGAATCCTTTGTCTTGTTTGAAAAGAAGAGATATGCTTCAGCATCTATGTTTTCTTGCGTTATGTATCTAATCATTGAGAGGAAAGGAGTAATTCCTATACCACCTGCAAGAAAAACAACTTTTTTGTGTTTTTCCTTGTCAAAAACAAAGTGTCCGAGCGGACCAAGTAAAATTACTTTTGAACCTTCTTTGAGGCCCGCGAGCTCGTGAGTAAACCCTTCTGGCTTTATCCTTATGCCCAATCTTATCAACTCATCTCGCGGGGAAGAAGCTATTGAATACGCTCTAGATTTTCCAAAGGTCTCTGGAATCGAATCAAGAGTTAGATTTACAAACTGGCCAGGTATAAAAGTAAACTTTTCAGGAAGCAGAGGCCTGAAGTAGAAGCTCACAACCTCTTCTGTTTCTTTTACCTTCTTTTCTAGTAATGCTTCAAACCGTCTTACCTGCGTATTCATGGATTAGTTATGGTGTTGTCATTTTTTAATATATCTGAAGAGCTCGCTCCTTGCGTTTTCTACCTGGATCCTAGCGACATCTGTCTTTCTTCTTAGATCGCCTGCTATGGAATCAGAATACTTCAGAGTGCTTACCTCATCGAAGATGTCTTGCATCAAAACGAAAACCTTCTCTGCCTCTGCTGCTTGGTCGTCGATGAGTAGCTGAAGCATCTTTCTCCTTAGCTCGCCTATTAGGTCGCAGAGGGCATTTAGGTAAGAGACTTCGCCCATGCTTAGCTCCTTGAGAGAAAGAAGGCGCTGCTCAACTAGATAATGGTAGAACATCTTTGCCTCGAGGTATTCCTGCTCGGCGTGTGCAAGATAATCCCTGAAGTAGAACTTTGTTTTTGATGACATCTCTTCCAGTTCTTTCAGAAACTGCTCTGCAGAATCAAGGTACTTTTTAGCCTCTGCTGGTTTTTTGGAATGACAGCTGTTTATGGCTCTTCCGCTGTTTCTGACTACTTCGCGCATCAGGAGAAGGGCTTTGGTCTGGAGCTCTTCTCTTGAATCAAGAAGCCTTCTTACATATTCTATGTCATTTTTGAGATTATGTATTTTGTTTTTTTCCTTCATGATTTTAATTTATTGAGCCAAATATTTAATGCTGGTGATCGATTTGGCTGTACTCTCTATAGGTGGAAGCACAATTAATCCAGGTACTATAGATCCAGAATACATAAAGAAGCTAGGCAGGTTATTGGCTGATTACCACGTAGGAGTGGTAGTAGGCGGAGGCAGTTCGGCAAGGCAGTACGCTAAAGCGATGAGAGACATATCAGAAAACGAGTTTCTTGCTGATGAATGCGCCATACTTTCCACGAAGCAAAATGCACTCCTTCTGATGGCTGCAATGGGCAAGAGCGCATACCCTGAAGTAACAAACGATTTCTCAAAAGCACGCGGATACTACTATTCAGGGAAAAGTGTTGTGATGTATGGGACTATACCAGGAATAACTACAGACACTGATTCTGTCCTTCTTGCTGAGGCACTCGGAATCAAGAAGCTGATAAACATCAGTAACATAGATGGGATATACGATAAAAATCCAGCCATTTTTCCTGATGCAAAAAAACTGAAAGAGTTAACTCACGATGAGCTCATAGTTCTGAGTAGCAGAGAAGACGAAAGAAAAGCTGGGACCAACTTTGTTTTTGATTCAGTTGCAGCAAAGCTTGCAAAACGGTCAATGATAGAGATACACTTTGTTTCAAGCGATCTAAAGGAAATAGAAAAGGCCTTGAAGGGCTCGAAGCACAGCGGAACAGTGGTTAGATAGTAACAGTAATAAACTATCTCCTAAGAAACGCGTGTTCGAGTTGATCTGGCTCAAATAAAGCTACTTTTTTCTCCCTGGCGTACTTGTAAACTGCACAAACGAAAATCATCTTTATTGATTTGTGGGCCAGAAAGACCAGAGATAGATAGATTACCAGGGCGCCGATAGCAATAAATCCTGATTGAGGCATAAACACAAGTGCAAAGAAACCAAGCAGGATGCCAATTACGTAGAAAAAGAAAAAAACTATCGATAGACCAATTCCCCCTCCTATAGATTCTCCCCAAGTTTTCTTTATGAGCTCGACCGAACGCCTCATCGCTTCTATCGGGCCAACGTTTTCAAATATCATGATTGGGATTACGAAAAATGTCCCTAATGACCAGGCAACACCGATTAGATCAACTACTATCCTTGCTACGAATCCAAACAGATTTCTGTTCCCTCTACCACTACGATCAGATACTTGCTCAAGAATTTTCAATATAAGACCGACTGTTGCTGCGATTAATGCCCAGCCAAAAATAACAAATAATCTCGATGCAGAAAATGATATGCTTTCAGCTATCGAAACCAACTTTCCTTCGAACTTATTGTGGACAGCATGGAGAAGCGCAGCGTTGAAAAAGTATATGATGAAATAAGCAAGGAAATAGTATAGGAAAAAAAAGGGCCAGAGTGAGATTTTCAGAAGGGAAAATAACCATGGGTACTATTGTCAAGAATAATGATATCAAAAGGAATAGTGTGCTTATCAAAGGAAATATCAACAACTTTTTTTCTTCAAAAAGAATACCAAAAGATTTCTTAATTATATCTATTGTCCTGATTATGGTATCAAACATAATTGGTCTTACACATATATTGGTATTAAATTTTTTTTCTGTGTGAGATGACAAAAATCGATTCCTGAAGAATTTTGTTCAGCTAAGGAAATAATCTCTTATTTCTGGGTCTTCACTAAGCTTTTTCCTTATGACCTTCAGGCGGTTGTATATAGTAGTAATAGAAACGCCTAACAACTCTGAAAGCTCTTTTCTTGACAGCTCTCTAGAATTGGCTTTCTTAATATAGAACTCGATTCTTTCTTCGTCGATGCCGAGTGCCTTAGAGATTTCAGCCGTGGATCTAGCATCTACTACAGGTGATGCAAAAAAACCAGAATACAACAGCAAGAGAATCAATTCCTCTTGTGAGAGTTTTTCCCTCATTATTACCAAACAGTCATAATAAGATTGTTTTTCGATAAAGGCTTTTTCAGGAGAATTATCCTCTGCTGGGATTTGATCCTTTAGATGACCGTCATCTTCTGAAATGTGCCCTTCGGTTGAATAACTGTCTAAACTGACTCTTCTCAAGTTTGCTGCATAGAGGATTGCCTCTAAAGATTTTGGGTTTGTACCAGTGACTGCAGATAATCTAGAGATTTCTTCTTCAGAGAGATCTTCAGTTTGCTGTGAATTCATTTCTCCTATGAGCTTTACCATTTTGGTATAGTTATTTAGTGAAATTGAAAGAGGTGCATTCCTCTTCAGAAAATTTTTCATGTTTCTGAGAGCTGGTTTTGAGACATATGTAGAAAAAGCAGATTCTCTTGGATCATAACTTTCTATTGCTTGAATTATTGCGAGCACGCCTTCGGACACTAGATCTTCGTAGTGCGGTGCGTTGGTCGGGTTACTATCTACTAGATATTTTGCTATCTTCTGGATGAGAGGAAGATACCTATTTACAATTGCAAGAATTGCATCAGCTCTTTCGTGCACATCCCCTTGCTTGGCTTTTGTTAGTAGCTCGACTAGCTCAACCTCTTTCTCTGACATGTTTCTCTCGAGCAAAGGCGCTTGCGGCTTTCTGTGGAATACTTCTGAAAAAAAATTTTTTCTTCTATGCAAGTTCATTTTAGATCGCCCAGCAAACATCTCACATGTTGATCATTTTTCAGCATTCTAACGGCTGATTTCCATTGTTGTTCCACAGCCTGCTTGCTTATCCCCAGCAGATTTCCTATGTCTGTATAAGTTAGCTTTTCTTCTTGGATATATTTCATCAATTGCTCCTGTGAAACTCCCAGCAAATCTGCTGTAAAGCAGATTATATCATCAGGCGCACTGCTGAGAAAATCAGAGTACAAAAGAAATATGAGCAGCTTGTCATTTTTTGTCATTTCGCTTTTTTGCTTGCTTTTGTATTTACTTTTGTTTTCCAAAAACTTTTGATTTATGTAAGATATTAATTCTTTTAAGGTCTCGTTATTGATTACTTCTCTAGATATGTTTGTTTCAGATGCAATGGCCTCAGTTACTGAGAGACCTTCTTCATCCAATGGCTGATCCAAAAAAACTATTTTTGTGGCTGCGATTAACATTAATTCGTTAAATTTTTTTTCATCTTGATAACCGAGTCTTTTTGCGAGCATGTTTATCTGCTCTTCTTTTTCTGAAAACTCTGAGTAAAGGGATATCCTATCTAGTTCATCCCTAATTCTCAGCTCTTGCAGATGTTTTGAAAGCGGCATTGAAAAAAAAGAGTTTGCATTCCTTATGTATCTCTGCTGGCGTGAGAGAACATACCAAACAGAATATGTAGAAAATTTGACTCCGCGATCAAGATCATATGTCTTCACTGCTTCAATTATACCAACGATCCCTTCGCGTATTAGATCTTCTCTCTCTCGTTCTAGAGAAGGACATTTTGAAATAAAGTAACTTGCCAGAGAAACAGACAAAAACATATGTTGATTTACGAGCTTTTCTAGCGCATTTTTGTCCCCGTTCTTTGCGAGCTGAATCAGCTTTCTTTCTGCTTTCTGCTGCGTAGAAGAAGCATCATTGTAGTTATCTTCATCGATAGGTTTTTCTTTCAACCGGGTTTTTGAGTTTGGAAAAGCTGTGGCAAAAATCCTATCTCTTGACTTAATCATGTACAGTCTCCTTGAATTAAATCGTTAAAATTATTAGAATAATATGGATTTTAAAAAGTTTGGTTTTGGATTTAACTATTTCAGGAGCAGATCTTGAAGGAAAGGATCGCTTCTCACGCTTTTGGCTATTCTATTTATCAGCTGGGCTATTCTTTGCCTCGAGATTCCGAAAAGTTTTCCGAGCTCATCATAGGTGTGCTTTTCTTTTTCTGCAAGTTCGACATAGCCTTTCAGCTTCTCTTTTGTAATGCCCAAGACGTGTGCGGTATATATCAATACATCTTCTGAAACCAGATTGAGAAACCCAGTGTGTAGTAGGAGCAGCAACAAACTGTCGTTGTTAGTAAGTTTGCTTCTAAAAGTTTTATTAGGCTCCTTCATTTTTGCTTCTTTCTCTACTATGACTGTGTTTAGGCGTTTTATTATCTCGATGTGTGTTATTCCATTCAGAACTGTATTCTCGACTTCCTCATCAGATGGTATAAAGTCTCCAAAAAGAGATCTATCTTCGTTTCCTTTTAGATTTTGATCAAGATGCAAAAACTCAATTGATGTTATTGATGCCAAGTTTCTAGTTAGTTCTTCGCTTATGCCAAGGATACTTGAGAGCTCATGTATCTTTTGATCATAGTCCATTTCTAAAGATTCTTGAGATTCCATGAGTTCTTTTATCTTACACAGCTTTCGGTTTGTTTGACAGTTCATTGAAAAGGGAGAGAGACTGGAAAGGAAAACCATCACATTCTTGTATATGTGATAAGTCACGTAGTGAGAGAAAGAAGATTTTTCTTCATCATATAACATGATTGCTTCGAGGACTCCAATCTTCCCCTCTTGAATCAAATCCTCCTCATGAGAAAGCAGATTTGGATTACGCTTGATAAAATAGTTGACTATCTTTTTTACCAGCCTATCATACTTCATAAGTAGCTGCTCTTTTGCCTGTTTGTCTCCTTCTTTGGCAGCTGCTATGATCCCCAGTTCTTCCGTTTTTTTTTGATTAAGATCATATAATTTTTCTGATATCGGCTTGTGCCTGTTAGGCGAAAAGAATATTTTCGAAAGATTACTTTTTATGCCTTTTTGGGATTTTTGCATTATTTTCAACTTTCTAGTTTAAATAATTTAAAAAATGTGTGGTTAATATATTGTGAAGATTTTTTAAAATTTTTTGGAGTCGAAGATGTAAATAACCTTCATGAGAAGAACTTTTTTACTTCTTCATCTTGGCTGAGCCTTGCTACTGCACCCTGCTCTATCTGCCTGACAGTTTCTCTTGAGCGGTTGAGGATACTGCCTATGTCTTCATATGTTAGACAACCTTTGCCATTCTCTTTTTCTAGATATTTCAGCAAAGTTTCTCTCGAGATACCAAGGAGAAGAGAAGCAAGTGCTATCATTTCTTCGTCTCTATCAAAGAGAACACCATGATGAAGTATGAGAACTAGCAATTCTTTATTGTTGAGCTTTTTACTCAACAGCTTCAACATCTCTAGTTTTCGTATCCTGTTGCATACTTCTTCTTCTATAGAAGAACTAGATGGTATTACGTCTTGAAGTTGGTCTCCATTTTCATCTCCTATCTGCTTGTAGAGAGATACCTCTTCTAGAGATGAAACACTTAGAAGATCGTCTAGGCACTTGTGATTTTCTGTTGGATTTTCTGAAGAGCTATAGATCCTTGAGAGTATCTTTTTTCTTTCGCTACTGTCAAGACCTTCAAGAGATATATTTTCTTCTCTGATTCTCTTTTTGAGTGCCATCAAACGCCCGAGACCGGACTTCTTAACAGAAAGAGGATATAGTAGTGATGCGATGTATTCTTCCATACTGGCCAGAATATACTCAGGGGCATAAGATGTAAAAGCTCCTTTTTTAGGATCGTATTTCTCAAGGGCTTGGAGCATACCTAAGATACCGTGCTGAATCAAGTCCGCCAGCTCAATCTTTGAATGAGAAAACATCGATCTCAGTGTAAATGCTATTCTTATGACAATGCCTTTATACATCATTATTATCTCTTTTTTGGCTTCTTCATCACCGCTCTTAGCTCTCACGAAAAGTGATTCATCGATTACATGCTCTGCAAGTGGCTGCTTGAGACTAGATTTAGACCTCCTCTGAAAAGCAAGCGCAAAAACAGAATCTATTGGTTTTTTCTTTGTATTCATGAGACCACTTTTGTTTAAATCATTTTAAAATCGTGTTTAACGATATTTTGAATAAGTTTTTAAAGCGTATCGGAAGGATGAAGATATTCTGCAATATTTCTTAAAAAAGATGGCTGGAAATGAATTTTATGGAGAAGCAGGTTGGAAAGGTTATTGCTACTCTTGAATCTCCGAACACTGAGGAATTTGCTTTTGTGGTCACAGGTATGGTGAAGAAGGGTCAGTATGTATTCCTTGAGCATCAAAATAAGGGATATATCGCGCTAGTCACTGAGATTTTCAACTCCAATAAATACTTCGAGAGACCTGAAACTGTTATGGACTATGAGAAGTTTGGCGACATCGTAGAAAGCTTTCCTGTGGAGGATTGGGACTACACTGTAGCCCATGCAAAACTCCTTGGTATGATAGAGGGAGAGAGACTTACTCGGGTTGAGCTTCCACCAAAACCTGGTGCTGTGGTGAGGATAGCAGAAAATGAAATGCTGCAGAAGTTTCTGGGTTTTGATCCAGAAGGAATTGAGATAGGATATATACCAAATCATAACTTGACTGTCAGGCTGAATGTTTCGCGGCTTTTTCAAAAGCACCTGGCAATACTTGCGATGTCAGGCTCTGGAAAGAGCTATCTGGCTTCTGTGCTCATCGAAGAGCTGCTAAACAGAAAACCAGAACAAGGAAGAGTTTGCACGATAATACTCGATGTCCACGGCGAATATACTTCACTGAAGAGCGCCTTTCCAAAGCAGGTAGAGATAGTTGATGTAGAGAGCTCACGTTTGGCTCTGAGAAACATAAATGCATCTCACTTCAGCGAATGGTATGATGGCATAACAGGTCCGCAGATGAGAGAGCTGAGCATGGCTCTGGAGCACTTGAAAAAAGAGCGCAAAGAAAAGGGTATATCATTTGGATTAAAGAAACTTGAAGAATATTTTGGTAAAATTGATCTGAAAAGCGATGTATTCGATTTTAATTTCACAGATTACTACTCAAAAGAGATGGGAGAAAACCTTAAGAAAGTTTTTGTCTCATTTCAAAATCTTGCCAGTCCTGAATCATCTGCACATTGGAAGATATTTTCCAATTCTATCGAGCAGGATTTAAGCCTGCGCAAAGATAAGCCTTCAAGAACAATAAATATTGATCCCGGTTATGTTGAGCTTTCAAAGGTTGTTCTCCTTACTACAAAAAATTATAGCCACAGGATATACCTGGGAAAGGGTATATATGCAGAAGTAACTCTGATATGGAGAAATAAAGGATTTGAACATCTTTCATGGACATATCCTGATTATAGAACTGATTTAGCCTGCGAATTTTTTACATCTGTGCGTTCAAAGATTCGTATTGCCTGAAATTTTTACAGCTTTCAATAAATAGGAAATTCTATTATTTCTTTCTAAAAGATAGGAGAAACAAATCCTCCATAACCTCTTTACTTCCCCTTCAGAATCTCCCCCCTTTTTAAAAGGGGAATTGAAAGGGGATTTTAAAAAAAGTGGAGGAT
>FWWL01002295.1_pt1 | contig 37255 bp, 31 predicted proteins | sample 2228331 | NCBI WGS metagenome assembly FWWL01 (sample SAMEA103939775, study PRJEB20133) | metagenome
CCCTGGCGGCGGTTATTAGACTTGCGGTAGCTTTTGGCGCGCTGTCGGCCTTCAGCGGCTATTGGGTTGCCCACGCGCTGGATGCGTCCATTGCAGGCTCGATGGCGACGATGTGTGGAGCACTCCTCGGAGTGGTGTACCTGGTGGCCCCGCGGCGCGGGCTTCTTGCACAGCTCCGGCGCCGGCAACAGCAGCGCATCGAGTTCGCCTTGCGTATGCTTGTCGTGCATTTAGCCCAGCATGAGCAGCGCCCTGAAGCAGTGCGCGAGAACCGCGCCGACCACCTCACCGAGCATATCCGCTGGACCCCCGAATTTGCGAAGAAGGTTGTCTCCTACGCCCTGCGGGGAGGCCTAGTTGTCCAGCGCGAGGAAGTCCTCGATCTAACGGAAAAAGGACGCGCTCTCGCCGATGAGTCGATTATTCTGGGCGGGTGACGAGGGCAAGGGCGCAAGCCAAGAGCGCCATGAAAGAATCACGGCCGCACACAATCAACACGCGAGCGGTGCGGCCGGGAAAAGCCACGCCCCCCCATCCATCGAGGTCCCCCGAAATGGCGTGCGGGCTAGAGCCAGGGACCTTTCTTCTGAATATGCTCAGCGCGCATTTCGGCAGCTTGGGCTTCTTTCTCGACTCCGGCACGCCGGTAGGCAAGAGCCAGCCCCCGCCAAGCTTCGACAGATTCAGGATTCAGCTCGACGGCGCGACGGAACTCTGCAGCCGCGGCCAGGTTCTCGCCGCAGGCCAGATATTCCTGGCCCAAGAGGTAGTGGGCCTGCTCATCAAGCTCGTTGATACGAAGCCGCTCGACGAGTTGCTGAGCACGATCCGTCTGGGGTAGTCTATGGGTTGCCACGTATTGTTTCTCCGCTACTCACGTAACCACAGTGTTGATAGAGACCTCGAGCCCATTCGATGAAGGGCGCAAATCCTTGATTGAGATACGCCAATTCCTCCGGTGCATTTGGCATTTTGCGCAAAGCCTTGTAATAGGCTAATTGTGGGACCCACACGAAATCGCGCGCAAAGAAGGGATGATAGAGTACCCATCGGCCGGCCTCCTGATAAACCAGCGTGATGTATGTCTTGGGCGGTGTCATCGAGGAGTCGGTGACGAGAGCAACACCGTAGGGGCTCCCGGGACGGCGATAAAACTTGGGCTCACCGGCAATATCGCGCGGCATGTTGCGAAGCAAGGCCTGCAGGACAAAGATGTTCTTCTCGGTTGGGGTGCTTGTGGTTATTGTCCCCGAGCTAAGAAGATCGACAAGGGCCGGCATGTTGGATTGGAGCCACTTGATGTCTTCTGAGCTGAGCAGCCGAGCAAAAGCTTCGACACCTGCTTCATCGCCCGCCGCGAGCTGCTTCACGGCTGCGCCATATTGCTCCCACAACGTCTTGACGGGCACATTCTCGAAGACAACTGGCGTGGGCGTAGGGGTGACCGTGGCTTGAGGCTGCGCCATTCCGGGCTCGATGGGCTGCTGAGGCTGCTGCGGAGCCGGAGCTGCTGCCGAAGGCACTGGCCTTCCCACCCCTGGCGGCTCGCCCGTGGGGAGATCGGGATCCTGAGCCTTTACACGACCGCACATCAGGGCCATGAGGAAACACAGCCCCACAAGCGCCCCTCGGCAATTCGAGAAAAATCTCCTTGCGTTCCTCATTGTCGTCAAATCCACCGCCATTTCAGCCTAGTGACCCCTTGGCTAACGTTAGGGGCATTTGCTCGCTGCGCAAATGCCACGCATCATCTTGTTTTTGATCACCCTTTCTAAGGCAAGTCGAAAATCCTAGCGGCCAAATGAGGGGGAAATTCTCTTGGGCTAGTGTGGTAATTCCGAACGGCGAAGAGGGAATGAAGAAATCTTTTTCGCACCAAGTTCGGATCGGTTATGGCAAGAATGGAAAACTCAAATAGCGCACGTGAACGCTTTCGGTTGAGAAGGCTTTTTTACCGTGATCATTTTGGGCGATTAGTAGCGGAACAGGGAGGAGCGAACATTGATCCCGAGCTCGTGCGCCAGATCGATTTAGCGGCACAACAAATGGCAGCGGAGAACGAACAACTTCGCGAAGCGTTGCGGCGCCACAAGGCAGACTTCGATAACTTTCGGCGTCGGACTCTGAAGGAAAAGGAAGAACTGCGCGATGCCGCAAAGGAAGCCCTGCTCGGCACACTCTTACCTGTGCTCGACAACTTTGACCTTGCCCTGCAAAGTGCACGCACAGCTCAGGATGCGGACAGTGTGCGCCAGGGCGTCGAGATGGTGGCCCAACAACTCATGAGCACCCTCCAGAGCGAGGGACTCGAGCGAGTGGATTTGCTGGGACAGCCTTTTGATCCCACCTTGGCGGAAGCCCTGACAGTTGAGGAACGTGACGACGTCCCCGACGGGCAGATTATTGAAGTCTTGCGGCCGGCTTATCGCTACAAAGGCCGAGTGATCCGCCCCGCACTCGTCAAAGTGGCCAAGAATCGCGCAGGCAAGGCAAGCGCACAGCGGTAGGAGTCTGGTCTTCGGCCGGAAAACATAGTTCCCCAGCGTAATATCCCGCAGGCCAGGAGACTCAAGCGATTCGGCGGTGTGGGAATCTTTGGCTTAAGCTCTCACCCAAGAAATCGATAAACGATCTCGCACGGTGGAGCTCAATCGTTTTTGGCTATCACCGCTCCCCTTAACGCGTAGCCCAAAAGGGGCTGGAGCTCGCTCGTTCTCTAGGGAGAGCGAGAGAGAAAAAGCACCGGCGGACGCGCATTGCGTGCTGAATGCTGAATCCTGATTTTCCCTGCGCATGAGAGAACTCGGAGCATCCTTCCGAGCCCACCAGCCTGGGGAATTGACGAGAAGAGCGCCGCCCGCTTTGGTCCCCCCTGTTTTCTGTCTTGTCATTGGCAAATTCACTTTTAGCAGTGAGACGCAGAGAGGACCAGATGACTATGCTGCGCAAACCACACCGTCTCACGCCCGGCATGACGATCGGGTTAGTCTCGCCTGCAAGCACCGCGCGCGACCCTAAACTTATCGATAAAGGAATCGAAGCGCTCGAGCACTTGGGCTTTCGAGTGAAAGAGGGACGCTTCACACGCCGGCGACTTGGCTACCTGGCCGCAACAGACCGCGAGCGGCTCGCGGACTTCAATCGGATGCTGAACGATCCCAAGGTCGACGCCGTGATGTGCATTCGCGGCGGCTACGGGGCCATGCGGCTGCTGGAAGGGCTCGACTACGAAACGGCTGCCAAAGCCCGCAAACCCATCATAGGATTCAGCGATATCACCGCGCTGCATTTGGCATTTCTTCGAAAAAGCCGGCTCGTGACGTTCCACGGGCCCATGCTTCTGAGCGCCTTTGCCAAAGACACTCCCAGTCAAGCGACCGTGGATTCCATGCTGCGGGTCTTGAGTCGACCCGAGCCAGCAGGGTCCATATGGCAAGGGTTCAGCGACCGCAGTTATCGAGTGGTGCGCGAAGGTCGTGCGACAGGGCGCCTTGTGGGCGGAAACCTCAGTCTCGTGGCGGCACTCGTTGGAACCCCTTGGGAAATCGACACACGCGGAGCCATTGTTTTTCTCGAAGAAGTGGATGAAAAGCCTTATCGGGTCGACCGCATGCTGACGCAGCTGCTTCTGGCTGGAAAACTGCGGGATGCGGCCGGGATTGTTTTCGGGCGAAACGTGCCCGATGCCGACACGGCGAAGATCGAGCAAGAGCGTTTTCGCGGAGGCACACCGCGCAACGTCTCGGGGTTTCCGCGTCAGGCCAGTGATGATTATGAACAAATCATCGATGATGTCATTGCGGATCGCCTGCGACCGCTAGGCATTCCTGTCATGATCGGAGCCCCTTTTGGCCACCTCGATGAGTATGCCACTCTCCCCGTGGGAGTCAAGGCGAGTATGAATACACGCACAGGCGAAGTCAGCATCGAAAAGGCCGCTGTAATATAGATGCAAAAGCCACTCGCCTTATGGCTGAGTTCTTTCAGTCCCATGCAGGAGGGGAGAAATGAGCGAGGCGACCTTTTCGGATGATTTTGCTCTGCTCGTGCGTCAGCACCTGACGCAAGCTGTGTGGTTCTGCGGTTATGGCGCAGAGGGGAAGCAGCGTGACCTCGAATTAGCAAAGAAAGAAATCGCAATTCTGGAAGTGCTCCAGGCAAAAACAAAGGGGAACCTAACAGCAGACGAGGAAAGGCTTTTAGCCGACGCACTCCACGAAGCGCGCATGGCCTTTGTGTGGGCAGTGCATAAAGGCACGCCCGAGAAAGTTGGGGAAAACACGCAGCAGCAACCAGTGACCGAGACAAAGAGTTAGAGAAATACCTGGGTAGCATCTGTGCCCCATGAGGGCGCAACCGCTGGGCGGCAAAACGGGTGAAAGCCCCAACGGGAGCACAGCAAAGAAGATGCGCTAGCTTGTCAACAAGAAAGCAAAGGCCCCTACTCTCCTCTTTGGAGATCAGGGGCCTGGCTTGTCTCGTAACCAAGTCTTGAAGGGATGCTACCGCACCTTGAGGACCATGCGGTACCGAGCTTCGTTAGAACGCACACGGGCAATGGCCTCGTTGACGCGTTCGAGAGGAAGCACCTCCACCTGCGCCCGCACACCGTGGCGAGCGGCGAACTCAAGCATTTCGCGGATCCCAGCTCGCCCTCCAATAATGGTGCCACTGATCGTCTTTTGCCCGCCGACAAGCTGCATGACCGGGACACTAATATTGCCGGGCGAAGCCCCAACAAGCTGCAGGCGCCCATGTTTGCGCACAAGGCTCAGCCACAAAGGCCAATTGAGATCGACGGTGACGGTGGAGAGGATGAGGTCGAAGTAGTTCGCTCGGGCCTTCATGGCTTTATCATCGGTGGAGAGGACAAAATCGTGCGCGCCCAGACGTTTGGCCTCAGCTTCCTTTGAGGGCGAGGTCGAGAATGCGGTGACTTCGCAGCCCATGGCGCGGGCAAATTGAAGGGCAAGATGCCCGAGACCTCCGATGCCGATGACTCCGACGCGCTGAGCTGGCCGCGCAAAGCGTGCGAGTGGGGTATAGACGGTAATGCCACCGCAAAGCAGAGGAGCAACGGCGTCGGAAGGAAGCTGCGCCGGAATTGGGAAGGCAAAACGGCTGTCCGCAACGACATACTCAGCATAACCACCGGGCCGCCCCACGCAAGTAGCTCCATGTTTGTCGCAAGCAGGCTCTTCTCCACGCTGGCACCACTCACAGCACATGCACGAGGAGCACTGCCAACCCACGCCCACGCGGTCGCCAACCTTAAGATGCGAAACCAGCGCCCCCTTGCGTTCGACCGTGCCAACAATCTCGTGGCCAGGAACCAGCGGGTACGTGCTGACGCGCCAATCATTATCGATTAGATGAATGTCGCTGTGGCAAATTCCGCAGAACTCCACGGCGATCTCGACATCGAAAGGACCAAGCTCAGAGGGACGTTCCAGTTCAACCCGCTCAAGCTGCGCACCAGCGCTCTTCACCGCAAAAGCTGTAAACCCCATAAGGATCCTCCTTGGGAAGGTGAGTTGCTTTGAGTTACTAGCTGGAGGCGTAAAAAATCAAACCCCTTAGATCAAGGTGCCGCGTGAGGTGGTTCTTAATCCGGGAACTCCAGACACCTCGGAGGGCTTTGGGGCTGAGCGTCTCAAGAAACCTTTTCGAAATCTCCCCCAATTTTTCTCGTCCGATTTCGACGGGATCATGGATTTGACATGCTTCAATATATGATTTTTCGGAACTTATTGATTTTACCTGTAGGTCATCTTTTTTGTTGACCTTTGGGGCTACTATTTGTGAAAAGTGTCACAGAAAGTTGTGAAAGTTTTCACAAAGAGAGCTGCTCCATGCTCGCCCTGAACCAGACAACAGCTTACGCAATCCTGACTCTCGGGCTTCTCAATGAGCCGGATGGGGAACCCGTGCACGTCGAGCAGATTGCCCGGGCGACAGGGATTCCGCGAGCCTATCTCGCCAAGCTCGTTTATCGGTTGCGGCTCAAAGGCTTCGTCTGCACCCGCAGAGGCTTCCGCGGGGGGGTGACTCTGGCGCGTCCTGCACGCGAAATCGGGTTGCTCGAAGTTGCCGAAGCCGTGACGGGGCGCCCGTTTTCAGCTCCTTGCCTTTTGGGGCTTCGCATTTGTGGCGACAGCGCCACGTGCCCCCTCAATCGGTTGTGGGCAAAGACGGTTGAGTCCATCCGCAGCGGGCTCGAGCGGGCGACGATTTTCGACGCAACAACTCTACGCTGCATCGCCTCGGCCCGTCATCTCCGCGAGCGTGGCCTGGCGCGCATTGATGATGCCACGAGCGCTGGACAGCTTCCCAGCGCCATCCCCAAAGACTGCTCCCCCGCAGAAAACGAAAGGAGGGACCATTAGGCGTATGGATGTTACAACTCGTCACATCAAGTATCAGGCCGACTGCGATCCGAGTTTTCCCGCCGCCATCAAGAAGGTTCCTGGCTGCGAGAAACTTGATAGCTGCATTCAGTGCGGAACATGCTCGGGGGTTTGTCCCTTGAGCATCTACATGGACATGACGCCGCGGCGGGTGATGAACCTCGTGCGCTACGGCTTCAAGAAGGAGGTCATGGCCTCGAACACCATCTGGCTGTGCTCGTCGTGCTATGCCTGCACGGTTGAGTGTCCGCGCGAGATCAAGGTCACGGACATCATGTACGCGCTGAAGCAGATGGCGATCCGCGAGCGCGCCTATCCGCGCCGCTTCGCCATGGTGGTGCTGGCCAATGAATTCTACAAGATGGTGCGCGCACGAGGGCGCGTGAACGAGATCCACCTGGTGACGCGGCTGAACCTGCTCACGAACCCACTGAAAATGCTCGGAATGGCGCGGCTCGGCATCGAGCTCATTCGGCGCGGTCGCTTCTCGCTACGGCCCGAGAGCGTGCATGATCCCCAGCGCATTCGCGAAATCATGGAATACCCCGAAGACGGCAACGGAAAGGAGGCTCGGACGCAATGAAGTACCATTATTTTCCTGGCTGCTCCGTGCTCGGGACGGGTCGCGCCTGTGAAGAGAGCACGCAGGCCGTGATTCGTGAGCTAGGCGTGGAGTTGAAAGAGATCGACGATTGGAACTGCTGCGGGGCGACGGCTTACATGAGTGTCGACGAGCACAACGCCCTGGCGCTGGCTGCGCGCAACATCGCCCTGGCGGAGAAAGAAGGGGCGACGCAAATGACCACCCCTTGCAGCGGTTGCTACTTGGTGCTGAACAAAACCAAACACTACATCGAAGAATACCCCGCTGTGGGGAACCGCGTCAAAGGCTCATTGAAAAAGGCAGGACTGGAGTATCGGGGCTCTGTGCGGGTGCGCCACATGCTCGACATCTTGGTCAATGATGTCGGGGTGGACAAGATCCGCCAACACGTGCGCTGGCCGCTTGAGGGAGTCAAGGTGGCCGCCTATTACGGCTGCCAAACGGTGCGTCCCTACAAGGACTTCGACGCGCAACATTTCCCCTCAAAAATCGATGAGCTTTGCGAGGCGTTGGGGGCCGAATCCGTTCATTTCCCGCTGAAAACGCGGTGCTGCGGGGGAAGCCAAATGGGAACCCTCCCCTCAGTGGCCCAGCGTCTCGTTTTCGCAATCCTGCGCGAGGCGAAACGCCAAGGGGCTAATCTCATTGTGAGCGTGTGCCCCCTTTGCCATTTTAACCTGGATTCGTATCAGCCGGAGATTGTCCGTCGCTTCGGCGAGGATGTCTCGATTCCCTGCATGTACTACACCCAACTCATGGGGCTGGCTTTCGGCATCGATCCCATAACGCTGGGTCTGCAACGCAATCTCACCTGGGACAGCTGTGAGCTTCGTCAGCGTTTCGCTGCGGCTCCAGCGAGGGCGTAAGGAGGTGGCGACGATGAGCACAAACGGGCAAGAAGTTCGCATTGGAGTTTACATCTGCCATTGTGGGTTCAACATAGCCGGGACAATTGACGTGCAGGCGGTGTGTGAGTACGCACAGTCGCTGCCCCACGTCGTGCTCGCGCGCACTTATAAGTACATGTGCTCGGACCCCGGGCAGGAACTGATCATTACCGACATTGCCGAGCACAAACTCAATCGCATCGTCGTGGCTGCATGCTCGCCTAACCTTCACGAGGCAACGTTCCGCGGCGCACTCCAGCGCGCAGGGATCAACCCCTACTTCTTCCAGATGGTCAACATCCGCGAACACGCCTCGTGGGTGCACGAGGATCGCCAAGCGGCGACGGCCAAAGCCAAGGATCAGGTGCGAGCGGCCGTGGCTCGAGTGCAATTCCATAAGCCTCTCGAACGCAAACGATTCGCTGTGGAGCAAAGCGTGCTTGTCGTCGGCGGAGGCATCGCCGGCATCACCGCTGCTCTTGAGATTGCTAATAGCGGTAAACATGTTTACCTCGTAGAGCGGGAGCCGTCCATTGGCGGGCACATGGCCAAATACGACAAGACCTTCCCCACGCTCGACTGTGCGGCCTGCATTCTGACGCCCAAAATGAGCGAAGTGCGGGAGCATCCTAACATCACCCTCTGGACCTACTCCGAGGTTCAAGAGGTTTCCGGACACGTGGGAAAATTCACCGTCAAAGTGCGGCGAAAACCGCGCTACATCAACGAGGATCTCTGTGTGGGCTGCATGGAATGCGTGAGCGCTTGCGTCTACAAAGAGCCCAAATTCCCCGATGAATTCAATGAGCGGCTCGGCAAGCGCAAGCCTATCTTCATGCCATTCCCACAGGCTGTGCCGCCGGTGGTAACCATTGACCCTGAGACGTGCCTGAAATTCAAGACCGGCAAGTGCAAGTCACCCTGCGCCACGGTCTGCGACCGAAAAGCGGTCGATTTCGAGCAAAAGGAAACCATCGAGGAAGTTGAAGTTGGGGCGGTGGTCATCGCTACGGGGTTCAAGGTCTTCGATGCGACCCGATTGCCCCTTTACGGCTATGGGATCTACTCAAACGTTTACACTTCTCTGGAAGTTGAGCGGCTAGTCAACTCCTCCGGACCGACGGGCGGTGAGATCGTCTGCCGCGATGGCCGCAAACCCAAATCGATTGGCATCATTCACTGTGTGGGCTCGCGCGACAAGAAGACCAACCGTTGGTGCTCGCGTGTTTGCTGCATGTACTCGTTGAAGCTGGCACATCTGTTGCGCGAGCATACCGGAGCCGATGTCTATCAGTTCTACATTGATATGCGCTGCCCGGGCAAAGGCTACGATGAGTTCTACGAGCGTCTGCTGGATGAAGGAATTCAGATGATTCGGGGCCGCGCGGCCGAGGTGACGGATTGGACGATGACGCCCGAAGAAGAGGGCAAACTCGTCATCCGGGTCGAGGATACGCTGTCGGCCTACGTCCGACGCATCCCTGTCGACATGGTCGTGCTTTCTGTGGGGCTGGAGCCGGCGGAGGAGTCCGACGCGGTGCGACGGATGTTCAATATCTCATGCTCGAAGGAAGGCTTCTTCCTCGAAAAGCACCCCAAGCTAGCGCCCGTAGAAACGGCAACAGCAGGCGTCTTCATCGCCGGGTGCTGCCAGGGACCGAAGGACATTCCCGATACGGTCGCACAAGCGGGTGCTGCGGCAGCTCATGCGATCGCCCTCCTCGACAAGGGCTACGTGGAAATCGAGCCCAATACGGCCTACATCAACCCCGACGAGTGCAGCGGATGCAAGTCGTGCATTCCCCTGTGCCCCTACCATGCGATTGTCTTCGACGAGGCGCTCAAAAAGGCGCGCATCGACGAGGCGCTGTGTGCGGGATGCGGAACGTGTGTGGCCTCGTGTCCGTCGGGTTCGATCACGCAAAACCTTTTCGAGGACGAGCAAATCTTCAGCGAGATTGACGAGGTGTTGAGCCATGTCTGAGCAATTCGAACCCAAAATCGTAGCGTTTTTCTGCAACTGGTGCACGTACGCTGCAGCGGATCTGGCGGGCGTCTCGCGCATGAAGTATGCGCCAAACCTGCGCACAATCCGCCTGATGTGCAGCGGACGCGTCGACCCGCAGTTCGTGCTCGAAGCTTTTGCCCGCGGCGCGGATGGCGTGCTGATTGGAGGCTGCCATCCGGGCGATTGCCACTACATCAGCGGCAACTACAAATGCTTGCGGCGCTTCAAGATGCTCAAACGGGTCGTGCGCGACATGGGCATCGAACCGGAAAGGCTGAGGCTCGAGTGGATTTCCGCCTCCGAGGGCGACAAGTTGCGCCACGTGGTGAATGAATTCGTGGATCAACTGCGCGAGCTCGGTCCACTCAATCTGCCAGGACGATTTGTCGAGTGGGACAAAGAAGTGGCGGAGCTGCGTGAAAAAGTCGAGCAACAGGAGAACGAGCAACAGGAGGTGAGCAGTCATGCCTGAGAAACCCAAAATTGCCTTCTACTGGTGCGCTTCATGTGGTGGCTGCGAGGAGTCGGTGGTGGATCTGGCCGAGAGCATCCTCGATGTTGCCGCTGCCGTGGACATTGTCTTCTGGCCCGTCGCCATGGACTTCAAGGTGAAGGACGTCGAGGCGATGCCCGATAAGTCCATCCTGGCGACGATGATCAACGGAGCAATCCGAACATCGGAGCAGGAGGAGATTGCCCACCTTCTGCGCCGCAAGAGCCAATACATCATCGCCTACGGCTCGTGTGCTCATCTGGGAGGCGTCCCGGCCCTGGCCAATCAATTCTCCCGCGAGCAAATTCTCGAATATGTTTACGAAAAAGCTCCTTCCGTTGTGAATCCCGATAAAAAGCGCCCCCAACCGCGCTTGAAAGACAACGGTTGTGAAGTAACTTTGCCAGAGTTTCGCAATGTCGTGCGGGCCCTGGATCAGATCGTCGACGTTGATTACTACCTGCCGGGATGCGCTCCCTCGCCCAAGCTGCTGGCAGCAGCGGTGCAAGCGTTGCTCAAAGGGGAGCTCCCGCCGAAGGGAAGCGTGCTGGCGCCCGATGTCGCACTGTGTGACGAATGTCCACGCAAGGAGTCGAAGCCCACGGAACTCAGCTTCAAGGAGTTTAAGCGGCCGCATGAAATCATCGCGGATCCGAATCTGTGCTTCTTGGCGCAGGGGCTTGTGTGCATGGGACCGGCCACACGCAGCGGCTGTGGGGCAGCCTGCATCTCGGGCAATATGCCGTGTACGGGATGTTACGGCCCACCTTCGCGCGTGCGCGATCAAGGAGCCAAAATCATCTCCTCGCTTTGCGCTAATCTTGCCGCTGAGGAAGAAGCGGAAATCGAGACCATTCTCAGCACTATTCCTGACCCAATCGGCACTTTCTATCGTTATGGGCTGGCGCGTTCGCTGCTGCGCCGCCGAGCTGACCTGAAGTGAGCTTCTCGGAGGAAGAACGATGGACAAACCTGTGCAACAAGCATTCAACGAGGCTCAAAAGCAGGCCAATGCGGCCTACATGGCGGCCCGCCGCCGAATCACTGTGGATCCCATCACACGGTTGGAGGGCCACGGCAAAATCGATATTTTTCTCGACGACAAAGGAGAGGTCGAGCGCGCTTATTTCCAGGTGCCTGAGCTGCGCGGCTTTGAGGTGTTCAGTCTAGGGCGACCTGCCGAGGATATGCCGCAAATCACAAGCCGCATTTGCGGCGTCTGCCCAACGGCTCACCATATGGCGGCAACTAAGGCGCTGGATGATCTCTACAAAGTCGATCCGCCCAGCGCCGCGAAAAAGCTGCGCGAGCTTGTTTACAACACATTTATGCTGGAAGACCACGCGCTGCACGTCTTCGTCCTGGGCGGGCCGGATTTCATCGTGGGTCCCGATGCGCCGGCTTCGATGCGCAACGTCCTGGGAGTCGTCGAGAAAGCGGGGCTTGAGGTCGGAAAACGGGTCATTAGCACGCGGCGAAAACTGCGTGAGTTCATCGCCTACCTTGGAGGAAAAGTCATCCATCCGGTGCTGGGCCTGCCGGGCGGCGTTGCCAAGGGAATTGCCAAAGAGGATCTGCCGCGTTTCCAGGAGCTATGCCGCGAGGCACTCGATTTCGCGCTCTTTACCCTCCAGATCTTCCGCGATATCGTGCTCAAGAATGATGAATACGTGAAACTCATCACGAGCGATGCCTATACCCATTGCACGTATTACATGGGGCTTGTGGATGAGAACAACTGCCCGAATTTTTACGACGGCCTCATCCGCGTGGTGGATCCCAACGGCAAAGAACTCTCCAAATTCCCCGTCCAACGCTATCTTGACTACGTGGGGGAGCATGTCGAGCCGTGGAGCTATGTGAAATTCTGCTACCTCAAACCCGTTGGCTGGAAGGGCTTTGTTGATGGCCCCGAGAGTGGCATCTACTCCGTGGCGCCGCTGGCTCGTTTGAACGCGTCGGAGCGCATGGCCACGCCAGAGGCTCAAAAGGCACGCGAAGAGTATTTCGGCACACTGGGGTATCCCGTCCATCATACGCTCGCCAATCACTGGGCGCGCGTGGTCGAGATGGTGTACGCGGCGGAGCGCATGGTGGAGCTCATCAACGATCCGGAAATCACAAGCAGTGAGATCCGACGCTTGCCTACCGAAAAACCATCGGTAGGAATCGGCGTCGTCGAAGCACCTCGGGGCACACTCATCCACCATTATGAGACGGATGAACGCGGGATTTTGACGAAGGTGAACCTCATTGTGGCCACGCAGAACAATTCGGCACGCATGGCCATGAGCGTCGAGAAAGCGGCAAAAGCTCTCATTCGCGGCGGTGAGGTGAGCGAAGGGCTTCTCAACAAAGTGGAGATGGCCTTCCGTGCCTATGATCCTTGCCACGCATGCGCAACACATTCTCTGCCGGGCGAGATGCCACTCATCGCGCGAATTCGAAATGCCCGCGGAGAAATCATGAGGGAACTGCGGCGGTGAGCGAGGCCCCTTGCCAAGACTCTATAGGGAAGCGCAAAGGAGGGGAAGGGAGCAGCGCGCGGGTTGTCGTTCTCGCTCTTGGGAATGATATCTTGGGCGACGACGCTGTGGGCTTTTTGGCCGCCCGCGCGCTCCGCTCCGAATTCGCGGACCGCGCAACTTTCGTGGAAACCGGTGAGGCAGGACTTGCCCTCATTGAACTTCTCGAAGGCTTCGACAAAGCTCTCCTTCTCGATGCCTGCGTGACAGGGAAAGTGGCGCCGGGGACGATTGTCGAATACATTCCGGACGATTTTAGCCGAGTTGTGGCCCCCTCACCACATTATGCGGGCCTGCCTGAGGTACTCGACCTCGCTCAGCGCCTGGAAATTGAGTTTCCGCGCGAGATCCGCATTTTGGCGATGGAAGTTGAAGATCCATTTACAGTGCGAGAAGAGCTGACACCGACAGTGGCCGCAGCTCTTCCACGATTCATTGATCGCGCACGGGCGGAACTCAAACGTTTGGTCGCGAGCTCATAAACGGCCCGCACCTCAGCTCGTGTTCTCATGGGGTTATGGCTGCGGGTTGAGGCGGCCTTCGTCGCTCACCTTAACCGCGAAAAGCGCAATTGCGCTATCTCGTCATTATTTAGGCTTAGTGACTTGATAACAAGAGAGTCCGTCTTCAGCGGTTTGAGCGCGAGCGGCGACGCAATCGGCTCGGTTTGCTCGACTGCGGTTCGCTCTTCTTTTGCTGCGGCTCAAGCTCCTCGACGCGGATTTCGCGGCCAAGCTCGCTCGACCGATATATGCCATCGATGATGCGTTGGACGTTGAGGCATTCTTCAGGTTTCACGAGGACTTCTGCCTCGCCGCGCAAGCAGGCGACCCAGTGACGAATCTCCTCCTCATGGGGACGCTTCTCAGGGAAGCCGCTCGGAACGATATCGAGGAGGGCTTCCTCGCGAGAGCTTTGGATGTGCACCCCCGCCTGCGGGCCAAAGGGCCGCACGACGATGCCACCGCGGTCTCCGAGGACGAGCTGAGAAAAGTCTTCATTTTCCTCGATGTGGGCAGCCCAGCTGGTCGTCAGGCTCAAGGTAGCGCCATTGGCAAAACGCACAAAACCGGTCGCAAAATCCTCAACGTCGAAGTCGTCGCGCTTATAGTCGCCCCACGTGGAATAGAAACTCACCCGGTTGCCGAACATCGTGTAGGTGCGGCCACTGACCGTGACGGGTTCGGGGCTTCCCATCAGCCAAAGAATGCAATCGAGGGCGTGGACACCTATGTCGATAAGGGGGCCGCCCCCCGATTTGTTGCGAATGTGAAACTCGCCCCAGCCTGGCACGCCGCGGCGGCGCAGGGCATGGGAACGCCCAAAGTAGATGTCGCCCAACAGGCCTTCATCAATGCGTCGCTTGATGAACTGGATAAATGGCACGAAGCGGAAGTGGTGGCCGACGGTCAGCATCCTCTTGGTGCGGCGCGACGCCTCCACCATGCGTTCAGCCTCGGCAACATTCATCGCCATCGGCTTTTCGCAGAGCACATGGATCCCAGCCTCAAGCGCAGCAACAGTGGGCTCGCAGTGCGCATAATTCGGCGTGCAAACCGACACGGCATCGAGCTTTTCGTGGGCAAGCATCGCACGATAGTCGCTATAGGCCCGGGGAATCTTGTACTCAGCGGCAAACAGCTGGGCCCGCTCCAGAACCAGGTCGGCGCAGGCGACAATCTCGACGTCCGGACATTTCATGTATCCCCGCACGTGCTCACCCGCAATTCCCCCGCACCCAATAATTCCGATCCGTATTGTCATACGAGATTGTGGTCCTTCTCGCGAAAAATCTCCTGCAAAACTCGTCTCGGCTTCCTAGCTTTCAGAGAGAAGGCCGAGCGTAGCGGGTGCAAATAAAATTTTCCGTTACACATCGAGGAGGCCTTTGGCCCATCGGATGAGGTGCGGCGCTAGCTTCGCAAAAGCGCGGGCCCGGTGACTGACGGTGTTCTTGACCTCAGCCGGGACCTCGGCCAGATGACAATTGAGCTCGCTAACAAAAAAGACGGGATCAAAGCCAAATCCGTGTGTGCCGCGAGCTTCGTGGGCAATGCTGCCCTCGAGCTCGCCACGTTCAAGCGCTATGAGCTGCGGTGGGCTGCCGGGCACGGCAAAAGCCGCCGCACAGACGAATCGCGCGGTCCGCCTCTCGTCGTGCACATCTCGCATTTCTTCGAGAAGGCGCGATATCCGCTCGGCGTCGGTCGCTGCGTAACGCGCGGAGAAGACGCCGGGTCGCCCCCCAAGCGCATCGACCACAAGCCCTGAATCATCGGCAACGCAGGCGAGGCCGGTGCGCTCGGCGTAATAGAGAGCTTTAAGGCGCGCATTGTCCTCAAAAGTCGATCCATTTTCCTCCGGCGGTCTGATCTCAGGAAAATCCAGGGCCGTACGGAGAACGACCTGAAAGTGCTCTCCGAGGATCTTTTCCAATTCGCGCAGCTTGCCCCGATTCGTCGTCGCTAAAAGCAGTGTTCGCATCGCTCTTGCCTAAGTCCTCAAAAACATGCGTGATGGTAACGTGACTCAACGGTTTTGCTTGTGTGGCATCGCTACTGAAAAGAGGTTTCTCGTGACAATGAAATTCGCACTCTGGCGACGCACGTGGAAAAACGCTGGGAAGGGGCTCGTCTGGCTCTGGGCCATCATTGCCTTGGGAGTGGGATGCGGTCAGCGCAAGGCACAACGCCCCGAAACGCCGGCGGGACCAACGGAGAAACGCTGTGCCCTCACGGGGCGAGCCCTGCTGGCCGATGCTTCACCCAATGGCCATTTGGGAATTCTCGTCTACCTCGCAGGCACCTCCTACAATGCCCATACCGACGAGAATGGTGCCTACACCATCTCGGATCTCCCGGCGGGGGCCTACACCATTGTGGCAGAACGTGCTGGTTACAAAACGGTCACCGTCGACCGCGTCGAGTTAGACCCCGATGTTCATACTCGCGAGACACCTTACATTGCGCGAACAGCCGTTCTGGAGAGAGCAGACAGCCCGTTGGGAGCTACCACGGCAACGGCGAGCACGCTGCCAGCACGGCGGTTGGGCTCGCTCTTCGGTTATGTGACTCTTGTCGACGCGCCGACGAACGAGGGAGTTCTCGTGCGGATTCAAGGGACGCCGCTGGTGACAGTGACTGATGAAGCAGGCGTTTATCGGTTTCTGAATGTGGAACAGGGCGCCTATCGAGTGACTTTCGAAAAGCCGGGCTTCACTTCAGCAGCGATTGACGTCATTGTCGTGGGTGGTGAGGAGACGAAAGCCGATAGCGTTCTCTTAGAGCGCGAGGAGGCTGCCAGCGAACGTGCTCTTTCGGCGCCAATTTCGCGCGAGGAGCTCAGCGGCGATCGTGCCATTCGCGGACGCGTGCGCCTGCTTGATGCGACCGGCAGTGAGTCGCGCGACTTTTCCCGCGTGACCCTCGCTCTCGACAATTCAGACTACATTGTGACTCCCGACGAAGGCGGGCGCTTTGAGTTCAGTCGGCTACCGGCAGGCGTCTACACAGTCTTGGCTACCATTGACGCTTCGAATCCGCGTTCCTATCTGGTCGATTTGCGCGACAAGCGCGTGGTGGAACTGAACATTGAATTAGCCCCGTCGCCGGCCGAGCAGCCGGCTCCTGGAACAGTCAAAGGCAAAGTGGAGGTCGAAGCTGAAACCTCTTCGGATCTCATTGATGCGAGCGGCGTCCAGATAGCCTTGGCCGGGACGCGCTTCATTGTCGCGAGTGCACCCGACGGGTCGTTCACAATCAGCGAAGTCCCCCCTGGCACCTACGTCCTAGTGGCAACCCGCGAGGGCTATGAGCCAGCTCGGGTAGATGCCGTGGACGTGCAGCCAGGGCAGACGGTGGACGTCGGCACCCTCAGACTTGAGCCGAAGCGCGACTATCCCCGCGTCGTTTGGACGGATCCGCCGGATGGCGCCCGCAATATCATGGTGGGCTACGAGCTTGTCGTGAAGATCAAGTTCTCGAAACCGATGGACGCGGCCAGTGTTGAGCGGGCCACGACCATTGATCCCATGCCCAATTATCAGTTCCACATGGGAGCTGGCAGTCACCCTGCTGCCGACGATCGCACAGCGGTGCTGGTCTTCTCGAACGACGATGCGAACCGTCCCATTCGTTTCAACACACTTTACCGCGTCACAGTGGCGCGCAGCGCCAGTGACCAGACGGGACTGGGGATGCGGCAGGATTATTCGTTCGGTTTCACGACGGGGGCGCCAGGGATTATGAGGACCTCGCCTCGCGATGGTGCTGTGGACGTCCGAGTCAATAGTCTGAATCTCCCGATTTCGGTTTTCTTCAATGCCCGAATTCGCCCTGAAACTTTCAATGCGAACAGCGTGCGCTTCCGCCCGCGTCTGGCTATTGACCCGAAGCTGCTCATTGATACGGACCCACGCACTGGCTGGAGCGTCGGTCGAATTTTTGCTGAGCTGGAGCCGGGCAAGGACTACACGGTAACAATCGATCGCAGTGTGCGAACATCGACAAATCAACCGCTCTCGAACACGCCGTATACGATTCGTTTCCGCACTGAAAAAACCCAGCGAGAAATCCGCTAGTTGGGCGCTGAAACCTCCGGCAAACTGCCGAAAAAAACATTAGGGGGCGCCCCGTGACTGGCGCCCCAGCATCGAACTTAGCCGGTGCACGCCTCAGCCAGTAGCGGCAGGGTGCGCGACGCATGAGACCTCAGTATTTCTCCCACTCGTCTGTCCGCGTTACGGTGCCAAGGTGATAACCGAAGAGGTGATCGCCGAGAATCCATCCCTCGTTCGCGCTGGCGGCATTAGGAAGGAGCACCTTGTACCAATCGCCCGCGCGGCCTGTGCACACAAAGCGCTGACCAGTGACAGCTTTCCCCACAATCGGCGACGTGTTGGTGGCGCCAGCTGCGGGCGAGGCGTAAATCGGCACTTCGACGTAGTCGTTGATGTCATTGGAATCGTTGTTTGCCGTCTTGTCGGTCTTGATCCCCACCGTTGCCACGGGAGTGACGCTTGTGTCGATGCGCGCCACAAGTGTGTTCGAGATCCAGCCCGTGCGGCGATACACACGTGGCACAATCTTGATGGCATCGGCGACGATCATTCCCGGCGCTCCGGAATCAATGCGCCCCGTCACACTGCCTTCGCGCAACTCAAGTGAGGCAGCAGCATTGCGGTCGAAGAAGAATTGCCCGAGCCGCACCCATGAATTGGGGAATGGCTGATCTTCTTCGAAGCGCACAATGAGTCGATAATTCGTCGCCCGCGAAGCGTTCTGGTAGGTGTCGACGCTGATGTAATAAGTCCCTGGCGCTAGGGCTGACGACGTGAAGGACCAGTCTGCTCGTTGGATGCAGGCCGTATTCGACGGTGCCGTAAGAAGATGAATGTCGACATCCAGCGTGGGATAGCCACTGTGCTCGACGGCCACATAGACGGTCGAAGTTGTGAGCAAGTCAAATCGATAGAGATTCTCTGGCCCTCCTTCGGAAATGCCTGAGCCGGCGGGGCTGTAGCTTGCCCACTCGCTGGGCGCGCCAATCGTCGTATGATCGACGATATAAGGATTGCGGGCGATTCGGTAGGGATTGCTCTTCGTGCCGTCTCCTGCGGGGCCGGCAAAGCCGCGCTGCTGGAGGAGACCGGTGGTGACGCCGCTGCTGTGGGAGACTCGGTATTCCACGTTGGCAGCATTGGCGGATGCTGACCATGTTATGTAAATATCATAATAGCCGCGATGATTTGGCATCGTCCACGTGAATGTAGCAACATCGGCGGGGTCGCCACTTCCGGAAAAGGTGGAAGCCCGGGTGCCGACCGCGGCCAGTTCGACCCGATTCGCATCAGCGGTATCATCAACCACGGTTGATTTGTCAGCCAGATCACTCCACGAACCTGTCTCGCTATAGCCAGGAGCAAGGGCGCCGCTTGAGGTGCGGCTCTCGCGCGCCATCGCCGGCGGCATCGGAAGCATGACACGATACCAGCCATTGTGTTGGGTAGCCACGAGCTTCGTCCCACCGTCGACTGTAGTCAGAATGTTGTAAGAGGTCGAATTCCCCTCGCGAATGTTGACCGTCGTCCCGGTGACATTCAGGTAGATGAGACAGGGATACCCATCGGCACGGTAGAACTCGTCGTTTTCCCACCAGCCGTGGTAGAACGGGCACGTTTGTACGTCGCTGGGGAGAAGGGAAATCCCGTAATGGAGGTGGGGGCCTGTGGAATTACCCGTGTTGTCGCTGTAGGCAACAAGTTGACCCTTTATGACCGAATCTCCGCTGTTGGGGATCACGCCATTTTGGGCCAGATGCCAATATCGCGACCGGTAATTGCGCCCCGCGATGCCAGAGTGATTGAGAATGAGATAATTGCCTGTGTCGGAGTGATCGTCGTTGGGCACCGATTCCCTCAGGGCATAAACGGTTCCGTTGGCCACGGCGTAGAGCGACGTCCCCGTCACCATACCCCAGTCCGTTCCACTATGGTCATCGTAGGCATGACCACTTCCAGCAGTGGGCTCGCCGAGGGTCCAGCCTGTCCAGTCAGCTCGATCTCCTGACGAGCGATTGATATCAAAAGCTGCTGTCATGTTAAAATTATTTGGGCTTGACATGGGCCAACCAAAAGCGGGTGGTGTTTCGGCCGGCGCAGCGTAAAGCGTGGCAGCCGACAAGCCAAGGGTGATTGTTGCGAGGTTGGGCAGGGAGAAGGTCTTCATCGTTCGGCCTCCTTCTGGAGTTCTGCCGGGGTGATCGTCGCGACGGTCCCGTCGGGTTTCAGATAGGCAATGCGGTCAGATCCTAGGATCTGAGGATAGCGGCCTGGACCCAAGGGCCGAGCGTCGGTGCCATCGGGGCACATGCTCCAGAGTACGCCGCCTCCGTCTGGCGTCCCAGCTTCGAAGAGAAGGCGATCGCCCAACCACTGGTACGTCCCAACACGTCCCAGGGGAACGCCGCGCGGGGGCTCGCCTGCTGGAGCGATGAGAGTCCCGACGGTCGTGCTCAGGTCTGCCAGCGCGAGTTTGCGGACACCACCACGATCATCCAGAAGATCCAAGTGAATGTAATAAAGTTCGCTCGCGTCTGGGGAGAAGAAGGGGTTGTAATTCGTTCCTCCATCGTTGACGACCTCTCCGAGAGGAGCCAGCGAGATAGCGTCGACGAGCACAATGCGCGATTGCTGGAGACGCAGGAAGTCGTCCGTTGTGGGCGCGTTATTAGCTTTTTCCTCGGACCAATCTTCCGGATAGAGAACCACAGCAAGACGGGTTGAATCTGGCGCCCACGCCACATGGCTCGCCCGGCCTTCCAAAGGAAGCGTCGTCTGCACGTCGCCCCGCTGAATCACGCACCGGCGCTCGGGCGGAATGATGGCCACAGCTTGACCATCAGGCGAAGGAAAGGCGCGCGCAACACGCTCTGCAAGAATAGCCTGAAGGGTGCCATCCGAAGAGACGAGGGCCAACGGCAAGGCTGGCACAGCCGAAGTGTGCCCCGATGGCGATTCTTTTGTTTCTTGCCGACTCAGAGTGACCAAACATTTCCCTTGATACGCTCCCCAAACACGGTGGATCGTCGCGGGCGTGCCGTCCCCTCGGCGCACCTTCGCTTCACGCGCTTGTGCGCCATCGTGAGTGACAAGTTTGCCGTCAACGGCGAAATAGGCGGTTTGGGCCAGCACAGACATCGCTGTCAGGCCACCAGCCGCTACAAATAAGGCAAGCAGATTCCATTGGCGAAAACTCATACCGAACCTCCCAAGTGTGCTCTTCCCAATAAGAAATGTATCGGAGAACTGATTCGCGTCAAGCGCGAGAGAACAGAATCAGTAGCGGCACGTAGTTTCTTTTGAGCGATGACGAACCACGAAGCGCCACATCCAAAGAACGCAGGGCCCTGGGGTGAAGAGCAATCTCCCGATCCGCCATCGACGTCCGTTGCGCCGCAAGGTCGGCCGACTCAACCATCGTATTCGCGTGCGGATTTCGCCCAAGCGCCCATGCTCGTTTTCTATGAAGTGACTCGTGCGTGCGATCTCGTTTGCACACATTGCCGCGCGAGTGCAATGCCGCGGCCGGCACCGGGGCAACTCACGCCGGACCAAAGCGCAGCGCTTTTGGAAGAGCTCGCGCGTTTCCCGAAGCCGCCCATGGTGATTCTGACGGGCGGCGATCCGATGAAGCGGCGCGATCTTTTCGAGCTGATTCGCCACGGAGCGCGTTGCGGGCTGCGAATGGCTGTGACGCCATCACCCACCCCCCTCATGAGCGAGCAAGCCATCGCGAAAATGAAAGAGTCCGGCGCCTGCGGATTTGGGGTCAGCCTCGATGGAGCTCAACCTCACACGCACGATGAACTCCGCGGCATCGAGGGAAGCCATGCTTTTAGTCTGGCCATGATTCGATGGGCTGGTGAGGCGGGGCTTCCCGTGCAGGTCAATACGACGGTGCTCGCCTCAAACCTCAGCGAACTGGCCGCAATGGCTGACATGCTCGAGCAGCTCCCTGTGCGGATGTGGTCCGTCTTTTTCCTCGTGCCGGTGGGGCGGGCGCGCCATGCCCAGCGAATTAGGCCCTGCCAGTACGAAGACGTTTTCGAGCTCCTTTTCGTGGAGTCTCAGCGGCGTCCGTACGCCGTCAAATCGACTGAAGCGCCCCATTACCGCCGTTTTGTCATGCAGAAACTGGGGCTCGCGCCGGATGCGCCTCCCGACCGCATTTACGGCATGAGCCGCCACGCCCCCGTCGGCACAAATGACGGCCGGGGAGTCATGTTCATCAGCCACACGGGGGAAATCTACCCCAGCGGATTTCTTCCGCTCGTGTGCGGGCAATTTCCGCAGATCTCTCCAGTGGAAGCGTATCAGCGCCATGAGCTCTTCGTTCGCTTGCGCGATGCTACGCTCCTGGGCGGCAAATGTGGCGCTTGCGAGTATCGCGAGATTTGCGGCGGGAGCCGGGCACGAGCCTATGCCGTGTGCGGTGATCCTTTGGCAGCCGAACCCGACTGCGTTTACATACCGCCTCGATGGCTCGAAGAGCAGAGAGCCAAGGTCCGAGAATCTGCGAACAAGCCCTCTCCCCAGCCGTGAAGTAAGCAGGCGAGCGATCGTATTAGGCAATCGATGAGCACGAAACGAAATCTCCTTCCGCCGCGTCGCCCCACGCGTGAAGTGGCTGTCGGGCCATGGATCATTGGTGGGAGCCATCCCATTCGCGTTCAGAGCATGACGAGCACGGATACGGCCGACGTCGAGGCCACTGTGGCGCAGATTCGTGCGCTATGGGAAGCAGGCTGCGAGATCGTGCGGCTGACGGTGGACACAAGGAAAGCAGCCGAGGCGTTGCCCGAGATCCGCAAGCGCACAGCAGGAATTCCGCTGGTGGCGGACATTCACTATAATCATCGCCTTGCCCTGGAGGCGGCGCCGTATGTCGACAAAATCCGCATCAACCCGGGGAACATTGGCAGCCGCGACAACGTGAAGGCCGTCGTGGAAAGAGCCAATGAGTTTGGCCTGCCGATCCGAATTGGAGTCAACAATGGTTCGCTGGAGCGGGAAATTGCCCTGAAGTATGGTGCGCATCTGAAGGACAACATCCTCATGCCGCCGGAGGAAGGCTACCCGCCGGAAGCCTTGGTCGAAAGCGCGCTGCGCAATGTGGAGATTCTCGAGTCGTTCGGATTTCACCGCATTCTCATTAGCGTGAAGAGTTCAAATGTGCCCCTTATGGTGCAGGCTTACCGTCTCTTGAGTCGCCAGTGCGATTACCCCCTTCATCTTGGCGTGACGGAAGCTGGCACGCGCGACAGCTCCAACATCAAGTCGAGCATCGGGATTGGCGCACTTTTGCTGGAGGGCATCGGCGACACTTTGCGCGTCTCGATTGCCGCTCGATCGACAGAAGAAAAGCTCGAAGAAGTACGCACGGGTTTCCGCATCCTTCAGACTTTGGGGCTGCGCCGCTACGGCGTGGAGGTGGTGGCATGCCCTACGTGCGGCCGTGAAGATCAAGGCTTCGACACAACACGTATCGCGCGCGAGATCGAGACGCGAACGGCTCATCTCACGGCGGGCGTCAAAGTTTCTGTGATGGGCTGCTACGTGAACGGCCCTGGCGAAGCAGCCGAGGCGGACCTCGGCGTTGTAGCCAGCGGTAAGGCCGCGCGCATCTACCGCCAGGGAAAACTCATCCTCGAGCAAGTGCCCTTCAGCGAGGTGACCTCAAAGATGCTCGAGCTCATCGAAGAATTCGCCGCTCAACGGCGCGACTAGCATGCAAGGCGTGCAATCTGGAGTTGCATTCTTGCTGTCGTCGCCGGGCTTATACCGCAAAAGATCATTCGTCGCAATGGGACAGGTGAATGCGGATTCGTGAATTTGCCAAAGCCGTCGGCGCAAAGGTCATTGGCTTAGACGAGGATTTTGAGATCACCGGGATCTCCACGCTGGAAGAAGCGCAGCCAGGCCAGATTTCCTTTGTTTCGGCCGAGCGCTATCTTCCCGCGGCCGCAAAGAGTCAGGCTTCTGCCATCATCGTTGCAGAGAACCTCGTCGTGGAGGGTAAGCCCTGTTTGGTGATGAAGGAACCGTGGCTCGGAGTGCTCTATCTGCTTGAGCACTTCTATCCCGCGGATGGCGCGATTTACTACGAGGGCATTCACCCGACAGCTGTGGTCGATCCAACAGCCTGCGTTGGGAGCAACGTTCGCATCGGCCCGTATGCGGTGATTGGTCCGCAAAGCAAAATCGGGAATCGAAGCATCATCGAGGCCGGGTGCATTATCGGTCCGGGGGTCGAGATCGGCGAAGGGTGCCATCTGCATCCACGCGTCGTCGTGGAGCATGGCACTCGCATTGGCAACCGAGTCATCATTCAAGCAGGTGCCGTCCTTGGTGGCGACGGGTTCAAATTTGAAGTGATCGACGGGCGATGGCGCAAGATTCCCCAAGTGGGACGAGTCGTCATCGAGGACGACGTGGAAATTGGCGCGAACACGACGATCGATCGCGCCAGCTTTACGGAAACACGTATTGGGGCAGGCACGAAAATCGATAACCTCGTGCAAATTGCCCACAATGTCCGCATCGGGCGAGATTGCGTCATCGTGGCGCAAGTGGGTATTGCAGGAAGCACAAGTGTGGGCGACGGCAGCATTCTGGCCGCCCAGGTCGGCGTGGCCGACAACCTCAAACTGGGCAAAGGGGTGCGGGTCATGGCGCGCAGTGGCGTCAAGGATGATCTTGCAGACGGCCAGACGGTGCTGGGCGCTCCCGCACGTCCCTTTCGAGTGGCAGCGCGCATTATGGCGGCCGAAGCCAAGCTCCCGGAGCTCGTGGCTGAAGTGGCAAGACTCAGCGAGAGAATCGCCGAACTCGAACGCCGCCTCGGTGAAAAGTAACGCGGCCTGCTTGGCTCGTCGCCTCTTTCTCCAAGGAAGAAGCCCGCGGTCATTCTGCCCGAGCGGCCTGATTTGCGGCCCTGCTTGAGCCACAGGGAAAGTTTCGTCGTTATCTGCTTGCATCTCGCCGTTCCCCTCACATCTCTCTATCGTACGGTGGTGCGAGCGATGTCCGCTGACGAAGGGCACAATGCGGACGCTCGGCCCACCGCCATCTTTTTTGAAGGGATGAGAAGCCGGTGCCACTCGTTGTTATCGTGGGCTGTCAGTGGGGGGATGAGGGTAAGGGAAAGGTCATCGATTTCCTGGCGCATGATGCCGACTGGGTCGCGCGTTATCAGGGCGGCAACAATGCCGGTCACACGGTGATCGTGCACGGCAAGAAATCGATCCTCCATCTCATTCCGTCGGGCATTTTGCACCCCAATGTCAAATGTCTCATTGGCAATGGCGTCGTGGTCGACCCGCAAGCTCTTGTGGAAGAGATTCATCTCCTCGAAGAGAGTGGGATTGCAGTGCGGGAGCGGCTCTTCGTGAGCGAGAATACGCACCTCATCATGCCCTACCATCGCAAACTTGATCACATGATGGAGGCGCGCCGCGGAGCCAACAAAATCGGGACAACAGGGCGCGGCATTGGATGCGCGTACGGCGACAAAGTGGCGCGCCACGGCATCCGGATGCATGACCTACGCGATAAGGACAAGTTCGCGCAGAAGGTTGCCACCTTTTCGCCTTTCTATCAGCACCTCTTTCAGTCGTACGGCGAGCAGCCTTGGAGCGTTGACGAGGTCGTCGAGGAAGTCTGGCGCTACCGCGACGAGATTCTCCCCCTGATCGTCGACGGGGTCACACTCATCAATGAGGAACTTGATAAAGGAAAAAAGGTGCTTGCTGAGGGTGCCCAAGGAATCCTGCTGGATGTCGATTTTGGGACTTATCCCTTTGTGACAAGCTCAAACCCGTCGCCTGGGGGCGTGTGCACAGGACTCGGCGTCGCGCCACGCAAAATCTCCAAGGTCGTTGGTGTGGTGAAAGCCTACTCGACACGCGTAGGGGCTGGGCCGTTTGTCACAGAAATCCACGACGAGCTGGGGACAAAACTGCGCGAGTGGGGAGGAGAATTTGGCGCCACCACGGGCCGGCCAAGACGATGTGGCTGGTTCGACTGCGTGGCATTGCGCCGCTCACTTCAAATAGGCGGCATCACCAACTTGGCTCTTATGAAACTCGATGTTCTCAGCGAGCTCGACGAGATCCGCGTGTGCACGCACTATCGCATCAATGGCAAAACGGTGGATATCTTGCCCTTTGGGCTGGAGACAACCGAAGGCGTGGAGCCGGTCTACGAAACTTTCAAAGGTTGGAAGCAGCCACTCGACCCCGTGAGAAGTTTCGACGACTTGCCGCAGGAAGCCCAGGACTACGTTTTCGCACTCGAAAAACTCATCGGGGCACGCATGGATTTTGTCTCTGTCGGCCCCGACCGCGAGGAAACGATTTTCAGGAGCGAAGAGCTTTTTCGCGGGCTTTAGCGGGTAGAAAACTTTTTCTCAACCATTGACACCACTGGCGCCTTCACACGCTCAGGGAAGACTTTTCTCCCTGCAAGAGCGAGTAAGAGGGGCACAGCCTGAGGCGGCTTCCACCCATGACGCATGTGCTCTCCGGCGCTAGCTCAATGATGAGATTATCCCGCGGCTACTTGCGGTTCTTCCTCGACGGCGCCTGTCTGCTCTTGGCTCAGCACGATAAATTGAGGCTTCTCACATGCCTCAAAAGCGTGCTTCAGAGCAACGATGGCCACTTCGAGCATGGAATCGTCGGGCTCCTTCGTTGTGAGCCGCTGGAACCAGTAACCCGGGACGAGGAAAACTTGCATGAGTGGATTCTTAGGGTAGCGCCCACCAAGCCGCAAAAGCTCAAAACACACACCTGCCACGATGGGCATGAGAACAATGTGGCCAACGATGAGAATGGCCTTGCGCAGGGCAAAGGGAAGCTCGGCAAAGGAAGGCCACACGGCCAATAAGGCTCGCGCGAAGACCGCAAAGACGATAATCGCCACGAGCAGAACGATGGCGATGAAGGTGGTGCCACATCGCGGATGAAAAGTCGAAAGGGGGCGGACATTCTCCACGGTCAGTTCGAGTCCCGCTTCGTAGGCACTCACGGTTTTGTGTTCTGCTCCGTGGTAACGAAACATGCGGTTGATCTCTGGCATCCGTGAAATCAGCCAAACGTAAACCACAAAGATCGCTACACGGATCGCCCCGGAGATGAGATTGTAGAGGATAGGGGAATTCTCTTCCAGCAAGCGCTGACCGCTGCCAAGAAACGGTAGGGCGCTGAAATGGGTGGCCAGGTTGGGGATGACGATAAAGAGGAGGATAGCAAGCCCCAGCCCCGAGACAATTGAGAGGAAAAGTTCGCCGCGGTGTCCGTCTCTTTGGCGCGCGGAAGAGGTCGCCTCCTCACGGCTGGCTTCCGTTGCAGAAAACTCAAGAGCTCGAAAACCAATGAGAAGCATTTCCACGAGAGAGACGGCCCCTCGCAAAATGGGGACTCCGAGCCACTTCTTGCGCTGCGTCAGCGGGAGGTAAGGCTCGGATTTCACAGCAATTGAGCCGTCTGGGCGGCGAACGGCCATGGCCACACCTTGCGGGGCGCGCATCATGACACCTTCGATAAGCGCCTGTCCCCCCACCATGATGGGCCGACCATCAGAGGTAGTTGGGCGTCCACATGCGGGAGCGGAAGTGTTCTTCTGACGATTCATCACATTTCACTAGAGGACTCAGCGGGTTCTATTCTCACCCGACTGGGGCCGCTCACGATTTCAAACCGCTGCGCGCGATGCCTTCGATAAAGAACCGCTGGAGCACAAAGAAGATGATCACAATGGGAAGAATGCAGAACGTTGAGGCCGCCATGAGCAGGTGAAATTCGCTCCCCGCCTCAGTGTTCATGACCTGCAAGCCCACCATGAGCGTGCGCATCTCGGGCTTAGACGTCACAACAATCGGCCACAGGAGCGAATTCCACGTACCGATGAAGGAGAAAATGCCGCTCGTGATGAGCACCGGCTTCGACAGCGGCACCATGACCAACCAGAGAAAACGCCAGCGTCCGGCGCCATCAATTTGAGCGGCGTCCCACAGATCATTGGGAATGGTCATGAAAAACTGCCTTACCAGGAAGATGGTGAAAACGCTCGCGAGCCATGGAACGATAAGGGCTTTGTACGTATCGAGCCAGCCTAGGTTCGCGAGAATGATGTACTTCGGGATGAGCAGCACTTCGCCAGGCACCATGATTGTGGCCAGGACGATGTAGAAAAACAGCCCTTTGCCAATGAAGTTCATGCGGGCGAAGGCGTAGGCAGCGAGGACACTCGTGATGAGCGTGCCGGCGGTACTGACAATTGCTGTGTAGGTGCTAACAAAATAATAGCGCGCAAACCCCACCTCTGGCTTGTTCCAGGCCTCAACGTAGTTCTGCCACAGAAACTTCTTCGGCCACCAGGTGGGCGGGGATGCCATAGCCTCGGCGTAATCTTTGAAGGAGGTGATGACCATCCAGTAAAAGGGAAGCACCATGATGATGGCGCCGAGAGTCAGGACGTTGTACTTGAGATGCGTGAGCAGGAGGCGACGGCGCCCCGTGGCAAAACAATAGACGACCGTCACAATGACGTAAAGGGCGTAAGCGATAGCCAGATACTTCATCTTTTCGCGTCCTTTTTCATCCTGGCAAAGTCACGTTCACTTTCCAGCAAAATAGAGGTGTGCGAGAATTATTGAGACTACTATACCGGTAAACTCGCCCGTCAAGCCCGCAGCGATCGTGTGACGCGGATTTTTGACCCCAATGCTGCCGAAATAGACAGCGACGACGTAGAAGGTCGTTTCCGTGCTTCCTTGAATGACACTTGCCATAAACCCGGGCAGGCTATCAACGCCATAGCGCGAGAAAATATCGAGCATGACACCGCGCGCAGCACTGCCACTGAGCGGCTTGACCAGACTCAGCAAAATAATGTCCGAGGGCACGAGTGATGGTGGCAGGAAGTAACCTATCGCGCGAGCAAGCATCTCCATCGCGCCGCTGGCCCGAAAAATGGCAATCGCGCAGAGAATGACCACGAGGTAGGGGATGATCATGACAGCAACGTTGAAGCCTTCCTTGGCACCTTCGACGAAAACCTCGTAGACCTTGACGCGCCGCGCGTAGCCGTAGGCGACGATGAAAAGAAAAATGAGGGGAATGATCCAGCTATTAACGAGTTCAATGATTTCTTTCATGGCTTAGCGTTCCTCCTTCCTCGAGGTTGAGGGCCCTGCGTGAGAATCGAGCAGCGATGGTGTATCGGGGCTGAGACGCTCAAGCAGCTTGCACGAAACAATCGCGGCGATTTTGCCGCACAGCGTGGCGATGAGAATGGGAACAATAATTGTCGTGGGGGCTGTTGAGCCCGAGGCCACGCGCCAACCGATGACAGAAACCGGCAGCAACGTTAGGCTTGACGTGTTGAGAGCCAAAAACATGCACATGGCGTTCGAGGCGGTGTCTTTCTGGCCGTTGAGCTCCTGCAGTTCCTTCATGGCTTTGATGCCCAGGGGCGTGGCAGCGTTGTCGAGCCCGAGGATGTTGGCGGCCATATTCATGAGCATCGCCCCTGCTGCGGGATGATCGATGGGCACTCGCGGAAAGAGAAAGCGGAAGATAGGAGCGATCCCGCGCGCGAGAAGCTGGATGAGTCCCGCCGACTCGGCGATTTTCATGAAGCCGAGCCAGAGCGCCATAATCCCGATGTAGTCAATGGCCAAGCCCACAGCGCCCGACTTTTCTTTGTGAGTCACCGGATCCTGGTATCGGAAGCCCGCGACGTTGATGGCTTCCTGCGTGATGCGATCGCCAGCCGCAGCGATAGCTTTGAGTTTTTCTTCTGCCGTGGCATAGACACGCGTTTCGACAATCTCCTGGCCGTTCACGATCCGTGTGACTTTTTCACCCCGCTGGGCGCGGTAGAGGGAAGAACTGAGAGCCACCAGGATCCCGATGATAACAAGGAAAGCAAAGACGTGGTTGAGCATGGTGCGCTCGACTCCTTTCTTGAGTTCAGTTCTGTGGGCGGGAGGTCACGCGCGAGCTGTGGGCAGTTTGATGCGCCGCGCAAGAGACTCCCGCTGAGCCTCAATCGCTGAGGTGCTTCTCACTAAAAGGCAAGAGCTCAGACGATGACACTGTGCAAAGGATGGATCTCAAAACGCGCCGTGAGGGGGGAGGAACATGAACCAAAAGGGCCTAGGCGCGGCGCAATGGCTGAAGAACGAAGTTATGGGCAGCTTCTGCCCACGCCCCCAACGGGAGGACACGGATGGGATAGCGGTCGAACGGCTGCGGACACTTCAAACGTTGCATGTGCCCCCACTCACGAAGTGCCGACCGAGTTGACCTTGGGTCCGCGACACTCAGCGAAGCGCCCAGAATCCTTCTGCTGGTCGCCTCTCCGGCCTCGTTCTCCAAGGGGCGCTGCGGTGGCGGCGTCGCTCATGCGGCTCAACGGCTCACCGCAACACACGGGGCGCGGTCCTTGCGGACCGCGCCCACGGTGTGGGGAAGCGGAAGGAAGGTTAGGGAAGAGACAGTGTCAAATGCCAGCCCCCTGTTGGGCAGCCGTGTAACCCTCGATGAGGATTTGCGCCACCTCGGGGCGGGTGAATTCGGGTGGCGGCATGATGCCCGAGCTCAGCATCTCACGCACCTTGGTCCCACTCAACGTGACGTGGTGCTCTTTTGGGTGCGGGCACGTCTTGACGCTCGCCATATTGCCGCACGACCGGCAATAAAATGTATAGTCGAAGAAGAGAGGCGTGATCCCGATGGCTTGCGGATCAAAATTGTCGAAAATGTAATGCGCATCGAAAGTCCCGTAATAGTTGCCCACGCCAGCGTGATCGCGCCCGACAATGAAATGTGAGCAGCCATAGTTCTTGCGGATGAGCGCGTGGAAGACGGCCTCACGTGGGCCGGCGTAGCGCATGGCCGCAGGATTAACGCCAATGAGCACGCGCTCGCGCGGATAGTACTTCTCCACGATCACTTCGTACGTGCGCATGCGCAACTCGGCCGACACGTCGTCGTCCTTCGTCTTGCCCACAAGTGGGTGGAGGAAGAGACCGTCCGTGATTTCCATGGCCACCTTCTGCATGTACTCGTGCGCGCGGTGAATGGGGTTGCGCGTTTGGAAGCCGACGATACGCCGCCACCCGCGTTTCTGAAAGATTGCGCGAGTCTGGGCAGGGGTCAGGCGGTACTCCTGGAAGTCAGCATGTGGCGGAAGATTGACAACATCGAGTCCCCCCCCAAGCGCATAGTCGCCGCGCTGCAGCAGAGCGGCCACTCCCGGATGCTTCTCGTCGTCTGTGCCATAAACCTGCACCGCTTCATTGCCCTTGTGGTAGCGAAACTTTGATTCGACGCGAAGAATGGCTAAGAGCGTTCCGGCCTGGTCGTAAAGCGCCACCTCGCTGCCTTCGGACACGTGCGAGGCAATCGTGTCGTCGACCGTCAGCGTGATCGGAATCGTCCACGGCAGACCGTTGGCCAAGTGCATCCCATTGACGACGCTCGTGTAGTCGTCGTAGTTCATGAACCCTTCGAGCGGCGATACGGCGCCCACAGCGATGAGCTCGATGTCCGAAGCCTCCCACTCCCCCACCACGATCTTTGGGAGGCGGGGCGCTCGCGCAAGCGCCTCGTTGCGAGCCTCGCCTTCCAAAACTCGGTTCACAAGTTTCCCACCGTGAGGTTCGATCACGGGTCGTTGCTCTGCTGCCGTCAAGGGTCTGTTCCTTTCTCATCTAAAGCTTGAGTGGCCGCATCGCGGAGTCAGGCTCTTTGCCCGACCTCTGCGGCCAGTCTCCCAGTTTGGAATTAGTCTATTCATCTAGTAGATATTTATTCTTTTCCGGCGCCTTTTTTGTGAAACAGCGAGCGGGAAAGACGTTTTTTCGCTCGACCTGTCGCTTGAAGGGCCGCCGGCCAAAGGGTGGGAGCGCGCGCGGGACTTCACGGTCCGCTACCAAAAACCTCAACCAGCCGCTCACTCACGGAATGAGAAGTGGTCGGAAAGCTTTGAGAAAGCAGAACGACGGGGAATAAGACCCTTCGAAAAACGGGTCATGGCGATTTCACAGGCGCACTTTCGCGGGAAAGCCAATGGCGAGCCATGCGCCTCGCGCGGTGGCAAGCTTCGCCCCCCACTCATCGCTGCACCCGCCCGGGACCCACCACCCTGCCGAAATTGACGTCGCGCTTGGCTGGGCTCCTCACCTCACCCGGCAAGACTCGCACCCGCGAGGCTTCTCGGGCAAGAAAACGTGGCTAGATAAAGCCGTGCCCACCGAATCATGCCCCGAGCCAATCATTGCCCCATGGGGGGCGAAGCGACAACGGTAGATTCGACATCGGCCCGCGGAGCCATAAGGCGCCCTCTCGGCTCCCCCACCCCGGAATACGCTCTCGAGCCTACTTCACAGCCGGCACGAAGAAATGGCACAGCGTGGCCGCCAGCAGGCCAACGTACGTGCCGATGATTCCGCCAAGGATCCCCAAGAGCACCCCCATCGGAGCCAACTCGCGCTGATAGGTGCTCGCCACAACCGATGCACTCGCGGCCCCGCCAACATTGGCCTGACTGGCCACGGCGCCAAAAACGAGCGGCGCCCGGAGCCAATAGGTGAAAAGCCCCACCACTACCCCATGCACAAGCAACATTACCGCGCCCACGGCCATATACCATGGCAACTGGGCCAGTTCGCGCAGGTCGGCTTGCGCCCCAAAGCTCGGCAAGAGAAGGTAGAGCATGGCATAGCCGAGGCGCGAAGCCCCCACTTCGTCCAGGCGGCGCAGTGGTGTGAACGAGAAAACAATCCCCGCGGTCGAGGCCAGGATGACGCCGACCGTCGATCCGGAGAAGGAATTGAGGCCAGGCAAGCCTGAATAGGTGGCGCGAAGCCACGCGTACAAGCTCTGCCCGCCGAGCCGGCAAAGGTAGCCCAGCACGAGACTGAGCCCGATCACGACCAACACGTCGCGTGTGGAGGGTGCTCGTTGCGGCACCTGGGCCCACTCCGCCACGCGGTTTTCGATCTCACGCTGAAGCCGGGCATTGACGCCCACTCGGCGCGCATAGGCGGCCTGAAAACTCGAAAGGAGGATAAGAAACCCGAGCCAACTGTACGCCATGACGGCGTCGACGGCGAACATGGGGGCAAAAACCGTGTCGGGAATTTCGAGAGCCGCCTTGACGGCAACCATGTTGGCGCTGCCGCCGGTCCAACTTGCTGCCAGCGCGCCGATGTTCTTCCATCCTTGGGGATCAAGCCGTGGAGCAAACATGGCATAGCCGAGCACGGCCCCCAAAAGAATCCCCGCAGCCCCAACAAAAAAGAGCCCCAGCGCCGCCGGACCAAGTCGCAAAATCGCCCGGAAATTAGCGCTCAGCAGAAGCAGGATCAGCACCGGGTAGAGAAGGACGGTATTCATGAGATCGTAGAGGGAGCTCTTGGCGGGCAAGATCCCCGCCGTCGTGGCAAACATTGGAATAAAGTAGCAAAAAACGACCGGCGGGAGAAAATGGAAGATGGGTCGCAAGAACTTCCATTCGCTCAGCAGAAATACAGCCCCCACAATCCCCACAAAAAAGATAAAAATGGCCAAGGGATCCTGAATCAACGTCCACCGCTCCTTGCGCTCGCGAGAATAACTATGACCCACGCTGCGCGACCCACCGTGTCAAGGCAAGGATAACATGAACCGGCCGGCTGGATTTTTAGGACACGCGTTCACTCGCGAGACATGTGCCCCCTACGCATGATGCCCCCGAGACGCGAGCGATCGAGGATCCCTGCCGACACGGTCACACCCCAAACGCGTTGGGTTTGAGTTGAACCGTCATGTCAACCGCATCGCCAACCCGACCACACGCCCCAAACGCGGCAGGCTTGGGGCGCGCTGGCCGAAAGCGGCGGGTGCACCGAGTGACCTCAACTCTCAAAGTCAGCCGTCGCTCGCGGAGGACAGCTGAAGGCAAGCGAAGCCGCACACTGCTCGCCTAAGAGTGTCTCCAGCGCATCGGTAGATGCCTCATGAAGCGCCCCTGAAAGGTGGCGTCGCCACGGCCGCGGGAGGAGCGCTGGCCCTAGAAACCCGAGTTGGTTCTCTCAGAAAACTCCGCCTCCTTTTCAAGCAAGTGAGGCTGGGAAGCCTTCGCCAGCTTCCCAGCCTCACATCGCCTTGCCACGACCTTCGGACCGAGCCCACCCACTAAGGGCGGTCTGCAACTCGCTCCGACAGCTAGAATTTGTAAATCGTCTGCAGGAAGAAGAAGCGGGCCCCATCGTCGCGCCCCTGCTTCTTCGCGAAATTTCCTGGGAAGAAGTAGGCCAGGCCGACTTCGCTTTGCCAACGCTTCGAGTGCTTGTACGTGAGGGTCAGATCGATTTCGTCGCCCGCATCGCGCCCTGACTGGCCAGATGGATCACGGCCGAAGACCAACCCGATCGGCGAGCCCCAGGCATCGGTGCGCGAATCCAGCCAGAAGTGATGATACTCAGCCCGCACTTTGAGTTTTTCGTGAGGGTGAACGTCGTAAACAACCCCCACCTGCCGCATATTGCTGAGGCGGAAGAAGTCGATGACGCCATAGCCATAGTGCGAGGCGCCAAAGAGCGGGTTGAACCGGTTGTTCTCGTCGTCGCCCGGTTTGCGATCACCAGACGCCCAATTCGCCAGGACTGTCAGCTTCGGTTTCCATGGATGCTTTTCCCAAGTGTAGTTGATATCGGCGTGGAGCATGCCTGCCTTGATGTCGTTATTCGACCAGTTTCCGAACTGATAGGCGGCGGCGAGCCCATAGCCGAGAGTCCCCGACTCGTACTTGCGGATAGGACCCCGCAGAGCCGTGCCGATGGTGTAGCGGTTCGTCGTGCCCGGCCGCCCCTGCTCGCTCAGATTGGGCCCAGGCCATGTGCGGTCCTCGTCCTGGTCGCTGAGCCCCAGAGCGAAGAGATCGATCGTGTGCGGCGCCCACTTCTTAAATTGGCCATAGAAGCCGTAGTGCCACATGCGATTGAGCTCGCGTGGGCGCCCCGTCGTCATAACGCCGTCGCGCATCGTTGCGAAACTCAGCGGCTGGAGAAGGAAAAGATGGGCTTGGACCTCCTTGGTTTTGTAGTCGAGCATCGCGCCGTCGAACACTGGCACAAAATTCCACCAATAGTACTCAAGAGGGGGAAGCCCCCAAACGTAGCCCTCGCTGATGATGGGAAGCCGTTGGCGCCCCAGACGCAGCGTCCACGGCGACTCGGGGGCATCCTTGAGTTCCACAAAGAATTGCTGGATGTGCCAGTGCGCCGTTTGCATCTGATCGGTATTGGCATCCCATGTGCGCGCGTCCATGACCTCAAAGAACGTGCGCACAATCTGGCGGTAAGTCAGATCGAGGTTGAGGTAGGTGCGCACGAACGAGAGGTGGTCGTTATCGGGAATCTCGCTGCGCATGTCGAAATTGCGCCGGTACTCATTGCGGAACTGAACGGATCCGCCGAACTGCAGCTTCCATTCATCGTTGGCGCCCCAGACGAGAGGCGGCACAAGATGCTCACTTTCGGGCGGTTTGGGCGCTTCCTTGCGTTCGACGCTCGCCGTCGCCGGCGCGAGCCGCCCTTGGGGTAACGCTTTGTCTTCCCCAGCGATCGGTTCTGACCGTTTGACGGCCGCCTGAGCAGCCTCGTTTTTTTCCTGCGTGCCGGAGGTCTCCGCTGCCCACGCAGCCGTCGTCGCCACCGCCACGACAGCCATCCACAGCCATCCTAACCGCTTTTTTGTCCGACTCATAAAGTTTGATCTCCCAGAAACATTCCCGCCACAAACGGGCATTTTTGAACGCTGGTTCGTCAGCCACTCTAAAATGTCAAAAAGAAAAAGATGAGTTGCTTATCTTTTTTTGACGTTTATCAAGAATGCACCCCTCCCTTCCCCCTTCAGCTGACTTTGCAGGCGTTCCCCTGGCCATTCGTGATCGTCAGCAGTTGCAGGCACATCGCCCGCCAGCTGTGGCCGCCACGGCGATGATCTCAAAAAGCTTGCAAATGGCTGCGTGGTCTACGGATAAGCGTCCGCAGTTCGTTCTGAGAAAAGAGCAAACAGGGGGAAGTCCCATGAATCAGGAGGAGAAAAACGCGGCCGCGTCGCGCCCATATCTACCCACGGTTGGCTCGATTATCCAACTAAGGTCCTCAGAGGAGCCCGTGGAGGTCGTCACAGTCAACCCGGTCGGCGAAGGCGCCCACTTAGTCCTACGCGGCGTCCATTCCGGGAAACTTCATGATAAACTGTTAACCGCTGACGATCTGCGTGAACTTGAGGAGAACACCGCGGCGCCCGCCAAGGGCGCTGCTAGCGCCGAACGTTTCTTCCTCGGCATGGAAGCGCACCGCATTCGCTTTGCCTATCAATTCGATCCGCTCTACGCGGTCAACGTCTCGCAAGTTGATCCGCTCCCCCACCAGATTGAGGCCGTCTACCACTATATCCTTCGCAATCCGCGAATCCGTTTCCTCCTGGCGGATGATCCTGGCGCCGGCAAAACGATCATGACCGGTCTCTTGCTCAAGGAGCTCAAGTACCGCGGCCTTGTGCAACGGGTGCTCATCGTCGTGCCCAGCCAACTGCGCGATCAGTGGCTACGCGAAATGCATGAACGTTTTCATGAAAGCTTCGACATCGTCAGCCGCGAAACAATGAACGAAAGCTGGGGCCGCAACATCTGGCTTGAGAAACACCAGGTCATTACATCGCTCGACTTTGCCAAACAGCCCGAAATCATGCTCACGCTCGACGCGGCCGAATGGGACCTCGTCGTCGTCGACGAAGCCCACAAAATGGCCGCTTACCGCTACGGGCACAAAATTGACAAGACCGGACGCTACCGCCTCGGCGAGCTCCTCTCTCAAAAGTCGCGCTTCATGCTCTTTCTCACTGCCACGCCCCACCGCGGCGACCCAGAAAACTTTCACTTGTTCCTTCAGCTCCTCGAACCGGGCCTCTTCGCCGACGCGCAGCAAGTTGTGGAGGCCGTGCGCAACCGCGAAAATCCCATCTTTCTCCGTCGGCTCAAAGAGGACTTGCGCAAGTTCGACGGCACTCCACTTTTTCCGCCGCGCTATGTCCACACGCCGCTCTTCACCCTGAGCGATACGGAAAGCGAGCTCTACGAAGCCGTCACCGACTACGTGCGCAACTTCTACGACAAGGCCCTCAAAGCCGAGAAACGCAACGTCGCCTTTGCCATGCTCATCCTCCAGCGGCGCCTGGCTTCCAGCGTGCGCGCCATTAGGAGCTCACTCGAACGCCGCAAAGCGCGTCTCACGGAGCTTCTGCAACAGGCCGAGACCTACTCCAGCGCCCGAGATGCCGAAGAATTCGATGAAGAGCTCTTCGATGACCTGGAAGAAAATGAACGCCTCAAGAAGGAGCAGGAACTCCTCGAAAGGCTCACGACGGCCGAAAGCCGCGAAGAGCTGCGCCAGGAGATCGGCATGCTCGAGGAGCTCATCGGGCTGGCGCGCAAAACGGAAAGAAGCGGCACCGAGACCAAGCTCTCTGAACTCCAGAAGGTGCTCGAGGAAACGCGCATTCGCGAAACCGGCGAGAAGCTCCTCATCTTTACCGAGTCCCGCGAGACGCTCCAGTATCTCGTCGATAAGATCCAGCAATGGGGCTTGAGCGTCGTCGCTCTCCACGGAGGCATGAATCTCGATGAGCGCCTTAGGGCCGAGCACCGATTCCGCCACCAAGCCCAAGTCATGGTCTCCACAGAAGCCGGCGGCGAAGGCATCAACCTCCATTT